>Ga0055584_100002596_pt1 | contig 17815 bp, 17 predicted proteins | sample OSDHelmetaG_FD_58716 | JGI IMG/M metagenome (GOLD analysis project Ga0055584, IMG submission 58716) | Pelagic marine sediment microbial communities from the LTER site Helgoland, North Sea, for post-phytoplankton bloom and carbon turnover... | ecosystem: Environmental > Aquatic > Marine >... | reverse complement strand
TCGTGCCCCTTGTGAATCTCTCTACGGAAAAAAATTACCCGGACTTTTGCCGATGTTACAGAACCCTGGACCAAACTTTGGAGCAAAAGGCCTCCGTGGATATGGAAACAGCGGCAGAGGTTCGCGAAGCCATGGCGGCGATTGGCATTGAAGTCAGAGATATTGTTTTGAAGGACATTATCCTACCCGGAGAGATGAGGGAGATCTTGAACCAAGTTGTCTCTGCTCAAAAGGAGGCTGAAGCCAACATTATCAGGCGCCGCGAAGAAACCAACGCAACCCGTTCTTTGCTGAACACAGCTAAAGTCATGGCGGAAAACCCTGTCATGTTGAGGCTGAAAGAATTGGAAGCGTTGGAGACCATTGCAGGGCGGGTTGAACGCCTGACCATCAACAACGGTACAGCAGGTTTGCTGAACGACGTGGCAAAACTGCAGTAGGCCGAACTGGTTTACTGTAGGGGGAGGGGATCGCACGGTTCATAGTGGTCTCCTCCTCAATTTATCTTGGATACTTGGCCGTTACAAAGTCTAGTCGTACCCATGGCATTTGATCGTGCCTTTAGCGACATGGACCCCAAAGCCACTTCTGACTTTGAGGTTGGTTTTGCTGCCTCCACTGTAACCCCAGTGGCAAAGCCTTGAGGCGGTTTCATCAAAGGCTTCTTCCACGGATTCAAACGAGCCACCCTTGGCACCTTGTACTCTTATCTTGAAAACACCTAGAGCCAGCTTCTCTACGGCAATTTCTGGATCTGGTGAGAGGTCGAATGTTGTTTCGCTGGATCCACCGCCAACGTCGAACCGGTAGGGCAACATGCAAGACGAGAGCAACAAGACAAGGGTTATAGAAATGGGCAGAGAAAACTTCATCTCGAATCCTGATAAATCTGTATTGCTGATATTTTAGAGGCGAACTAGGGCTTGAAAATGGCAGGGTTGGGGCGATTCTAGTCTTCAGAACATTGCGCGATTTCACTCAATGTCACCGGTTTAATGGGCGAGCGAATGCGGTAAGCGCCAGTTTCTTGCTGTGAGCTTTTGTTTTCTTCAGCCAAGATTTCAGTAACAGTTAGGCCGCAGTAACGCCCCTGACAAGGTCCCATGCCTGAACGCCCAAAGGCCTTTGTTTGATTGGGGCCGAGGCATCCAATAGTGGCATACTCGCGGATTTTTCCAGCCGTTACCTCTTCGCACCGACAGACGGTGGCGCCATTTGCTGGCGTAAGTATCTCTTTTGGCGGTTGATAAAGACGATCCAGGAAGGAGCGAACGGCGCGCTCCTTTTTGATGATTTTTTGCTGCTTGAACACGTCTGCGGGATCGACGTTAAACCCGAGCGATGCAGCGACAAAAGAACCGGCGCTTCGCCCTTCAAGCACGGCGACTTGCGCGCCAGCAATGGCACGTCCGTCACCAATGATCGAGTAGTTTGAATTTGTGGTCAAGCCAACGCCGTTGGTAAAGGGATGGAAGCAAGCTTGTCTTTTGTTCCAACGATGTTGGACGCGCAGTGATCGTGTGATTTGGGTGTTTGGTACGACACCTTGATGAAGCAGCAGCGTTTCACATTCAAGGCGAAGACGTTCTTCCTTATGATCAAAACTCAGGGCCTCGACCTGTTTGCTGCCTTCAGCACGGAAACCTTTGGCTGCTTTGTAACGGGGGATGCCTGCCTTTTTGATCTCCCGCATCATGAGAAAACCTTTGGCAAGCATCTTCCAAGCTGAAAACCGCAAAGGGAAGAACCGCATTGCCGCTAAAGCATCCTTGAAGGTCTGTGTCTCTACGAGAGCTTTGGGCGGTGAACCCGCGCGTATCAGCTGAGTTGCCAACAAGTACAGAAGAGGACCAGAACCGGCCAGAACGGCATTGTCTGGAACGACACCGGAAGACTTCAGCAGGATCTGTGCTGCACCCGCGGTCATCACACCAGGAAGCGTCCATCCGGGGATTGGAACCGGGCGTTCTAGTGCGCCAGTAGCTAAGAGAATATGGCTCCCTTTGGCCTGGGTAACCTCGCCTTCAACGGAGTAAATCAGGCTACCACTTTCATCAAACTGCCACACAGTGGCCAGGGGTTGGTAGGTGACGCTGGATTGACTGAATGCTTTGGTGATCGCAAGACCTTCGGTGTAGCTGGACCCTAAAATTTTCGCGCGGGCTTCTGGTGCAGATAGAATTCCACGGTAAATTTGACCGCCGGGTGAAGGCTGCTCATCAAGCAGCAACACCGAGGCTCCAACTTCTGCGGCGGCTGTGGCCGCTGACATGCCAGCAGGGCCAGCACCGACCACGATGATGTCGTAGGTTTTCTGGTTCTCGTCAGACATCTTCGTTACCTCCAATGTCCAGGATCGAATTTACAACCAACCCTTCCGAAACTTGAACCATGCAAGCTTGCCGAGAAATACCATCAATCTCAACCAAGCACTCAAAGCAGGCACCCATCATGCAATAAGGTGCGCGCGGTTGTTTTGAAACCGGATTAACGCGAAGGCTTGTTTTGCCAGCGATGAGTAAGGCAGCGGCCAAGTTCTCATTTTCAATGGCCTCGATGTCCTGGTCGTCATAAGTAAAACGCACTTTCTTTCCCGCTTCATCCAATCGTCTAAACATCAAAACGATCCTCGCTGAATGGGGTTAGATCCGGCGCGTTCGCTTGACCTTCCATCCATTGCGGGAGAAGTCGCGCGTGAGCCGCTGACAATGTAATGCCGGAATGGCACGTAACCAAAAATGCGCCGGGGCAGGTCAATGATTCCTGATAGATAGGCAGGCCATCTGGGGACATGATCCGCAATGCACTCCAGCTGCGCACAGTTTTCACGTTGGCGAGCGCGGGGTACACGCGTATGGCGTCTTTCGCTAATTTCGCCAGTGCCCCGGGTGTCTCGCGGTCATCCAAACCAACCTCTTCAGCCGACGCGCCGATCTGAACGCCGCCTTCGTCAACTTGGCGCAAAGTGTCAGATGGGCGGTTCATCAGCTTTGGCAACTTTTCAGTTATCATCACCTGACCACGTTGAGGGCGGATAGGGGCTTTGAAGCCTAACAGCGGCCCTAGTGTCATAGCGCCTAATCCGGCAGACAAGATAACCTTCTGGCTCAGATGATGATTCGACTTGCCATAGGTCAATTGAAAACCATCCGGTTGTTGCACGACGTTCGTGACAGTAACCTTGGGTACGAACCTAGCACCTTTACGCCTGACTTCAGAGGCTAAAGCTTGGAACAATCGTAAGGAATTTACGTGACCGTCCTCTGGATGATAGACGGCTCCGGCGATGTCGGTGCCGACGTTCGGCTCTTCTCGTCTCAATTCGTTTGGACGCAAGGCTTCGAAGGGGTAGTTGCCGCCTAGTTGTTCTTTGAGCCAAGTGTAGTCTTTGATTTCTTGCTCAAGTGCTTCGTCGGTTAGATGGTACCCATAACCACCGTCTTGTTGCAGTGCCAGACTTTGCCCGGTCGCCTCTTCCAATTCCGCTGCGTAATCGCCCCAAAGTGCGGCTGATCCCCTGGACCAACGCGCATAAGCGGGTTGTTTCAATCCCTTGCCCTGGACCCAGACAAGGCCAAAATTTCCTCTGGAAGCACGGAAGGCCAAATCGCCCTCGTCAAAGATTATAACTCTTTTCCCGAGATCGAGCAGACCATAGGCGAGTGATAAACCAACGATACCACCACCGACAATTGCGTATTCTGATTCCATGGACTGAAGACTAGATCAGATCGGTGTCCAGAGCTACGTCTAAAGAAAAATTCGTTCCAAACCGAGGAGATGGACCGTCAGTGGCTTCACCTGTTTTTCGACTGTGGGATTGCAAGCTGGAACCGGGCCAGCCAAGCCTTTTGCCCTGGCTTCAAGGATCAAATCGATTAGTGCTGGCTTTGAAATATAATCGGCGAATGCCTGGCTGATTTTCGTGAGCTGTTTTCGCTGAGTTTCAACTTCTTCGGCATCGACGAACTTACAACGCGCTGCGATACCGGTCAGGCCCGAAGTCAAATACAATTGGTTGAATGTATGTGTGAGCCAACCCTGCGTGTCTTTCGCTCTTTCAGGGTCGAGCTCTAGATGCAGGCCTCGAGATACATCAAGTGACGCAGCGACCATGTTTCCAGCTGCATCTCCATCACAGCCCATTTTTTCTGATTCCAGCTGAGCAGCCTTTTGGATCTGAAAGATCAACGGCTGTTGAAGGGATCGCTGCAACAATTGGTTTACCTGCCCAACCCGCCATTCGAATTCACCTCTTTCCGGCAACTGTAATGTGCGACACCGCTGTTCCAACCACCAGCTGCCAGCAACCATGGCAAAGCCGTCGAGTTGGTGACCGGGTGAGGAAGGCTTCTTCTCTTCTGCCAAAGCGGAGCCGGAAGAGCCTATAGCAAAAGCCAAGCACAACAGACCTGCCATGATTGATTTGAAGGGGGAGAACTTGATGAGCATTGTCGTTCCTGTTTCTTTTTTTGACGATCGAATGGAATCTAGAAGAAAGGCTGGCTTTCTTATCCGTCCCACTTATCTGGATTGTTTAAGAAGTCTCGAACAATCGCCGCGCCCTTTTCATCAACATAACCCTTTTGTTCGGCCAGTTCGATGACATCCCACCAAGTTGTTAAACCGTGGAGTGTGACACCTTCATCGTTCAGTAACTTAATGCCCTCTGGAAAGATCCCATAGTGGAAGACAACAAAAGTGTGATCGCATTGAGCACCTGCGGTTCGAATAGCATTGACGAAGTTGAGCTTCGAGCCGCCGTCAGTAGCCAGATCCTCAACCAGCAACACGCGGTCACCTTCTTTAATAACGCCCTCAATCTGGGCATTACGGCCAAACCCTTTTGGTTTCTTCCGGATGTAGGCCATTGGCAGTCCCATGCGTTCTGCAATGAAGGCTGCAAAAGGAATACCAGCAGTCTCTCCACCGGCAACAACATCAAAGGCTTCATGACCGACGTTGTTGTAGAGGGCTTCAACGCCCATATCCATCAGCCTTGCTCTTGCTCTAGGAAAGCCAATGATTTTGCGACAATCCACATAAACCGGGCTCTTGCGACCGGACGTAAAGGTGAATGGCTCTTCAGGTCGAATGAGAACGGCTTCGATCTCGAGGAGAATAGAGGCAGCAATTTGGGCGGTGGTTTTGTTGTCTGACATAAAACTGGGGAGTCCTTTTCGATTCTGCCATCTTCTAAACTGCTGCACTATCGAATTCAATCCTGAGAGGCCGTGATTTGAGTTTAGAGCAGGTGACAGATTAATATCTTCATGCCATTCTATCGAAAATTAAGGCAAACCTTGAGTCTATGCTTCATTCTCTCACCTTTCCACATCTTCTTGCTATTGCCGTTTTGCTTATCTCTTGGGTGAGCTACGGCTTCGTGTTGGGGAAGTTCGCTAAGGGTACATTAAGTTCAAAACTATCGTTCGTACGCTTGCGGTGGGTGATAGCCTCCGCAGGGAGAGTTCAAAAGCCCTTCGACGGTATGTTGCTAGGACATATTATTAACTCAGTGGCTTTCTTTGGATCTGCAACTCTTTTGGTCTTGGCGGGCGTGATTGGCCTCTTTGCTTCGATGGGCACAATCCATGCGGTGGTTCAAAGCCTGCCTTTCGCGGCTCAAATGACAGCAGAAATTTTTGCCATTAATCTATTGGTCATTGGTTTTCTTCTAACGGTCAGCTTTTTCCTTTTTACCTATTCATTGAGGAAGTTTGTTTACCTCGTGGCCATCATGGGGGCCCTGCCAACAGATGATAACCATCCCCGTCAGCAAGCGTTGTTTGTCGCGGCATCCACGGTACTCTCAGAAGCCATCAAATCCTTCAACTCTGGGATCAGGGGGTACTACTACGCTATTCCCGCTTTGTTTCTCTTTGTCAGTCCCGCGGCCTCCATCGCCGCTACCGGTTTGATTTCTTTTATGCTTTATTATCGCCAAACCAGAACCAAAACAGCCAAAGCAATTGAAGACTTTGTCGAAGCTTTGGGCGTAGAGGATTTAGACACGTGACTTCTTCAAATTGGCCGTCGAACCAGCCGGATTGGCAAACTCGTTTTGCGGAGAGTGATAAGGCCGCGGGCATTGAAATCACCGAAGATTTTGAACCCTTTACCCAGCGTAATGATGTTTTCAACCGAGTTTTTTGGGATGAACGCGTTAGTTCCAAAAAGACTTTACAGTTTTTTAAATCTTACAGAGTAGGTTTCAAGCCAAGAAAAGGCGCTGGGTTTAGTCGTAAAGACTTAGCGCTGCGCAATGCTTCCTGGTCTGTCTCTGACCTCTTTTCCAATCGTTCGAACGATGAAGGTAAAAGGGAAGGCTTCCAATCGTTGCTGGAAGTCGACAGCCCAGTCGCTAGAGATCAAATCGAAATCGATGATGAGGCTGAGTTCACGAATGAAGTGAAATCAGCTGCTAAGTTGTTTGGTGCGGACCTTGTGGGTGTGACAGAGATTGATGAGCGTTGGCATTACAGAACTCGCGTTGATGTGCGTGACTTTTCTGAGACGGATCCGGATTTGCCAGATGGGATGACGACGGTCATTATGATGGCGCATGCGATGGACTATAACTTGGTGAAAACCTATCCCTCTGCATTGGCCGGAGCCGCAACGGGAGCCGAATATTCCCATGAGGCTGCCATTGTTACACAGATGGTGACCTTTCTGCGCCAATTGGGTTTTGAGGCCCACGGCTCAATGAACGACACAGCATTGGTCATCCCCTACGCGGTCAAGGCAGGGTTGGGAGAGTACGCTCGTAATCAAATGGTGATCACGCCAGAATTTGGACCGCGTGTCCGGTTCTCAAAGATATTCACCAATGCACCGCTGGAAATTGATCAACCCAAGCGACCTGGTGTTCAGAAGTTCTGTGATATCTGCACCAAATGCGCGGATGCCTGTCCGGTAAAGGCGCTGCCTTATGGTCCTCCGAAAGCCGAGCCGGTTGATCAGTCGTCAATGAAGGGCGTGAAGAAGTGGACAGCCGATTGCGTAAAGTGTTTTGGGTTTTGGGCAGCCATGGCCAGCGACTGTGCCATCTGTATGCGTGTTTGTCCCTTCAACAGGCCCTACAACAGTTGGAAAGATCGTTTGTTCCTGAAAGTCGCGTTCAGCCGCTTCAGGAAACTGGCCCTGTGGTGGGATAACAAGAGTGACCGCGCTGAACGGGCTAAACCTGAAAAATGGTGGCGTGCAAACTAGCGCTCACAGGTTAATCGTCCTTCTATTTTGCTAGTTGTTCTCGACCGTCCGATTTGTATCTACGGGCCTTTCGCCAGGGAATCCATCCGCCAACTCTAACGCCAAGCCACATCGTTTTTGCCCAAAACCTGTTGACTCCCAAAACTTCATGAAGCGCTTCGAAATAGATGGCGTCAGCCTTTCGCCTTGTACCCGGCCAATGACGGTCATGATAGAGATAATCATGAAGGGCAGCCGCTTGCAGATAAATTGAATGAGCACGTGGGAAAAGCCAACGTAATCCAAGTGGAACAGAATGCCCGTTGAAAACAAAGCCTTTTGGCACAATTATCATTTCGGTTGGGTGTTCAAGCGACCCTACAGCATAGGGGAGTTCTTTCTCAACGACCCAGTTTTGCGGTAAAAACCCCGGCGGCATCCATGATTTTCTGCGGTTAGGATCGGAAGTTGCACTGACAATCATGTCTTCAGTAAATGCACTCATGGTAAAACGAAAACCTTCCATTCTTATTTTTTATGGTTTTAGTATGCACGAACTGATGCCAGTCCTTCAATCAGCAACTTCACACCCAAGGCTCCAAAGATCAGTCCAAAAGAAGCCTCAACCCCCTTGAAAAATCGTTGATAGCTTCGAACCGCCACACCTGTTGAAAAGAGCCAGGCATAAGCCGCATATATGAGCAAGGCAGAGAAGGCGACCTCGCCACCGACGAGTAGGAAGCCCCAACTTCCGAATTCCAGCGAGGCAACATACATCGAAATGGCAACCCACATCATTAGTGCTTTCGGATTGGTCAACACAACGAAAAGGCCCGTCATAAAGGCGTTGCCGTCTGACTTCAGCCTACTAGCGTGTGAAGTCACGCTATCTTTGGTTTTTATAATATAGTGAAGAGATCTAAGGCCCAAAAACAGCAAGTATCCGCCACCAACAATCTTCATCAAGTTTAACAGGAAGGGGAAACTCTCCAGCAATGCCCTCATGGCAAAAGCAAAGAAGATTGCGGTTAGAAAGACACCAACCGCCACGCCGCAGGCCGCCAACAATCCAGCCCGTCTTCCTGAACTTAATGAAATAGACGAGACCGCAAGCATGTTTGGTCCAGGTGCGACTTGGGCCAGGAATACACCGAGGAAGAGCGGTAAAAGTTCAAACATATCGTCGGTACAGTCGCTTTAGTTGTTTGCCAGGCAAATCAGGCAAATAGGTTTTGCTACGGTGATGGTTGAAATTAGCCATTTTAAGAAAAACCTTGTTTTGTGATGTCTATTACGTTCTGGGATTGTGCTCTGCACTATGACTCAAATTGTCAATCCGACAAATGGCTTTTTCTTACAGGAAAGGAGGACTTAGCCATGAAGACCAAAAGCAGAAGAGTTACTATTCCATTTATTATGCTCGGCTTATCGGCGGTTTCTATCGCTTCATTGCCGCAAGCAAACGCGGATGATTCAGAGCAATGCGTCGACCAACGACGGGTCTGTCTGAAACCCTGCATTAAAACCAAAGAAGACAAGGAGTTTCTTTTCTTGCAGCGGGAAAACGATGTTGCTAACGCGCAATCCGGTGCCGAGACAAAACCGCAATCTGCGTACGCCAGATGTAACGCTGAAAGAGATCGGTCATTAAAGAACATCAAAACTAACTACGAAACAGCTAAGTTTGAATGCCGGAGAGTCTCGCCTAACCCAAATCGATGTATCTTTGGCGCAGAAACGTTCAAGTTCTTTGCTGACGCTAATGCCCAGACACAACATGCCAACTGTCGAGCGAGAGCCGATCTTGATTATCAATCGGCCCTCGACGCCCAACGCAACCAGTCCAAGTACGACGAAATTCGTAATGAAACACCCCAGTCGGTTCAGGATGATTATGATCAATGTCGGCAGGATTGTGATGAGCAATACAAGATTTGCCTGAAGAACAATACAGGGAGCGGCGACAATGGCGGCGATGGATCTCCAGACATGCGTGATCCCAGCAAGCCTTGCACACCGGGAACAAGGCCAAATGCGCTTGGAATTTGTGTTAAGTTATTTCAGTCCTTTGGCATTCCGTCTCAGACCCAAGATGGTTGTCCTCCTGGCGAAGAACGAGGTCATGATGATCGCTGTAAACCAAAGATTTCTGTTTTAGGAGCAGTCCCAACGCGCGATGGTTGGACAGTGATTTGCCCCGCCGGAACCAAGCCTAGCCCGATTGATGGAGGTTGTGTTATTGATGTCGATCCAACTACCGCTGGCGGTGGTGACGATTCAACCGGTCCTATGCCTAAATGTCCTGATGGCTCTGAACCAGGAGCCGATGACGGTTGTTTCCCGATCATCAAAGACTTGCTGAAAGGTAAAAAGAAAGCGCTTTGGGCCGTCGACGCTTTGAAAGCTCTCGGTTCAAGTCGCTTAGATCCGATTGTTGGTCGAGAGTTGAATGCAATGCCAGCAAACGACGTTGAAAGCGTCATTGAGAATAGCCTGATTATGACGGAGTCAGAACCGCTTGATGAACAGGCGACTGAAGAAATCATGTCGACCTGGCGTTAAAACTCTAAAGGTATGAGGTGGGGTTTAGCCTAGGCTTGCCTCACCTTTTTCTGTCTCCCTTCCTGTTTCCCCTTGCTTAGGGAGAAGGATAGATGGGATTGTTGCCCAAGAGAATGAAATTAGATTGTGCGTCGAAATTCAGGAGCCGGGAATGAGCAAGCCTAGAGCAAGAGATATTGGAATACCCTTTGACGGCGTACCGGGAAAGTACAACGCGATTACAGACGTCCCGGGCGTCGAGGTTGGTGCCACGACACTGCTTGAAGATGACGCTCCTTTGGTCGTCGGCCAAGGTCCCGTTCGCACCGGCGTGACGGCGATACTGCCCCGCGGAAAAGGTAAAGAACCCAGTCCAGTGTGGGCGGGGCAGTTTTCGCTCAATGGAAATGGGGAAATGACAGGCAGCCATTGGATCAATGACGCTGGTTATTTTCTCGGGCCGATTTGTTTGACCAATACTCATTCTGTCGGAATGGCGCACCACGCAACCGTTGGTTGGATGGCGGAAAATTACGCTAGCCATTTCCAAGACGACCACGGTTGGGCCATGCCCGTAGTTGCTGAAACCTATGATGGGTGCACAAATGACATCGTCGGGCGTCATGTGACAGAAGACCATGTGCTAGCAGCGATCAACGGTGCTGAAACCGGTCCTGTCTCAGAGGGCAATAGTGGCGGTGGCACCGGAATGTTGACCTATGAGTTTAAAGGTGGAACTGGAACGGCCTCACGGAAAATAGAACTGGGCGGACAGAACTTTGTGATGGGAGCACTGGTCCAGTCGAATTTTGGCAGTCGTGCAGATTTTACGGTGCGCGGTGTTCCAGTTGGAAAAGAATGGCCGGAAGATGCTCCGCTGACGGCGTTGGCGTTACAAGAGCAGGGATCAATCATTGTTATCCTTGGTACAGACCTACCTTTTTTGCCAAACCAACTGCAACGGTTGGCCAAACGAGCCTCAATTGGAATCAGCCGAACAGGCACGCCAGGAGGCCATTATTCAGGTGATATTTTTCTGGCTTTTTCAACAGCGAACGATATTGGGATGCCGCCGATGTCAGAGGCAAATCAGCCGATGTTCAATGCAATGCAAAGCCTGAGTGACCATTATCTTGAAGAGGCTTATTCGGCAGCTGTTGATTCAATCGAAGAGGCAATTTTGAACGCGGTGATAGCCGCTGAAACGATGACTTTTGTGAAACCGTCAGGGTACCAAGCGAAAGCCATTGATCATGATCGCCTTCAAACAATACTGAAAAAATACAACCGCCTAGCTTAGCGAATCACGACCAAACGGTTAGAGTCTCTGATCGATGTCTGTATTTGAATAAAACGGTAGCGTGCTTTTTTTGGATTCTCACGAGGAATTCCGTGCACCTAAGTCGCAAAAGACTAGCAATTGCCTTAATCAGCCCGTATTTTCCCGACATATTTGATTCAATCTATTTCTAAGTTAAACGAGGGAGGCCCCCGCTATGATGACCAGAATTTCGGTTCAGTTCCTGCTATTATTTTTTGTGACAATTGTTGGCTCGGTTGGTTTGACGGAGCAGGCAAAGGCCGAAGACCCTAAGCGCGTCATCGAATCGGTTGCCGATTATGCGATTTCAAATATTGCTAATGGTGGTTCTTGGTCATCCAGACGGTCCGCCGCCCGTCAAATTGTATCCTCGCGTTTTGATGTGAAGGGCGCTGGCCGTTTTGCGCTTGGCAGTGGTTGGAAGAAAGCCTCTAAAAGCGAACAATCGGCCTACATCAAAGCCTTTGAAGCCACGCTTGTTGAGCGCATGCTAGACATCTTCGAAGACTACTCGGGCGAAACCATTCGCGTGGTCCGCGCAAGTAAGGATGCGAACAACGGCAAATACTACAACGTCTCCTCTGTTGTGCAGATGAGCAATGGAAATTCAATCCCTGTTGATTGGAGGCTGCGTTCAAGAAGTGGGCGTTTGCTTGCCATCGACGTTAAGCCTAAAGGCTTATCGATGTTACAAGCGATCCGTAAGGAATATAAGTCCGTCTTATCACGCAATGGCGGAGACCTGCAGGATCTCGTTGAACAAATGAAAACTCTGGTAGCACGATCAAAAAGCAAAAGATCCTAATTGATTAGCTTTATCTGGTTCTAATGAACAAGGGCAGCCATTGAACTGCCCTTGTTGTTTTAAAGTGTGTTTTTGGATCTATCTAGTTAGAGGCTTGTACTTGATACGGGTTGGCTGGTCCGCATCGGAACCAAGACGCTTCCGCCGGTCGGCCTCATAATCGGTATAGTTGCCTTCAAAAAACTCAACATGTGAATCACCCTCATAGGCGATGATGTGAGTGGCAATGCGGTCAAGGAACCAGCGATCGTGAGAGATGACCATGACACAGCCAGCAAAGTTTAAAAGCGCATCTTCAAGACTACGCAATGTATCCACATCCAGATCGTTTGTCGGTTCATCGAGCAGTAGGAAGTTCGCGCCAGAGCGAAGCATCTTTGCGAGGTGAACACGGTTACGTTCACCGCCTGATAGCTGGCCAACTTTTTTCTGTTGATCAGGGCCCTTGAAATTAAAGGAAGATACATAAGCACGGGAAGGCATCGTCTTTGTGCCTAGAGCAATTTGGTCGAGCCCGTCTGAGACTTCTTCAAAAACAGTCTTTTTTGCATCCAAGGTATCGCGGCTTTGATCAACATAACCAAGAACAACAGTATCGCCGACGCGGAAGGAGCCACTGTCAGGTTTCTCTTGATTAGTTAGCATACGGAAGAAGGTGGTTTTACCTGCACCGTTGGGGCCGATGATACCAACGATTGCTCCAGGGGGAATTTTGAAACTCAAGTCATCGATCAACAAGTGATCGCCGAAGCCTTTGGTGAGGCCTTCTGCTTCGACCACAAGGTCACCCAAACGCGGACCAGCCGGGATCATAATCGAACCTGCTTCGGGCGACGCTTTGGCTGCTGTCGCCAACAAATCATCATAGGCCTGGATACGGGCTTTAGATTTTGACTGGCGTGCTTTGGCACCTTGACGGATCCAGTCCAATTCCCGAGTAAGTGTCTTCTGGCGCGCACCTTCTGATTTTTCTTCCTGCACCAAGCGTTTCTCGCGGGCTTCCAGCCACGCAGAGTAATTGCCTTCAAACGGAATGCACTGACCGCGGTCGATCTCTAGGATCCATTCAGCAATGTTGTCGAGGAAGTAACGGTCGTGGGTGATGGCAACAACCGTGCCACGGTATTCGGCCAAGTGTCGCTCCAACCAAGCAACAGATTCGGCGTCCAAGTGGTTGGTTGGTTCGTCCAGCAATAGCAGGTCGGGCTGTTCAAGTAGCAACCGGCAGAGTGCAACGCGGCGGCGTTCACCACCAGAAAGCTTAGTGACATCAGCGTCTTTGGGGGGACAGCGAAGCGCGTCCATTGCGATATCTACCTTGCGTCCAAGATCCCAAGCATCTGCTGCATCGATGGCTTCTTGCAATTCGGCCTGTTCAGCAATGAGGTCATTCATTTCGTCATCAGTCATTTCTTCGCCGAACTTCAGACTGACTTCTTCAAACCGTTGAACCAGCGCATTGATGTCAGCAAGAGCCGCCATGACATTGCCTTCAACGTCTTTGGTCTCGTCGAGTTCAGGTTCTTGAGCCAAATAGCCAACCTTGGCACCTTTGGCGGAAAAAGCTTCCCCAGAGAATTCTTTATCTAACCCAGCCATGATCTTGAGGATTGTGGATTTACCAGCACCGTTATGACCAACGACACCAATCTTCGCGCCAGGTAAGAAGGAGAGATAAACGTTCTTGAGGATTTCTTTGCCGCCTGGAAAGACTTTGCGGAGTTCTTTCATCACATAGACGTATTGATAGGAGGCCATGATTTAGCTTTCGAATTTGACGAATAAAGGAATAAGAGCGGCTTTTAGCGCACAGCCGTGTGGTAGGGAAGAGGGATGATAAGATATCACAAGAAATACGCCTCGGCAGAACCATGCCTCCTGGTACTAGGAGCCAAATTTCCGACGTGAAGTGATGTTTGTGAGATAGTCCATTTGCTGAACTTTAGGTTCTTTGGTCGATTGATTGTGATATTTTAACCCAAATTGCTAAGCAAGCTCGCGAAAAAGCTTTTGAAGTTTGGCGACCTGCTCTAATATCGACTCTAATTCGTGTCCCAAGCATAAGCTTAGTGACCACATGTTGACTTTCAAGATTTGGGTTCGATGACAGGTTCAGGATCTGGCTCAGGCCATAGACTCATTGCTTGGCTTATTCACTTGCTGACGGCTCTAGGGGCGGTCATCGGGATGATGGCCTTATTGGCGATTTTCGAAGGCGACTACCATGCGTCGCTTTGGTGGCTGGTGCTCGCGCTGTTCGTGGATGGGATCGATGGCCCTCTTGCCAGACATTTCAATGTGACCAAGGTGTTGCCCGGGTTTAACGGTAATACCCTGGATGAAGTGATCGACTATTTCACTTACGCGATTATACCGGCGATTTTTGCCTATATGGTTGGCTTGGTGCCTGCCGGTTGGGGACTCGTCGCTGCGGGAATGATCCTGTTGTCTTCGTTGTACTACTACGGCAATTCCGATCAGAAATCGGAAGACTATTTTTTCAAGGGTTTCCCCGTCGTCTGGAACATTGTTGTTTTCTACCTCTATATTTTGCAAATGAGCCTATGGGTGAATTTGGGTGTCTTTACTCTTTGTGTGATCTTGTCTTTTGTACCAATCTACTTTGTTCACCCTGCTCGGGTTGTTTTCTGGCGGAAAATCACGCTGCCTGTGACGATACTCTGGGGTGTTGCCAATCTTGTGATTCTGATTACTTATGAACGTAAGGAGCCAGGTTGGCTTATGGTGATCTCACTTGTTTGCTTGACCTATTTGATTGGCATAGGACTGTGGCGGACCGTGAAAGGCCCCTTAATCAAAGGATAGACTATGCAGACGATATTTGTGTTTGTGAAATGCGAACTGGGCCAGGCTTACAAAGTGGCGGCTGACCTGGTGGACAACGTGACTGAATTGTCAGAGGTTTATTCAATTTCGGGTGAATTTGATTTGATGGCCAAAGTTCACTTGGATGACGGCTACGATATTGGCCGATTTGTGAACGAAAAAGTACACGCAATCGATAACATCAAAGACACTCAAACTTTGATGACCTTCAACGCCTTTACTTGATAGCTGGTATTGCCAGAGATCTCGACGATACGCTGAACAAACTAGACAATCTCGAAATGCATCGGTTCCAAGAGAACGTCTTTGCTTATTTTCTGATGTCTAGAGAGAAGCTTTGAGCCGCCAAAGATATGGACTGGGGATCGATAAGCGAACGACGCTTGATTTCTGAGAATGGCTTCGTTGTATCGATAAGATGCAGATCATAGGCCATTTGAGAACTGTAGCTAGGCATCAAACTTTTGAGAGAAATAGGCTTCTCAGTCGCCTTAGTTTCAAGCACGCGATGCAACAAACCGTTCCGGCCATTGCGCCCAAAGGGTGAGAAGCGCGATGGAGCACTGTTCAGGTGTGCGATTTCTGTCACCAGGCTATGGAGCAAGGAACGGGCAAAAAGTTCGTTTTCATATACTTTGTAGAGGTAAACTCTATCTTTTTTCTGGTGGCTATGGCGTCCGATGACGGCTGTTTCACTGCCGATAATGAAACTTAGTTCGTGGCCACCCACCAACGCTTGTAACAGAGAATAATCAGCATCAGAGCTACCAGAAGCAATTAGTTTCACAGCAAGAAAACGCCCATCAGAAAAGCCAAAACTAAGGGCGAGTTGATGCCGTTCTTCTTCACTACTGGGATCGATATGAACCAGATCGACCGTCTTGACCTGACTTAAGTCCAGTATTTCATTAGAGAGAATTCGATTGGCCTGATCGTCTAACCGGTGGAAGTTTTCGACCGCAATAAAATCGTCAAAAACTTCAACGACAGCTTCCGATTCGGGTCTGTCCAAGTCTGTGCGACCATGCGCGGGCGTTTTCGTAAACACCCAAGCTGAAAAGACTAGTCCCACCATAACAAGAGTTACGGCAGCTAAATTCGCAATCTTTGAATACATCCATCAACAGCTTTTTTGTAAGAAGTGATGAGAAGTATCGCTGAAATATTTGTGTATTTAAAGAAGAACTTATTAGGGAATCCGAATATCTGGAGTCGTTAAAGCAGATAAAATTGATAAAAATCGAAGTAATGGATTCGTGTTGGAGTCCATTTGATTTCAGAATGACTTCGTGGATGGACTATTGCCAAAAACAGTACTTAGATTCCTGAAATATATGATTGTTTATTTATGGTAACGGGCATGAAATGGAGTGATTATTGTCCTGAACTCCGAAAAAGCAATGAGCTCTTCCCAGAGCCTGATTTGCGATCATAAAAAGAACCCTGGGGCAATAAAGACCGTTGAGCCTGAATGACTCTAGTCTTATAAGGCGTTGATTTGCCCATATGGTGGCAACGTTCGCTGCTCATTCTTAGCTGAAGAAACTCCTGTTATGCCAAAACGTACAGATATAGAATCCATCCTGATTATCGGGGCTGGACCCATTGTCATAGGTCAAGCTTGTGAGTTTGATTACTCTGGTGCCCAGGCTTGCAAAGCTCTCAAGGAAGAGGGCTATCGTGTTATTCTCGTCAATTCCAACCCGGCGACGATCATGACCGATCCAGAATTGGCAGATGCAACCTACATCGAGCCTGTAACGCCTGAAATCGTTGCCAAGATTATAGAAAAGGAGCGTCCAGACGCTCTGTTGCCAACGATGGGCGGTCAAACTGGCCTGAACACAGGATTGGCTCTCGCTGACGATGGTACGTTGGAAAAATTCGGCGTTGAGTTGATAGGGGCAAATGCCGAAACCATTAACAAAGCCGAAGATCGCTTGTTGTTCCGCGATGCGATGGACCGCATTGGCCTTGAAAGCCCACGATCCCGTTTGATCTCTTCAATGGATGAAGCCGAAGAAGCCCTAGAGTTTATTGGTCTTCCTGTGATTTCTCGACCTTCTTTCACTCTTGGTGGGCAAGGCGGCGGTGTCGCTTACAACCGTGATGAATACTTCGATCTCATCGCGCAGGGTCTCAGATTATCGCCAGTCAGTCAGGTCTTGGTTGAAGAGTCTGTCATCGGTTGGAAAGAATATGAAATGGAAGTTGTCCGCGATCAAGCCGATAACTGTATTATCATTTGCTCCATTGAAAACGTCGATCCGATGGGCATCCACACGGGTGATTCCATTACGGTTGCGCCAGCCCTGACACTGACGGACAAAGAATATCAGATCATGCGAAATGCCTCGATCGCTGTGTTGCGCGAAATTGGTGTTGATACGGGTGGCTCTAACGTTCAGTTTGCGGTTAATCCAGACAACGGTCGATTGATCGTGATTGAGATGAACCCACGCGTTTCTCGCTCATCCGCCTTGGCCTCAAAAGCGACTGGTTTCCCGATTGCAAAAATCGCTGCTAAGTTGGCGGTCGGTTATCATTTGGACGAGCTTGATAACGATATCACTAAAATCACGCCGGCTTCATTCGAGCCATCGATTGATTACGTTGTGACCAAAATTCCACGTTTCACATTTGAGAAGTTTCCGGGATCAGAGCCGCACCTAACAACAGCAATGAAATCTGTTGGTGAGGCAATGGCAATCGGGCGTAACTTTGCTGAGTCCGTTCAGAAGGCGTTCCGTTCTATGGAAATCGGCCTTGATGGCTTTGATGAAGTTGATATCCCAGGCGCCGTCACTGGCCAGGGATCAGTTGACAAAGAAGCTGTCATCGCTGCGCTCTCCAAGCCTGAACCAAACCGCGTGATAACAGTTGCGCAAGCATTCAGACATGGCCTCTCGGTCGATGAAATCCATCAGGCATGCAGAATTGATCACTGGTTCCTTAGACAAATCGAGCAGCTGGTATCTGCGGAAGCTGAATTGCGACAGTCTGGCTTACCAAGTGACAGCGAAGAGTTGTTGCGTTTCAAGAAGCTAGGTTTCTCAGACCGTCGGATTGCGAGCGTGACTGGCGTTAGCGTCGATGAAGTCGTTGCT
>Ga0055584_100002595_pt1 | contig 17815 bp, 15 predicted proteins | sample OSDHelmetaG_FD_58716 | JGI IMG/M metagenome (GOLD analysis project Ga0055584, IMG submission 58716) | Pelagic marine sediment microbial communities from the LTER site Helgoland, North Sea, for post-phytoplankton bloom and carbon turnover... | ecosystem: Environmental > Aquatic > Marine >... | reverse complement strand
CCGATCAGATCTGATTCCCGAGCCACCCGTTGCAGCCGCGCGGCCACTTCCACGAGCAGCGCGTCACCTTCCTTGTGGCCGTGCTGATCGTTGATGTCTTTGAACGAGTCCACGTCGAGGAACAACAACAGCAACTTCTCCCGCTGCCGTTGGGCTACCTCGGTCAGAATCCCCAAATCGCGCATCAAGCTGCGACGATTGGCGATTCCCGTCAACGGGTCTGCCATCGACAGTTCATGAAAGCGCTTGCGTGATGCTGTGATGATCGCCAGGTCGCGTTCAGACTCCATCCGATGGCGCCCGGAACTCCAGACGAACGCGCCCACCAATCCGGTAAGCGCCAAGCCCGCGAGTCCCAGCAGTGTGACCAGAAGAATGGCGGCAGTAGAGAGAGCAGACTGCTCGGACTCGAACTGCGCCACGGTCCAGGTTCGTCCACCTTGATAAGCCGTCCACACCTGGGCAGCTTCGGCCTCGTCCAGATTCGGGGAAGTCTCGAAGATCACCTCACCAGGCTCGGCGCGGAGAAACTCACCGGGATCGAGACGCGTATCTTCGCCGGAGTCAGCACCATTGGCCGGGGTGGTGGAGTCGTAGACCTTGAAGTCTGCCACGCCGAGATTCTGGAACACCTTGTCGAACTCGAAGACACCAATAATCAGGCCTTCAAACAACGCGCGACGCTGAGCCACGGTGGTGGGCACCGTGGAGGTTGAGTACACCGGCAAATAGGCAACAAATCCGAGTGCCTTTTCGTCATTTTGCAATACCAGTTCGAAAGGTCCGCTGCGTACTTGCTCGCCGGTGTCCCGGGCCCGGTTGGCGACTTCTTGCCGCCCGGGCAGCGCGGAAAGGTTCAGCCCAAATGCCTGACTATTGTTCTTGGCTGGCTCCACGTACTTGATGACGTAGTTGTTGGGTTTGTCGAGCGGGGGATGAATTTCGATCGCAGCCGGGACTTCGTGCTCTGCAACTCCCGCGGCGTGGTGATCGTTGACCGATGCCACATCCACTTTGGTCTGCTTCTCGAAAGCCTTGCCCCCATCCAGCGGCACCGTTACAGCCCATTGCACAGCCCGTACCGGAGCAACGTTCTCCAGCGCTGCCGACCCGTTGACCGCCTTATGAAAAGCCTCGGCATCGAAATCCAGATTGCTCACCACGGATCCACGCAGCCCCAGCAATACAGTGTCCAACTCTGCGATGCGCTGCTCAATCTGCCGCTTGGTCTCCTGGACTTCGACGGCTACCGTCGCTTCTCGCTGCTGCCGCTCGGCATTGATAGCCAGCCCAACAATCACCGCTGTCACCAGCAACCCCAGGATGACGACAACGACAGTGCGGGTCACCAGCCAGCGTGGTGACGACATCTCATCTCGATCCCCGGCGCCTTCGTAGCCACCCGCGGCTCCGACGTCCAGCGTCCGACCACTGCTGTTATCCGCGTCGAGGTCGCCAGCCTCTCGGTCGGAATACATATCCCGGCTTGCGTCTGACATCAACGACCATCCCTTGGCTCAACGATCACGTCGGCAGCCCACCGCCCACTAACACAGGTTATCGAAAGAATAATCGGTCAAAAACCGTCGCTTCTTTGCAGAATCGACACGGAATTCGCAAGTTTGTCATGCACATCACACCCCGCTATCTGCTGGTGGCGCCGACCCGACGCCACCAGCTTGCTGTTCCTCTTGCACTACTGCTACCGGTAATAGCGCCAGCCCCAGAATCAAGCCAATCACCACTCCGACACCAGCAAGTACGGTGACTGCCGGACCGGCGGCAGCACACAGCAGCACCGCCAACAACATCGAAGAGAATGGCATCCGCAGTCCGGCTGCGGATGCTGCAGCTATTCCAGCTGCAACCATCGCGGACAGATTGACCGAACTCACCAGCACCGCGGCTGCCGTCCCCACGCCGACGCCAAGGAATACAGCCGGGAAAATTGGACCGCCGCGGTACCCGGCCCCCAGGCTTGCGGCATAGGCGAGCCCCTTGAACAACACCACCGCAATCAAGGTCCCCACCCCAGCAAGGCCTAGCAGTTCCGGCATTTGCTCCTGACCGGAGAACAGCACCAGCGACACCGATTCACCAGTCATTGCTCGCATCAGCAGCGCGGCTGCCGCGACCACTCCGGCTCCCACCAGTAATCCAGCCAGTTGCTTGCCTTCAAATCGGTCGGCAAATACGCCACCGAGTCGCCGCGCGATCACCACGATGAGTCCTGCCACCAGTGCTACCGGTATGGCAATCCCAAGATCGATCCACTGAACCGAGGTGTATTCCGGTAGTCCGGGGACCGCCAGGTTCAGGTCTGGCACCCCGCTCCAGTCCTCAATGCCGACTTGCAGCAGGTAGCCGGTGGTCAACGCCACAATCAGCGGGGACAGCAGAAAGATACCCGTCTCAGGACTAGTCACTTTGCCAGAAAGCAGCAGAAGTTCGAGAAGGAGCACTCCCGACACCAGCGGGTTGCCCAGGATGGACCCCAACGCGGCACCGGCGCCGGCCAGTGCCAACACCTGCACCGGGCCCAACTGTCCGCCGCGGCTGATGGCAATAGCGATCGCGGTGCCGAGGGCCAGCAGTGGCGCTTCTGGTCCCAACACCGCACCAAAGGACAGACTGGCAAGCGCAGCAAGCAAGACCGAGGCAACCTCCCGCGGCCCAATAGTCAGGTGAAAGCCTTTCAGTGGCCCATCACCGCCGTTGCCCGGCAACTGCAAGGCTAGGGCAACGAGCCCTGCGCCAACGAGAAGCAGCCCCACGACCAGCCACCACGGTTCTTGCTCCTGCCCGAGGAACTCCGGCAGGGTATGCCACAGCCAATGCTGCAGTTCATGCTGAACGATGTTGTACAGGGCCGATCCGATGCCGGCCAGCAGTCCGATCGGAATCGCGAGCACAATTAGCTTGATCAGCATGCGCCCAGGGTCGTTGTCCGTTATGGCGCCCGAAGGATTAGACACGACACCTCCAACCACACATCGCAGCAGTTGCGCACGCAACTATCCGATCATGGCGGCTCCGCAGCTGCCATGCCACGCAAACCACGCGCATGATCCCGCCAGTATCGAACTAGCGTGTCGCTACCGGCTCATCCTTCGGATACGGATTCCGTGGATAGATCGCTACCTCCCGCCGTGATCATGCGCGCGCGAGGCTGGTGTGACCCGAACTCGCCAGAATTTGGTCGCAACTCCGTCTAAATGGCCAAATCTTCATGACTTTGTGCGACTTGCCAATCACTATGGGGCTATTGCTGGACGAGGAGCACCTATGCCGCTGGCTGTGCCATTTGTCGCGGGCACCGCGATCAAAGGACTGGCTGCTCACCTGATGATGAACCGGGTGCTGCAGCGGCACCCCAGCGCGTTCCTCATCACGCTGGCGAACTTCGGTGTCACCATTCCACTGCATCGTTCCCAGGAACACATCGCGGCAGATATTCGCAAGAACTTGATGCAGCAGGGCCGACCACCCGACTCCCCCGTTGTCATGGTGGGTCACTCACAAGGTGGTCTGGCATGCCTGCGCTACGCACTGGACCATCCCAGCCAGGTACTCCATGTCATTACCGTGGGCGTTCCGTGGCACGGTTCCCGCAGCGCTGGCGCGGTCGCCAGTTTGGTGCGCCGCACCGGGCGTGATCTCGCCCCAGCCATCACCGACATGGCCGCAGGTTCGCAGTTCCTGCGGGAACTACATGACGAAGTTCCCGACATCGCCGATCGAGTCACCAACATTTACAGCGTGCGCGAAGTAGTGATCTCGCCCTACTACCACGCCCACATCAATGTGCCAGGGGTCAGCAATCACCTGATCAGCACAGAAGACGAGTTCAAGCGACACCTGCATACCTTTCCGGAATACCCATTGGCTGGCCACATCGACGGCAAGGTAGGACACCTTGCCGAGATGAACAACGAACGGGTCCGGGAACTGATCTGGAGTCGGGTCGACGAGGTCACCGAGTACGCCAACCAGCTTGGCCGTGGCTCCACCGCTCAGCGATACGCCGAGTAGCGCCACAAGCCAAGACCGGTCACCCAGCCCGAACGCAGGTCATGCGCCGGGAAGAGACCAGCAGACCAGCCTTAAGCGTTCCACAACCTCACCGAAACCACCCCTGTCCCCTGGGTGATCGACGCCCTACCCGCGACCGCTAGCCCCGACCTAGCGTCGTCTTCGTTCACACCGAGGAGGGACACGATGGCGCTGGTGGCCTGGCGACGGTTAGTAGTACTGCTCGCGGCAGCTGTGGTGCTGGCAGGAATGCGGCTGATCGGTGAGCCCTCCCCCACCGCGGCGTATGAGTTCCTGGGCTGTAAGTTCGCTGGCCGATCCCCGGTTGTGCACTATCGGGCCGAGCAACTCGGCGAATACCAATCAGTAGTGCATGCTGCTGCCCGCGCCTGGAATCGTGCCGCCCGACTACCCATCAGGTTTACCCGCCGAGCACCGACCCGCCCGGGAGTTGCTCGTGTCGTTATCCGCCGCACCGAAAGCTTGCTAGACGTGTGGGCGTGGATCGGACGACCGGACGCGCGCCCGCCACGGTGTCTGGGCAGCCCGACGCGGACCTATCGGGGCAACCGAACCAGCATCTACCTGAACCACACCGCATTGCAGACGCTCACGCCGCAGCAGCGCGAACTTGTGGTGATTCACGACCTCGGACATGCTCTCGGCCTGGGTCACGAGCGAGGTAACTGTCAACGGGTGCAGTCCGTGATGGTGCAAGGCCCGGCCAAATGGACTTGTGGCTGGTCGGGGCAACCACCCTGGCGCGATGATCGCCGCGGAGTGCGACGGTTGTACGCGAGCAGCCGCACCTAGTACCTGCATTTAGCAGCCGCGATTAGCCGCGACTAGCGGCCGAAGTCAGTGGAGACCGCTGATCGCTAACTGTCGGGCTTGTCCTCGGTATTCTCCCCGGCCTCGTCTTGGATCTTGCTGCGCAGATCACCAGCGAAACCTGAGCCCGCTTCGGCGTAGACGTCGAAAGCGAAGTCCACTCCGATGTCACGTAACTGATCGGCATCATCGGGATACAACGAGGTGGCTGCGATCCGCCCGCTGTAGCCGCGGTCGCGCAACCTCTTTACCGCAGCCACGTTGGCCTCTTGCGAAGAGGCCGTGAGCAACACCCACTGCAAGCCATCCACCAATCCCACCGAACGACTCCAAAAGTCGGGGTCGGTCGCGTCACCCAGCACCACTCGATGACCTTCAGCACTGTGGGCCATCACAATGTCTTCGTCCACGTCAACGCCGAGCACCCGACCGCCAAAGTCAGCCGCCACCGCCTCATACGCGCGAGTCCCCATTCGCCCCATGCCAAAGACCACGACCTGCACCGCATACAAGTGCAGGTCTTCGTCACCCGGCAGTCGAGCCTTCCGTTCCCAGCGCCGCAGCCCGCCGCAGTACTTGGCGAACAAATGGTCGCCACGTTCGGCGATCGGCGCCGACACCGCGAAGGACACCGCAACCGCCACCGCAACGACGGCCAACCAGTCGTCGCCTAGATCACCGGCCTCGACTGCGACCGCAGTCACGATCAGGCCAAACTCGCTGTAGCTGGTCAAATCCAAACTGGCCTGCCAGGCCGTACGGGCCCGCAACTTGCTCCACGTGAGTAGCCGCAGATACCACAGCGTCTTCAACGGCAGCAGCAACATCAGGATCGCCGCCGCCACTAGTCCGTTGACTGTCGGCAGGACATCCAGTCCGATCTCCAAGAAGAAACCCACCAGGAACAGGTCTTTGACGCCCATCATGGTTTTATTCAATTCATCGGCTTTACCGCCACCGGCGAGCAGCATGCCCAACACCAGCGCACCCAGATCTCCTTTGATCCCGACCAGGACAAAGAGTCCGGCTCCGATCAAAGCCATCGTGATACCGAACAACAGCAGTAGTTCGCCATGGCCGCTGCGCCTCATCAGCCAACGCAACCCGGGCCGGATCGGGATCAGCAGCAACAACAAGATCGCCCAGATGCTGGGAGCCTTGCCTTGGGCGGCGCTGAGGTACACCACGGCGATGATGTCTTGCAGTACCAAGATGCCGATGGCCACTCGGCCGTTTCTGCTGGTAATCGCCCCTTGCTCTTCCAAAACCTTGATCGCAAACACCGTGCTGGAGAAGGAAAATGCGAAGGCAATCAGAATCGCATCAGTTTGGCTCAGGCCAACAAAAGCTCCGACGTTCAACGCCGCGAGACCAAGAAAGATGGCGCCAAAGCCGGCCACGATCCCCAACATATGCAGCGCACCAGCACCAATGACTTCAAACCGCAGCAGCGAGCGCAGATCGATTTTCAGTCCGATGGTGAACAGCAGCAGCGTCACCCCGAGATCAGCAATCTGATCCAGCAACTGCCCATACTCAGCGCCGAGGGCGTTAAGCAGGAAGCCGGTTCCCAAATAGCCGACTAGTGGTGGCAACCCCACGGTGCGGGCCAGCATTCCCGCGAAGTAGGCGATCAGCAGCCACCAGGGGTCTCCCTGGCCGACATCCAGCCAACCTTCAACCATCCGCCCACCTATCGGGTCATTGCCGAGTGTGGGTGCGGTCAGCACCCGGCTCTAGTCTTGCAGCCTGAGCCTAGTGTCTTGACGGAACCGGTGGGTCAGCCTTGGGCACTAAAGACGTCCACCACGTCGGAGTGTTCCCGCTCCAACAGGTGGGCCGGTACGAAGAAGTCCATGAACGGCGGCTGCGTATCACCAGGAACCGCTGCATAGCCCGCGAAGTCCGTCACACCCTCATCGCGCAACATCAACTCATCGATAAAGAAGTTTCCGGTGCACTCCCGCGAGGGCTTGGTCACCACCGCATGCGCAGCATCGGCCATGATCTGCGGGGTCCGACTACGTTCAGCCATCGCTTCGCCACCTAGTAGGTTGCGCACCGCAGCCGTATCAATGGTGGTCAACGGCCACAGCGAGTTCACCGCGATACCTGCCTCAGCAAATTCCGCAGCCATCCCCAGGGTGCACATACTCATCCCCATTTTGGCCATCGTGTAGGCGACATGGTTCTTGAACCATTTCGGATCGATGTCTAGCGGCGGCGAGAGAGTCAGAATGTGGGGGTTGCTGGACTCACGCAGGTGCGGTGCACATTCTTTCGACATGAGGAAAGTGCCGCGAGCATTCACCTGCTGCATCAAGTCATAGCGTTTCATGGTGGTCGCCTCGGTAGGGGTGAGGCTGATGGCGCTGGCGTTATTGACTAGGACATCGATGCCGCCGAACCGTTCCACCGCTGCGGCCACGGCTGCCTGCACCTGCTCTTCACTGCGGATGTCGGTTTGCACGGTGAGCGCCTGGCCACCGGCCTGCTCTACCTCGGCCGCGGCGGAAGCCAAGGTGCCCGGCAGGCGGGGGTCGGGATCGACGGTCTTGCCGGTGATCACGAGGTTGGCGCCATCGGCGGCAGCCCGCAGCGCGATCGCGAGGCCGATGCCCCGGGTTGCACCCGAGATCAGCACGGTCTTGTCCTTAAGCGATGACATAGTCCCCTCCACAGGTAATCCATCCCAAACTGAACTCCAGTCCAGTTCGACTATTATGCAACTTGTTGCATAGTGGTCAGCGTAGGGGCTACCCGGCGGGTCTGCACCCCGACATGCTCGAACAGAAAGGGACGAGGTGAGATGGCGCTAGCGGAGGCAATCCTGGTGTGTCTGGCCGAGGAGCCACTCACCGGCTACGAGTTGGCCAAGTCCTTTGACACCTCCATTGGGTTCTTCTGGCGGGCCGATCACCAGCAGATCTACCGAGAGTTGAAGCGACTGCGGGAAAACGACTGGGTGTCTGACGAACTCGTCGTCCAACAGGGGCGTCCGAACAAGCGGCGCTACTCCATCACCGCCACCGGCCGGGCGCACCTGATGGAGTGGTCACAGCAATCGCAAACACCGCCGCCAATCAAGGATGACCTATTGGTGAAGCTTTACAGCTTGGCGGATGTCGACGCAATGGCGGTGCGGGAGCAGATCGCCGAACGGTTAGCCGGTCACCGCGATCGACTGCGGCTATACCAGCGGATAGCGGACACGATCTATCGCGATGTCCCCAACGATGATCCGGCGACCGTGGGTCGACTGCTGGGGTTGCGTGCGGGCCTAGCCTACGAGCAGGCGTGGATTCGATGGTGCACCGACGCCTTGCAGCGACTCGACCCGCTACTGCCGTAATCGGACCGACCGACAGCAACAGCACCGACAGGTCGCAGCCGCCAGCCCGTAACTCGACATGCGACATGATCTACACCATGACCACCCCAACCAACGAACCCCACTTGGTCGCCCTGCTGATGTTCGAGGACATGGACTTACTCGACTTCGGCGGACCCTACGAGGTCTTGCTGACCGCCAACCGTCTCGCAGAGCGGGACGGTGGGCAGCCGCCGTTTCGAGTGCTTACCGTCAGCCCCGATGGGGGGCCGGTGACTGCCTATGGCGGTGTTGGGTTGCAGCCACATGGTCGTGCCGATCAGGTTACCGACGCCGCAGCCGTAGTGATTCCTGGCGCGATCGCTATTGATCGCGTTTGCGCCGACCCGCAGATCACTACGACAGTTGCACAACTAGCCGATACCGCTGAGATCACCACCAGCATCTGCACCGGCGCCTTCCTACTCGCGCAGGTAGGGCTTCTTGCCGACCGGGCGTGGACTACTCATTGGGAGGACATTCCCGAACTTCACCGGCGACTGGCAGGCAGCGGTCAGAATCCTCAGCCCGCGTCAGAACCGGGCGCACGCCTAGTCGATGACGGCGACGTCATCACCGCCGGTGGACTCTCCTGCGGCCTCGATTTGGGCCTGCAGTTGGTGTCGCGACTGGTGAGCCCCGAGCTGGCTCAGGCGTGCGCGCGACAACTGGACTACGGCAGTTGAGCGTGCCGACTAACCAGTCACCGGCACCGGCTCCGGTCGCTTGGCGGTTACGCCGTCACCAGAACTTCTACCCAGCAACCGCCTACCCAGCCACGGTGCGAAATGTTGGGCGGTCCATTGCACATCACCGGCTAGACGCGCTAGCAGCCTAGGGTCAGTGCTCGCCGGCAACGGCTGCCGCCAGTTCGGCGCTGCCACGCCCACCGCTTCCAGCGCCGCCCAGGCAACTCGTTGATGACCAGCAGCGTTGAGATGAAGTCGATCGTCGGACCACAACCGCGGGTCGTCGAAAGTGTCGCTGTGCCACAAGTCGAGCACGTAGCAGTCATATGCGTTACCGACGCGTAGGATTTCGTCGCGGAACTCCGCCATTCGCTCCTGAACGACCCCCAACAATCGCGAGCGGCGGATGGGCTGGCCAAAGGTAATCATCAAAACGTCGCAGCCTTGCGCGCGAGCACGGCCCACTCCGCCCTCCAGCGCATCCGCGGTGGCCAATAGCGACCACGAGGGCCGCAATACATCGTTGACCCCGCCGACCACGCTGATGAGATCCGGTTGCAGCGCCAAGGCCTCGGGTACTTGCTCGATCAGAATGGACCTAATCCGCCGGCCCCGAACGGCAAGGTTCGCATAGTCGAGTTCATGATCATTCTCCGCCAGTCCGGCGGCAAACCGATCCGCCCAGCCACGGAGCCTTCCATCGCGCGCTTCATCACCGACGCCTTCGGTGAAGGAATCACCGACTGCAACATATCGCTGCCACATACCTTTCCCTTCGACCGCGAAATCATCGTCCACTGTAGTCAGTACCGGATAGTGGTCCATCGTGGCCCCGACTCGATCACGGTTGTCCGGGTCGATATTGGCTGACCACTCGTTAGGCTCGAACTATGACGAATCCGTATGGCGAAATGTCACCGGCTGCCCAGCGGGCAACGCTGCAGGCGATGGGCACCATTGCCACCATGAATGGAACGCGCGAGCCCAAAGACCCCACCCGACGGATGATCGAATCAGCTGCGGTGCAGTTGTTCGGGCTCACGCCGGGTGATGTTGACTACGGACCCATCACGCCAGCGGAACTCGCGGACGAACTCGGAGTCGAGGACCCGATCAGTTGGCTGATCGATCTGATGTCCTTGGTCCCGTTTGCCGATGAGGATCTGACACCAGCCGAAGTCCAACTAGTCGATCAGTTCGCCGCCAGTCTTGGCGTCAAACCAGCGATTGTCACTGACTTGGATCGGTTGGCTGATGAACGGTACAAACGCTTCGTCTACGACCTGGCCCGCCGCGAAACCCCGATCTTCTTGGGGACCTCCAGCAAGTGGGCGGAACTACACGAGACTGCGAGAGAACTTCGACTGCACTTCGGCGATAAGACCGCCACCGAGCGCTACGAACAACTGGCAGAACTACCGGCGGGAACCCTGGGTAATACCTTCTACCGCTTCTACGTCGATCGTGGTTTCGCTTTTCCCGGTCAGAAGGATTCACTGGGAGAGACGATTACTCGCCACGACTGCCTGCACATTCTGTCCGGCTGCAACACCGACGCAACGGGTGAGATCAATGTGGCTGGCGTGGAAACTGGCATGGTTCCCGGCGGCGAAGGTTCGCAGATGCTGGTGGAAGTCATGACGTTGTTGCAGGATGATGTCTCGCTGAAGATCGATGAGCGGGAAGGCATCTCGGCGCAAACCGGTCAAATGGATCCAGAAGCGATGGTGGCGAATATTCGCAAGGGGCTAGGGATGACCAAGAATCTGTTTTCCCACCAAGACTTTGACTTCTGGGGTGCCGTGCACCGGGACCTCGAGGACGTGCGCAATGAGGTGGGGCTCCAGCAAGTCGACGGAGACATCATTCCGCCACCAGCCAGTCAAACGACCCCGACAGCGAAGTCCGATGGAGATGCCACCAGCACCGCCACCTAGGAACTCGCACAACGAAGAGGGGCGCCGCAGTCACCTGCAGCGCCCCTCACACGTTGTTAGGAGAATCGGGAGCGACTAGCTCTGCTCGTCGACCTCTTCCTCGTCAGACTCTTCATCGTCGGAATCATCAGATTCGTCGTCCTCGGGCTCTTCCTCATCGGAATCATCGTCCTCGGAATCGCCTGACTCACCCTTGGCCGCCCGCTTGGCGTCCTCAAAGGCCTGCTTGGCCGTCCTCTTTGCATCCTTACGGATCTGCTTCAACCCTTGGACGGTTTCGCGATACGCCTGCTGCGCCGCTTCCACCTCTTCGTCGCTGGTCGCAGCCTGGACTGCAACCTTACGCTCAGCTTGGGCTTCCTTCTTGGCTGCCTTGTAGGCCTTGCGGGCCTCCTTCTTGGCGTCCTTGAAGGCGTCACGGGCTTCCCGCAACGCGTCCTTATCTACCTTGCCGGACTTGCCAGCCTTCTTGCCCTTATCGGCCTTCTCAACCGCGACCTGCTGGCTGCTCGCCGCTGCAGCAGAGTCGGCAGCTTGCGCCGTTCCGACTACCCCAAACGAGGCCGCCGCCAAAGCAGCTGATCCCACCAATGCGCCAATGCGCGCCGATATACTCATGACGGGTGTATCGGTCGGCTAATATCGCGACTTTAGCCTCCCGGTGCCAATGACAAAGCCAAGTCACGGACCGGACGGCAACAGCAACGCCGCACCGGTGACGCCCATATTGCGTATTCAGTGGCCGGTGCGCTGTCCCGGTGAACTAGCATCGCCCTAATGACCTCCACCACCACTGAGGACATCCTCATCGGGATATCTCTCACCGTCGGTATCGCTATGGTCTGTCTGTTGCTGGCGCCACGCCTTCGAGTCCCGGTACTCCTGCTGTTGCTCCCAGCCGGGTTCGTAGCTGGCGCGGTCTTCCCTCGACTCAACCCAACAACCATGTTAGGCGACTCGTTCTTCTCGCTGGTCAACATCGCCGTTGGCCTGATCTTGTTTCATGGCGGTCTCGAGCTGTTCGCCTCCCCCATCCAAGGACGGGATCGCGGCTTGATTCGGCGGCTAGTGAGCCTCGGCGCGTTGTTGACCTGGTTCGGCACGACGGTGGTGGTGCTGCTGCTGCTAGACGTCTCGGCAGCCATGGCTCTGTTGTTGGGAGCGATTCTGATCGTGTCTGGACCCACGGTGGTGGGGCCACTGCTGGCGTACATCCGGCCAGCGCGACGAGTACGGCACATTCTGATGTGGGAGGGAACCCTGATCGATCCGATCGGTGCACTCATCGCGGTCATGGTCTTCCAACTGGTCACCGCAGCTGATGAGCCGACACCGATGAAGATTGCAGGGAATTTCGGCACCAGTATTGCGGTGGGAATCGGCGGCGCTGTTATCGGTTTGCTGCTCATGTGGGTGACGTTGCGGCTGGCTGGCGCCGACTCCAAACTCGGCACCATCAGCCTGCTGGGATCAGTAGTTCTGGCCACCGGACTATCTGACGCCTTCGTCGATGACTCCGGTCTGCTAGCCGCCGTGCTCATGGGTCTGGCCGCGCCGCTACTGATAAGTCGACTACGAACTCAGGATCTGGAGCGGATCACGCCATTCTTCGACGTCGTCGTCACGCTCAGCATCGCTACGTTGTTTGTCGCCATCTCGGCTTTGGTGACACCAGCCTCGCTTACTGCCCTGATCCTGCCGTGCCTAGTCATCTTGCTGGCCATTGTCCTGGTGATCCGCCCCGCCGTCGTGTTGCTGTTGACTTGGGGCAGCACACTGTCGCTCAAAGAGCGACTCTTCATGGGTTCAATAGCGCCACGCGGCATTGTGGCGGCGGCGACTGCAGCGGGTTTCAGCGCCTCACTCAGAGACGCGTCGAACGATTCCAGTACGCCGGATGCTGAAGTTCTGCTGCCGGTCACGTTCCTGATCATTGCGGGCACTGTCACCGTGTACAGCATCGGATCCGGTCTCATGGCGCGGTTGCTAGGGGTCGCTGAGCCCGAACCCACCGACGTAGACATAGCTACCGATCTGGACATCGCTCGCGACACTCAGTTTGTACTCCCTGTTGAATCCCCAACACCTTCACCGCCAGATGACACAACCTAGGCTGCGAAACCAGTAGTCTCACGACAACGGCGGTTCAGACCCGTTGCAAACCTCGGAGGCATTCATGTCAAACACTGATCCATCTCAGCAGCCGGAAGGCGAACAGCAGCCGCCCACAACACCGCCCCCGCCGCCGCCGACTCCGGCACCGAGTCAACCTGCGCCACCGCCACCAGCAGCTGGTACTGGCACCCCAGACCCGAGCGCCCCGGCGCCCGCACCGATTCCCCGGTTGCCCGACGGCAAGCCCGCAGTTGACGCCATGGGCCGTCCCGCCAGCGCCAAGAGTCGACTAGCCGCAGCGCTGCTGTGCTGGTTCTTGGGATTCTTCGGCGTCCACCGGTTCTACGTCGGCAAAATCGGCACCGGCATCTTGATGATCGTCACTCTTGGCGGACTCGGCATCTGGGTACTAATCGACTTCATCATCATCCTGGTCGGCAGTTTCAAGGACAAGCAAGAGCGCGTGCTATCCAACTGGTAAACACTCCACGTGCCACAGCGGGGCTCCTACCGATGAGGTGGGAGCCCCGCTTACCTTTTCCCTACCGTTCTGCCACCGGACTCTTGCATGCACTTGGCAAGGTGCTCGCATGAGCAGACACAGCGGTGGCAGCATTCCGGGGCAACTTGCCCCACTCGGGGGAACTGATCCTGGGCACCACCTCAAGTCGCATTCCGCCCGTAGCCTGGAGTCACCTTGGCGCGCAGTTGCTCTCGTAGCCACACCAACCCGAGGAGAGACATCATGAGCATCGCCACAACTGCTGTTGCGGCCGGAACCATAGCGGCACTGTCAGGTGCACTAGCCATAACCCCGGCATCGGCTCACACTTCCGACACCACTTCTGCCACCGCGCCAAGCCACGACGCCACCGCAACCGTGACCGCCGCCGCGGCCGGCGCCCCAAGCAAAGTCCGCAAACTCAAAGTCCCCAGCAAGAAAATCACCACCAGCACAGCGAAGGCGAAGTGGAAGGCCCCGAGTGACAGCGGCGATGACAAGATCAAGCGCTACCAACACCGGATCAAGAAGGACGGCGCTTGGGGTTCGTGGAAGTCCGTTAAACCTGGGAAACTGAAGACCGGGAACAGCGGTTGGTTCGCCAAGACCTGGCAGAAACTGGCCGCCGACAGTCGATACGTGGTCAAGGTACGTGCCAAGAATTCGATCGGATCAGGCAACGCCAAGAAAATCTCATTCACCACTCACAGCAGCGCTGCGGAGCCCAACAGTGGCTCCGGGGGCAGTTCTGGTGGCGGCTCCGACAGCAACAATCCGTTGTCGGAGTACTTCATCACTTCATCGTTGTGCAACGGTGCCGACTGCGAACAACTCCCCCTCGGCGATGACAAACTCACCACGTCGACTCCGGCGGTGGACAAGATGTACGCCTGCCAAGCTGGCAACCCTGCAGCACCAGGAAGCGACACCTCAGCCATTACTTGGATCGATTTCACCAACAACACTTGGGACCTCACCAGTAAGCCGTGGCTGCCAGCCGGGTCACCGATGACGGGCAGTTACAACGAGTCGGTGACTAGCAGCAATCGCACCATCACCAGCACTGGTCTGCCCACCAGTGGTCAGATCGGGGACTGGCCAATGACGCAGTACCCGCTGCTCACCGCCATCGATCGCAACCCCGGGGTCCCCGCGGCACAGTCGTTCTCCTACACGATCCCCCGTTATCCCACGCCAGCAGCGAATCCTGGCTGCCTACCGATGGGTGCGATCGCGATTGGTACCAACGGTGTGGTGATCTACAACGCCGTTGATGCTCGTGGTGATGACGCGGTGGCTCATGAAATCGTCGACGTCTACGGTGGCCATCCGGCCCGAGACGAGTACCACTACCACTTCGTCTCCGAGCAACTGGAGAAGGACACTGCGCGACTAGGTGACGGCCACTCCGGCATCGTTGGTTACGCCCTCGACGGGTATCCGCTGTACGGCTACTACGGCAGCGGTGGGGTGCAAATGACCAACAGCGATCTAGATGAATGCCATGGCCACGACCACGGCTCTCTCGGATATCACTATCACGCCACGTTGACCTACCCGTACACGCTGGGTTGCTTCCGCAGTCAAGCGATCGGCTAGCACACCGGGCAGAATCAGATCATGCGCGTAACTATTGTCGGCGGTCACGGCCAGATCGCCCAACTCCTTACCCGATTGCTGGTGTCTCGCGGAGATGAGGTGGTCGGCATTATCCGCAACCCGGCACAGTCCGAGGAGCTGCGCGATCTCGGGGCGGAGCCGCTAGTCCTGGATCTGGAAGCGACGACATTACCGGAGGCCGCGACTGCGCTCGCTGGTTCCGACGCAGTGGTTTTCGCTGCCGGCGCCGGGCCCGGTTCCGGAATCGAGCGTAAGTACACGGTAGATCAGGGTGCGGCTGACCTTTCCACTGCGGCGGCGCAAGCAGCAGGGGTGTCCCGTTTTCTGCAGATCAGTTCCATGGGCACAGATCAGCCACCGCAGGACGACGACGTGTTTTCCCATTACCTACGGGCCAAGGCGGCCGCCGAACAGTTCCTGCGCGACACCGATTTGGACTATGTGATTTTGCGGCCAGGCCGGTTGACCGACGAACCAGCCACCGGACACGTGGCGCTGGCACAACAAGTCCCCCGCAGCAGCGTGCCACGGGCGGACGTCGCGGCGGTGCTAATGGCGCTGTTGGATCGGCCAACGCTGCGCCGCAGCACACTTGAGTTGGTCTCCGGGAACGACCCCATCGCCGCCGCGGTGACGCTTCTCACCCAGTAATAGCCTGATGTCGGCAGCCAGCGACCGGCTTCAGAGTGAAATCGGGTGCGCTCACGGCTATCCACCTAAACTGATGCCACGGCGTATTGGCCAGTCCACACGAAAAACGTGAGCGACGAAAGGGTGGCGATGTCAGACAAGTCACCCCGAGACGAGTTCGACGAGGAACTGCCTGCTTTCGATGAGGACTGGGTGCGTTCGGCCGCCCACAGCGAGAGTAGTGCTGAAGAACGAGCGGACCGCTACGCGCGAATTAGCGCCGGGCATCAGCGAGTACAAGACGGTGAGCAGTCGTGGCGCGGCGATAGCAAGCGCCAGCAACGCGGTGGCCTCAGCCTCGCCAGATGGATACTGGCCATCGTCGGTATCTTGTTGCTGATCGTCTTCGTCGTGTGGCTCTTGGACTCGGGGCGGCCGCTAGTCGACGAGGGGCCAGTCGCCTACGTGGGTGGCGATGAGATCAACCAGTCACTGGAACAAAACACTGCGGTTCAACTAACGAAAGCTGACTTCCCCCCACCGGGCGCGGATGCCCAAGCCACCAGGATTCTGCCAGCGGTCCAGCCACCGGCCGTCCCCGGACAGTTCGACTTTCTTACCGAAGTTGGTGGTGAACCGGTCACCTACTCACCCTGCCGCCGACTGGAGGTAGTGGTGAATCCGCGAGGTGGTCCGCCGGGTTCCTATGAGGCGGTGGAGCAAACCGTCGAACAGATTCGCCAGGCCACCGGACTAGATATCACCGTGGCGGGTGAGACTGATGAAACCTACAGCAGCGGTCGGGATCCGGTACAGCCAGAGCGATACGGCAACAAGTGGGCGCCGATCCTGGTGACTTGGACAGAATCTGCACTTGTTCCACAGTTCCAAGGCAGTGCTGTCGGCTTGGGTGGCAGCCTGCAGGTCACGACCAAGAAAGCCCCCGCCAGTTACGTGACCGGTGAGATCACCCTCAATCGGGAGTACTTCAGCCAACCCACCACCGCTGGTCTACTCAAAGAAGTACTCCTGCACGAGTTCGGTCACGTTATCGGCCTTGGCCATGTCGACGATGCCGAGCAGGTAATGACAAGCGAGGCCCTGGGCGGGCGACCACTCGGCACCGGTGATCTCGCTGGCCTGGCACTGCTCGGCCAGGGCCCCTGCACGCCTAAGCTGTGAGTTCAGATCGCTAGGGTCACACCATGTCGGCTCCTCTCCTTGACGCGCTACATCGCTATCCGCCGTCGGAGCGACCCGCTCTCACTGGTCAACTGGCGGAATGGACGACAACCCAACCACTTGCTGGCGTCTCGGTGCTGTCGGCAACTCCGGTGTTCCACAACACGGTGGCCGCTCACCACATCCTCCTTTCCGCTGGCGCCAAACTCACTGTCGGAGTCTCCCCGGAACTCCCCCGCGACCGTGAGGCGATTGCAGTGCTACAGGCCGCTGGCGTTCCTGTCGTGGATCCCACAACCGCGAGCCAACGAATCTTCGACGTGGTGACGGACTGCGCCGGAGTTTTTCGCAGGTCGCCCAGCCGCTGCGGCTATGTTGAACTCACGAAATCGGGCGCCGCCTATTACCGCGAGAGTTCGGCACCGGTGGTGCTCGCGGATGCCGGTCGAGTTAAGCGCATCGAAACCGAACTGGGCACCAGCGATGGTTTTGTGCGAGCGCTCAGTCGCTTCGGCTATCCCGACGTCGCCGGGCGGCGACTAGTCGTCTTTGGCGGTGGCAAAGTTGGCTCAGGAATTGCCCGCCGCTGTCAATCAGCTGGTGCACAGGTTGCCGTCATTGACCACTCGGGCGCCGCACTATCAGCCGAGGGCTGGCAAACCGTCGATCTGGCAAATACCGACGCTGTCCGTTCTTCTATAACCGCAGCCTGGTGCATCGTGACTGCCACCGGCGAAACGAGCGCTCTGGGCCAGTGGGCACCGGACCTCCTCGACAGTTCAGCGCTGTTAACGAACATGGGGGTGGCCGATGAGTTTGGCCCAGCAGTGCCAGCAGATCGGGTTCTCCATGGCAAAGTGCCACTGAACTTCGTGCTCACGGAACCCACGCGGATGCGCTACCTCGA
>Ga0055584_100002594_pt1 | contig 17816 bp, 14 predicted proteins | sample OSDHelmetaG_FD_58716 | JGI IMG/M metagenome (GOLD analysis project Ga0055584, IMG submission 58716) | Pelagic marine sediment microbial communities from the LTER site Helgoland, North Sea, for post-phytoplankton bloom and carbon turnover... | ecosystem: Environmental > Aquatic > Marine >... | reverse complement strand
ACCTGTTCTAAAGAAATCGATTTATGAAAATTACTCTTAAAGGTTGTATGTATCTCATCTGCTACTCTTTTTTGCATGGTCATAAATCCTTCTACACCTAATTTTTGGATGATGGGAGACACTAACCAGCCACCAATATTCCAATACAAACCAAAAGATCTACTAAACGTCGTTGGTGCTTGATTTAGACTGCCATAGATATAGATCTGCTTGAGCGTAGTGGTTCCATATACACTGTAGTTATCAGCTTTGCTAGCTAAAGCTTTTTCCATAGCATCCAAAATCTGTCCTGCCATATCTCCACCTCCTATACATTCAAAAGCCAAAGTTGCCCCTGTTTCAGTGATTGCATCGATGAGCTTTGCTTTGAAATCATTATCACTAGAGTTCAGAATATATTCTCCACCAATGGACTTTAATAAGTCAACTTGTTCTTTTTTCCTCACAATATTTATGAGAGGTATTCCATCTGCTTTACACACTTTGAGGAGCATTTGTCCTAGGTTTGAAGCTGCTGCTGTATTAATGATAGCAGTATGATTTTCCATTTTCATAGTGGCCACCATGCCCAAGGCCGTATATGGATTCACGCAACTTGCAGCTGCTTGCTCAGGAGTAGTTCCTTCATTCATCACCATACATGATTGACCGGGAACACATCGATATTTGGCAAAACAGTTTGCTCCAAAAAGAGATACCACTTTCCCCTTAAGGTGCTGCATATCGCTCCCCGCTTCTACAACTATCCCTGATCCTTCATTTCCACTAGGTAGAGGTTTGCCCCATCTTCCTTTCATATGATTAACAATACCTTCTGGATATTTTATAACCTTCGGATCAGCAGTAGTGCCTATAAGATCTGTTGAAATCATATTAGAAAGCCCGAAAAGAACTCCTACATCAGAAGGATTTATAGGAGCAGCATGAATTTCGACGACTACTTCATGAGCAGCAGGTGTAGGAATCGATGTCTCGATTACACCTAATGTCAATGTTCCTTCTTTACTAAGCGTTGATCTAATTTCTTTATTCATATTTTCATTTCTAATAGTGAGGCCTGAAAGTACAATATTGTTGTCGCTAACACAGCTGTACCGCTTCACAGAATTTTGTAGGAAGAAAAATTTTTAGCCTTGAGCTTTAGATACAATCATTTAGTCATTGATCAACTTCCATAGCATATCCTTCAACTGAATAATATTATGCTGAATCGCAGAAGAGAAAAAGATAAACGGTACACCTTGTGGAAGGTCTGTGGAGATCATCTCTTTAAGTTCTTCATCTATAAGATCATATTTGGAGATTCCAAGTAGTCTAGGTTTGTCAAGTAGCTCTGGATTGTACATTTTCAGTTCGTTGACAAGAGTCTCATATTCCTTTTTGATATCATCAGAATCTGCTGGCACGACAAAAAGAAGGGCAGCATTTCGTTCTATATGTCTAAGGAACCTTATTCCCAGACCTTTACCTAAATGTGCATCCTCTATAATTCCTGGTATGTCGGCCATGACGAAAGATCGACTGTTTCTATATGATACAATTCCCAGATTAGGCTTCAGTGTAGTGAAGGCATAGTTAGCTATTTTAGGTTTTGCTGCCGTCACTGCAGAAAGTAAAGTAGACTTTCCAGCATTCGGAAACCCTACAAGTCCTACATCAGCAAGAACCTTTAATTCTAGAATTTTCCATTCCTCTTGACCATCTTCTCCAGGTTGGGCATATCTGGGAGATTGATTTGTTGGTGATTTAAAATGAACATTTCCTCTTCCTCCTCTCCCTCCTTTAAGTCCTACATAGATTTGATCATGTTCAGTGATTTCAATTAAGGTCTCTCCTGTTTCTACATCTTTGACTACAGTTCCCAGAGGCACCTCAAGAATTACATCTTCTCCATCTGCTCCTGTTTTTCTAGAAGCACTTCCTACTTCAGCATTACTTGCTATTACATGTTTTCTGTATTTGAGATGTAAAAGGGTCCACAATTGCTCATTACCTTTTAAGATAATGCTCCCTCCATTACCACCATCACCGCCATCGGGGCCTCCTCTTGGGTTAAGTCTATCTCGAAAAAAATGAGTTGACCCTGCTCCCCCCTTTCCTGATCGAAAGCATATTTTGACGTAGTCTACAAAATTCTGTTCTGCCACCTTATTGGTATATGATCTAGTATATGATACTAGAAGAACGTGCTTATGAGATTGTTAAGTCTAGAATTAATCTCTTCAATTGTACCTTTTCCAGGAATGGTTTGAGCCAAGTTTATTTCGTTATAAAAGGTATATACAGGAGCAGTCTCTTCATTATATACGTCAAGTCTATTTCTTATCACACTTTCATTCGCATCATCTGCTCTACCTGAAAGTTTTCCTCTATCTAAAAGTCTAGTGACTAACTCTTCATTGTCCACATCAAGTGCGATCAGAGCTGTAACACTCTGACCCATTGTTAATAACAAATTGTTGAGCGCATTTGCTTGTGGAATAGTACGTGGAAAACCATCGAAAATAAATCCATTGACATCCGGAAATTGAACAATCTTGTTCTTCAACATTCCAATAGTCACTTCATCTGGAACTAGTTGTCCCTTGTCCATGTAAGTTCTCGCTTTTTGACCTAGAGGAGTATTGTTACCTAATTCGTATCTGAAGAGATCACCAGTAGATATTTGAATCAGACCAAATTTATCTTCTAATTTTTTAGCTTGGGTACCTTTGCCACTACCTGGAGGACCGAAAAGTATAAGGTTTACTTTTTTACTTTTCTTTTTGATACCAAAAAATTCTAAGATAGACTGTAACATGAGTGATCAGTTTGTGTATTCTGATTACTCAGCAGCTGCAGTTTCTTCTCTTGCTCCTTCTTCAGTTCCTTCAGCTTCATCTTCTCCTTCGCCATCATTCAATTTAGCTGCTCTTGGCACTTCTACAAGTGCTACGGGAGTAGATGGAGTATTCATTATCTGAATATTTTCAGGAACTTCAAGGTCTCTGATTCTGAGAGAACTTCCTAACTCCATTTGAGAAATATCGCCTTCTATTTTGTCGACAAGATATTCTGGAACAGTCTTGAGATTTACTCTTCTCAATGTCTGTGTTAGTTTTCCTCCGGTCTTAACTCCGGGAGAAACTCCTTTGAATACAACAGGGACATTACATTGTATAGGATGGCCATCGATTAATTTCAAAAAGTCAATGTGCATAACTTTGTCAGAAACAGGATGAAACTGAATATCCTTAACTATAGCCCTATGGGAAGCACCATCAATTTCCACTTCTGCAAGTTTGAAATCTGCTGTATATATAAGAGGCTTTAAATCTTTAGGAGATACAACTACATGGTCTATTCCTTCCTTGGAGTATACCACTGCAGGTACCATACCTGTCTTTCTGATATCTTTGCTTGCTTTTTTACCAAAAGCATCTCTTTTTTGAGCTTTGATAGCTACTGTTTGCATGACTTTATTTTAATAGGATTAGCCAAAAGGTGTGCAAAGATACTATTACTCCGCCTATAAAAAAAGACCTTAATCAAAAAAAGGCCTTGTCTTTACAAGGCCCTATGAAATAACGCTGAATTAAAAATCGAGATCAAGCAATTAATCTCACAGGGGAAGACGAAATCTACAGTGCAAATGTTGATATATTAACATATTTTAATGCTCGATTAACAAAACAATAATCATAATCACTAAAAGGCCCACATTTTTAGGATAGAGACTTTCAATCCTATTTATATTGCTACTCTTATTCAGGATACAATCTTTCAAATAATTAAACTAAAAAAATGGTCTAAATGATGAAATTAAAAGCTATTAAGCTATCAGTTTTCTTTTTGTTGGTATTATTTTCTGGAATTGAGATGCAAGGACAAGATGACAATTCTGACATAAAAGGGAGATGGGATCTTGTGATAAAAATGAATGGAAATGAATTGCCGTCCTGGCTTGAAATATATAAATCTGGCCATAATACATTAGTAGGTAGATTTGTATTTGCATCTGGCAGTGCTAGGCCCATTTCAGAAATAGAAAAAATAGGTAAAATATTTAGTTTTAGAATTCCACGTCAATGGGAACCGGATGGTCTCGATCTGAATTTTACAGGTAGAATAGATAAAGGTCAACTCAATGGAAATATGACTTATGTCGACGGCACCTCACACACTTGGACAGCTACGAGGGCACCAAACCTAGAGTATAATGAAAATCCAAAATGGGGGAATCCTATTCAATTATTTAACACAAAGGATATCGGAGGATGGCATGTCAAAGGAAAAAATGAATGGATTGTAGAAAATGGTATTCTTAAAAACCAAAAAGCAGGTGGAAATCTCATCACAGATCAAAAATTTACTGATTTCAAATTACATCTAGAATTTAGATATCCAAAAGGAAGTAATAGTGGAATTTACTTAAGAGGAAGATATGAAGTACAAATAGAAGATAATCAAGGTATGGAACCATCACCAATTCTTTTTGGTGGGATTTATGGATTTTTATCTCCTAATGAAATGGTAGCTCGTGCTCATGGAGAATGGCAAGAATATGATATTACACTAATAGGTAGAAGAGTTACCATTATCGCAAATGGAAAGGCCATTATAAACGATCAGATTATTCCCGGTATAACAGGTGGTGCTCTGGATAGTAGTGAAGGAGAGCCAGGACCCATATTTATTCAAGGAGATCATGGTCCTATTGATTTTAGAAGTATAGTTATTACGCCTATTAAATAAGTTCTTCTGTGGATGTCTTGACTAAAGAGATTTCAAAAGATAGTTCCTGAATTTTCTGGCAAAGTCTTGCATTCTTTCTAACTGCTGTGGCGTAAAACTGTCCACTGAAAAATTATACGTCATATGATTTTCATTCAATACAGATTCGTTATTAAGTCCTAACAATTTCTTGTCAATTGAATTCATTTCCCAGGGATGACTCAGACCTAAGAAGTGACCCATTTCATGGACAAGGGTTGATTTACCTTGGAGACCAGGATAAGCGATAAACATTCGATCAAATCTTGGACTGTTAAAAAAGTATGTGCGATGCATACCAGTAAGTATGGGTGTGAATCCCATTAGGGCTTTGTTCTGAGATCCTTCGATATACGTTTCTAATAAATAAACATTAATAGCTCCTGACTCTTCAATGTCTCCAACCAATTCTTTGACATGAGTTCGAGTTTTATTCTTAAATGACTTATAGATATCTGGGAGGTACCTGTGCTTTTCTTCTAAGAATAATTTATTCAACTCAAACTTTACTTTTCCCTCAAACTCCTCGTTCAGATATGCCACATTATCCCCGATAGCCAAAATAACCTCTTGGTCTATCTCCGTTTTACCCATAAGATAAAAATTCAACATTAGTATAGGCGATTCTACAACATCAACACACGATTTATTATAGGATGATTCTTCAGAATAACCAAATAGAATATTGAATACTAATATGTACACAAATGCTATCATTGGAAATACTTTGTTGGATGGGTTCTATGAAAACTTCGAAACTCCTAGGTTTATTATGCTTTTAGCTACAATATTTGCTGGGTTTTTGTCGCCTAGATGTCTCCTGATCTCTTCGTACTTTTCTTTTATTCTTTCTAAACGAGTCAGGGTCTCAATTTCTCTGATAGATAAAATCAGATTATCTAGCGTAAGATCATTTTGGATTCTCTCGTCAATAAAAGATTCATCAAGCAAGATATTAGGGAGGGAAATGAACCTGCTTTTAATAAACCTCTTTCCAATAAAATAATTAAGAATAGATGTTTTATACATCACCACTTGAGGACATCCAATAATGGAAGCTTCTAGTGTAGCCGTGCCAGAAGTAATAAGTGCAATTTGTGTTGAAGCCAAAAGGTCATGCGAAGGAGCCTCGCTGATCGAGGCAGATATTTTTTCTCCGAGAATATTATTATAAATACTTTTTGGAATATGAGGGACTTTAGATATAATCCATGTGTAGTCAGGTAGTGCTTCTATCAGACCTCTAATAACAGGCAATATAGATTTCAATTCCTGTACCCTACTTCCAGGAAGCACCGCTATAGTATTTCTCTTAACCGTTTTACTCCTTTTTGTGATTTTACTCAAAGAGTTACCAACATAGGTGGCATTGACTCCATTTAATCTAAAGTACTTTTCTTCAAAAGGAAAAATGCAATATAAATGGTCTACGCTTCTAGCGATGATCTTGTTTCTACTTGCCCGCCATGCCCATGTTTTTGGTGCTATGTAGAAGTGTACTTTAATGTTTTGTTCTTTGGCCCATTGGGCAATTCTTAGATTGAATCCGGAATAATCCACAAGTAAGAGCGCATCAGGTTTAAATTCTTTTATTTGAGATTTGCACTTCCTATATAGGCAATAGAAAAAGGGCATTTTTTTAATAACATCTGTAATTCCCATTACAGCGAGTTCCTTAATATGAACTTTGATTTCCATTCCAGCCTCATCAAGCTTATCTCCTCCCCATCCTTTTATGACAATATCATGATGCTTTCTTTTTAACACTCTTACCACATCACTTGCATGCAAATCTCCCGAAGACTCACCTGTAATTACAAAAAGCTTCATAAAGTATATCTAAAAATCAGCGAACACCTCATCATAAAACATTCCTAGCCATGATAATGCTGCAATAAAAGTGACAATCAATATTCCTCGAAGTGTGTCTTGTGTAAACCTCTTATTAAATAGCTTGATTAGAATCATATTTCCACATAAGGTAATCAAGGTAGCAGTCCTCAACCGTCTTCCTTTCATTGGGTCAGCAACTGCATCAATGAGTCCCATATCTGTACCAAATTCAAAAAGCATCAAAACAACTCCAAATACCATTATTGGAAATGCAAGAGCCAGAACCATCCCTAACCAAATGTTATTCTTTTGGAGCAGATCCATTTTCTTAAGAGTTATTTATTTGGTTCTCAAGGCTTTGGAGCGGGGCTATTGACTCATACTGGGTGAGATCATGATGAGAAGGCACTACTGATATGTATCCATTATTTAGCGCCCATAAATCCGTGTCTTTTGGTTGTTCAGTCATCATGAATTTTCCTGTGAGCCAATAATATTTTTCACCCCGAGGGTCCTCTGCTTCTTTGAACTCTTCTTTCCATGAGGCTTCACCTTGCTTGCATATTTTAATGCCTTTTATTTCAGACGCTGGAAGTTTTGGGATATTAACATTAATTAAATTGCCTACTCCCAAATCATTTTTAAGCGCATGACTAATCAACTTATCCGCATAATGTTTAGACGCTGAAAAATCTGCTTCAAATGAAAGATCAAGTAGAGAAAAGCCTATAGATTTAATTCCCTCAAGGCTCGCTTCCATAGCTGCTGACATTGTACCTGAGTAAATGATATTGATTGATGCATTGGAGCCATGATTGATACCTGAAACACACAGATCCACATCTCGATCTTTGAGCACCACATGCTTAGCCAATTTTACACAATCTACAGGAGTCCCTGAACATTCATATGCCAGCACATCATCAAAGACATCAACTTTATGTAACCTTAGTGGAGCAGTAAGAGAGATAGCATGACCTTGTCCACTTTGTGGAGAATTCGGAGCTACAACTACCACTTCACCATGACGTTTTGCCACTTCGACAAGGGCTTTAATACCAGGTGCAAACATGCCATCATCATTAGTAACAAGTATAAGAGGTTTCTTCATTGCGTAAATGTAATTAAACAATGGGTTTAAAACCATTGTTAGAATCTCAGTATCTATGCACAATTTTTCAAATCAGTATGATGACAAAGAAGGGTATCTTATTAGTTAATCTGGGGACTCCTGATAGTCCCACATGGAATGGCCTGAGAACTTATCTCAATCAATTTTTAACAGATAGAAGAGTTATTGATCTGCCATGGCTATTTCGGAATTTGCTTTTCAGAGGAATAGTCGTACCTATTCGATCTGGTAGAGTATCAAAATTGTATCAAAGGCTGTGGCTCAAAGAAGGCTCACCCCTTAAAGTCTATGGGCAGAATGTTGCCGAAGGTGTTCAAAACAGACTAGGCTCAGGATATCATGTTGAATTAGCTATGAGATACCAGAATCCTTCTATTTCATCTGCTTTAGATAAAATGAAAGACAATGCGGTATCTGAGATTACTGTATTTCCACTTTTTCCCCAATATGCTTCAGCCACTACAGGTTCAATATTCGAAGAAGTGATGCGTATCATGAAAAAGAAAGAATTGATTCCTTCTATTCGATTTATCAATTCTTATTATGATCACCCTAAAATGATTTCACTTTATGCAGAAAAAGCGCAAAAGCATAATCTGAATTCTTACGACCATTTTATCTTTTCATTTCATGGCGTACCAAAACGGTACTTAAAAAAAGAGAACAATTACTGTAAATGTGACACTCATTGTTGCAAAAACATTGTAGATCAAAACCAGTTTTGTTATTCTGCACAATGCAACGCTACAGCATATGCAATAGCTGAAGAATTAGGAATTCCTGAAAAAAAATATACATTAAGTTATCAAAGTCGTTTTGGCCCTGAAGAGTGGATACAACCCTATACTGATCAAGTCATGTTTGAACAATTAGAAAAAGGAAATAAGAATATACTGGTGTTCTCACCTGCATTTGTTGCGGACTGCTTAGAGACTACAATTGAAATAGGCTATGAATACAAAGAAGAATTTATGGAAAAAGGTGGAAACCAATTAGATCTAGTTGAAAGTCTTAATGATGACCCAAAATGGATAGAAGCAATTGTAGATATTGTGACAACATAGATTGAAGGCTTTGGATATGCACAAAATAGGTTAAAGAGTGGTTCTCTTCATTTTTTTAGTGCTCAGACTAAATTAATGTCATTTTTCAAACCTCTTTTAGTCTCTTCATCCTTTCTGTGTATTGTTACTGAATCAAATCTATGTTTTATTCATCCCATTTAGTGATCACTCCATAGATTAAAAAAGACCCTTAATCGATGTTTTGCTTGTAAAATCGAGTAAATCCTAGCATTAGTCTTACAAAGTGGAACGGCAGTGACTTTACCCTCATATTTGAGTCATTGATCACTTAAAAACAACGAAATCATGAACAAAACAAGACACTTTATTAAAACCGGATTATTAGTAATAGTATTAGCATGTACGGCAGGAGTACTCTTCGCTAATGTTATAATATAGAATAGAACAATAGTTTTTTCATACTTTTTTTAAGGGCGGTGAGGTTGAGTAAGTCTCACCTTTTTTATTCTCATTTTTGTGAGAAGTCTTTTCGATAAAGAATTGAGTTTCTGATAATCAATAGGTTACGTATTTCATGTAATTCTTTAAGAATAGAATTAAATGACACAATTGAAATTTTGAATTATGGAAATTTTGAAAACGATAATATAATTCATTAGGATTCAGAAATTAAAGTACAATGTTTTGAAAAAAATTATTACTTTAAACATCTATTCTGTTAACTCTAACATTATCAAAATTATGAATATAACATTTGAAGAACTGAGAAACATCAAGTATGCTCTACCTACAGGAAGTGTAAACAAAATCGCCCAAGACCTTGGCATAGATCAACAGACTGTAAGAAATTATTTTGGAGCTCAAAAATTTGGATCAGGTATTAATATAGATCGACATCGACAACCCGGTCCTGAAGGTGGTATCGTATCTCTCATGGATACAACTATCCTTGAAGCTGCAAAAAAAATATTAGCTGACTCCAAGTTGGAGTTAATAGAAAACTGATTTCGTTATTTATTAGTATGGTCCTGCAATTATCTATTTAGTGAGGACCATTGAAGCGGTCCTCATGACCGAAAGAAATTATGCCCTTGATAGTAGAGATTTAAGCTATTGTCAGGGCATATTTATTATAATATAAAATAGACTTGTTAATCATTTCACCACATACCTGAATCATTAAATTTTGCTTTATTAAAAGATCACCACCTATTAAAACCACTATCGACAACTTTTCTCAAAATTCAAGTCTTTATAAAAAATATAGACCGATTTATCCTGCTGGGCTTTATGAGACGATACTAAGTCATATAAAGATGAATGGCAAATGTTGGGATTGCGGAACAGGAACTGGCCAAGTCGCATATGCATTAGCTCATCACTTTGATTATGTAGTTGCAACGGACATAAGCCAAAATCAAATAGAAAATGCTCTCCAAAAGGATAATATAAATTACACCAGGACTAGATCTGAGGCAGCAGGATTTAAACCCAATACTTTTGATCTGATTACTGTTGGGCAGGCTATGCATTGGTTCGATTTTGATGCATTTTATAGAGAAGTCAAAAGAGTTGGGAAATCAGATGGGATAATCACAATTTGGGGGTATGGACTTCTATCTGCCCAATCTGAGGTCAACGAGTTGATAAGAAAGTTTTATTTCGAAAAAATTGGGCCATATTGGAATAAAGAAAGGAAGCATATTGACAATCAATACAGCTCCATCCCTTTTAATTTTGATTCTATAAAGGTTAATCAAAACTTCAAAATTAGCACTTCTTGGAGTTTAGATAATTTAGAAGGATATCTAAATACGTGGTCAGCTGTAAAACGATATATAAAAGAAAACACTGAGAATCCAATACCACAATTGATAAATCAAATAAAGCCATATTGGACAAAAGAAGAGTCACATGGGATTGAGTTTCCACTTTTTATAAAAATCGGAAGAATAGGTATCTAATAATTTTCTCTACTTCTCCCCTACAACTTCGCTTGGTTTGAACCCCACCTTGTGCGCAATTGCTTTCAATGTCGCTCCTTGAGGGACTTCGACCGGTCCTGTATACACTTCCCAAATATTAGTCAAAGACTCTAATGGATCAGACAGCAATTGATATCCTAAAGAAGCTCCTTCAGTTTGATTTTCAACACTCACCCTTACTCCTTTTCTAGACACCTTCGGGTTTGCAGTAACAGGCTGAACGCCTTTTGGCCAAAGCTTTTTGAAATAGTCAGATTCTTGTTCAAAGTTAAGATCAGGAACATCATCCATCCACATCTCTAAAGCAGCATTTAGTTCCTTCTTTTTTTCGGAAAAAGCCAGGTCATCAGCTAAATTATAAATCTCATGAGGATCATTTTTTGTGTCAAATAATTCCTCTCTTGGTTTTTGATCTCTAAACCATAATTTCTGTGTATCGGTCAGTTTTCCTTCATCTCTAAGTCTATAAAGCTCTTGCATGATAGGCATTTGGTCTCTATAATTGACGTGCAAAAACATAGATTTTTCAGGTTCAAAGTATCTAATATATTTATATCGATTATCTCTTACAGCTCTATTCTTATCATACGTTTCGTCAAATCGGTCTGCAGCAGAAAACACATATTGAGCAGGCTCTTCATTTTTATGCTTGCCCAAAAACGCTTTGCCATCCATATAATCAAAAGGTTGCACTCCAACAAGTGACAAGGTGGTTGGAGCCAAATCAATAAAGCTAGTCATCTCATTGCTTCGAGTAGATGCCAGCTTGCCATCAGGAAACCGAACAATAAGAGGCACTTTAATTCCAGAATCATAAAGCAACCTCTTTTGTCTTGGCAATGGCCCTCCATGATCTGTATACCAAAAAATAATTGTTTCATCTAATATGCCCTCATCCTCTAATTCTTTGATGAGTTCCCCTACCCTAGCATCCATCAATTTTATATTAGAATACATTCTTCTAATGTCATTTCTTCCTATTTCGGTATCAGGCAAGTAAGGAGGAACAGGAACGTCTAAATTTTCATCAACCCAAAGACTATCTTTTGCTCTTGCCCAAATTTGAGATTCATGAGTTACGCCAATATTAAATATAGAGAAGAAAGGTTGACCTTCTTTACGATTTTTCCAATGTGCTTTATTACTTGATTCGTCCCAAGCCATTAAGGATTTTTTGAACTGATAGTCCTCTTTGCTATTATTTGTACAGTAATAACCATTTTCTCGAAGTATTTCGCTCATCATCTTTACTCCATTCGGCAAAATGACCTCATATGGCTGAAGTCCAGGTGGAAGAGCTCTTTCAGCATAGTTATCAATCATTTGTTGAGATACATTGCTTACATACCAAGGGCCAGTCCGCATATGATTACTTCCCAGATGAGTAGGATACATTCCAGTAGCAATTGCTGATCTTGCAGGGGCACAAACTGCAGCTGGGGAAAAAAATTGATCATAACATATTCCCTCTTCTGCTAATCTGGAAAGATGCGGCGTGACAATCGTGCTATCTCCAAACGAAGGAATATACTCACTTAGGTCTTCGGCTACAATCCAAACAATATTTGGTTGCTTAAAATCTGCTTCACTCATTGTGTCCGCATAATTACAAGAAATTTGGAGTGAAATTATAATTGAAAAGAAACAGCTGATTTTCATTTTAAACTAGTCTAGAAATGTAAAATAACGACAGAGCAGAGATCCAATAATAGATAGTTACAATGATATTTTTTTATTGATTCTCAAAACTTAAAGGTAAAAATGGTCAAACTACTTCATATTAGCCTTCTTCTTTGTTAAATTGTCTCAATACTTTTGATTGAATTCTGATGTTGATTAAATCCTATATGCTTCGTCGATAATGACCTCTTTGTTACGTGCAGGATAACTACATTTGTCATGTACCAAAAAGTATGGAAAGTGAATTTAAGAATGTCACTCATTAACTCTGTTCGCCTTTTTTTAATCTTAGTCATTGCTTTAAGTATATCAAGTTGCAGCAAAAAAAGGTCAGGGCCTCCACAAGTTTTAGTGTTCACCAAAACAGCAGGTTTTGTACACCAATCCATTCCTGAAGGGGCTGCTGCTATTATGAAACTAGGTGAAGAATCCAATTTCAAGGTAGATACAACGGCAAATGCTGAATTATTTACAGAAGAGAATCTTAGTAAATATGGTGCAGTAATTTTCTTAAATACCACAGCTGATGTTTTAAATTTTAATCAAGAAGTAGCATTCGAAAGATACATTCAATCCGGAGGTGGGTATGTAGGTGTGCATGCAGCAGCTGATACTGAGTACAGTTGGCCATGGTATGGCAGATTAGCCGGAGCATACTTCAAAAGTCATCCTGCTATTCAAGAAGCTGATTTCTTAGTGCAAGACAGAGAATTCGGAGCAATGAAACATCTCTCAGATAGTGTATGGACAAGGACAGATGAGTTGTATAACTACAAGGACATCAACCCAAACATTAATGTTATCCTAACCATAGATGAGAGTAGCTATGAGGGGGGCGAAAATGGTGATAATCATCCAATGGCCTGGTATCACGATTATGACGGAGGGAGGTCATTTTATACCGCATTAGGACATACTAAAGAAAGTTATGAAGAAGAGGCTTTTCTCAAACATCTTTTGGGTGGAATAAAATATGCCATTGGAGAAAATCTGAAATTAGATTATTCATTAGCTAGGACTCAGATTCCTCCTGATGCTAGCAGGTTTTCTAAATACCAATTGTCCGTAGGCAAGTTTTTTGAACCAACAGAAATGGCAATTTTACCAAATAATGATGTTCTCATAGCAAATAGAAGAGGAAGCCTAATGCGATACCAAGAATCATCTAAAGAATTAAAAGAAGTAGGCTTTCTTGACGTTTATCACGAATCGGGTGTAACAGGAGTAAATGCGGAAGAAGGGTTTATGGGGTTACAAAAAGATCCAAATTTTGCTGAAAATAATTGGCTTTACACCTTCTATGCTCCAAAAGGAGATGAATCTGTAAATAGGTTATCCAGATTCAAATTTACTGATGATACACTTCAAATGAGCACAGAGCAGGTGATTCTTGATGTCTGGAGTCAGCGCTTAATTTGTTGTCATACTGGAGGCTCAATTACTTTTGGCGGGGATGGATTACTTTATCTTTCTACCGGTGATAATACCACACCTTTTGATGACAACAAAGCTAAATATGTAAATGATGGATTCGCTCCTTTGAATGATTTACCAGGAAAGGAACAATTTGATGCTAGAAGATCATCAGGAAATACAAATGATCTAAGAGGTAAAATTCTGAGAATCAGAGTAAACGAGGATGGTTCGTACGACATTCCAGATGGCAATTTATTTCCAATAGGTACTGATAAGACGAGACCAGAAATTTATACAATGGGTCATAGAAATCCATACAGAATATCTGTTGACCCTAAAAACGGCAATTTATTTTGGGGAGATGTAGGACCTGATTCAAGAGAAGACAAAATAGACACTAGAGGACCAATGGGTTATGATGAAATGAACATTGCAACTAAGCCAGGCAACTTTGGTTGGCCTCTTTTCATTGCCAATAATAAGGCATATAGGGATTATGACTATTCTAATGGAGAATCAGGTGAGTTCTTTGATCCTGAGCAACCGATTAATGATTCTGAAAACAACACTGGATTAATAGAGTTGCCTCCAGCTCAAAGTGCATATGTCTACTACAACTACGATGCTTCTAAGGAGTTTTCAGGCTTAGGGAGTGGTGGAAGAAATGCTATGGCAGGACCAACATATTACGATGATTTGTTTGATGGCGGGGAAGAAATACCATCTTACTATAATGGAAAAACCATAATATATGAATGGATGCGAGGTTGGATGAAGGCAGTAACATTTACAGAGGAAGGGCAATTGAACAGGATAGAACCTTTTGCTTCTGGAATAGATTTAAGCAATTTGATAGATATGGAATTTGGACCAAATGGTCGTCTCTATTTGCTTGAATACGGAAGTGGTTGGTTCACACAAAATGAGGATTCTGGATTGAGTTACTTAAAATATAATGAAGGAAATCAACCTCCTATTATAAATGCTTTTAATGCAGATGTCACTTCTGGCACTGTTCCTTTAACTGTAAATTTAATTGTAGATGCATCCGATTTTGAAGAGGGGCCAATAAGTTATGTTTGGGACTTTGGAGATGGCACTTCTGAATCTACCACAAAGCCTAGTGTTGCTTATCAATATGAAGAGCCAGGATCATATCAAGTATCGGTCGATGTAATGGATGAAGAACAAATGAAAGTCTCTAGCCAAATCATAGAAGTGGTAAGTGGAAATACAAGACCTGAGGTCAAAATTAATATTACAGGAGGGAATTCATCTTTTTTCATTCCAGGTGTACCTATTGACTATGATGTATATGTTAGTGATATAGAGGATGGAAGTGATGGTATAGATCTTTCCAAACTGATGGTCAGAGTTGAGTATTTAGAAGGTTTCGATGAGGCCTCTTTGGATATGGGTCACCAAGAAGCAAATCCTGTTGCAAACGGTTTGGCCTTGACACAAAGTTTAATTTGTAAAACATGTCATAAAGCCAATAGTGAATCTATAGGTCCTGCTTATACATTAGTAGCTGAAAAATATCACAATCAAGATGATGCTTTGGACTACCTTATTGGAACAATGAAAAATGGAAGTAGCGGTATTTGGGGCTCAAATGTAATGCCGTCTAATGCTGAATTGACTGATACTCAAGCTAATGATCTTGCCAAATATATTCTTTCTTTGGCTGGAGAGGCTGAAGATTCTTCATTACCACCATCAGGAAGTATCACTCCAGAAGAAGGCCAAGAAGGAAAGTCAATGATCATTACTGCATCCTATACAGATAATGGTGCTCCAGGGACAAGTCCTCTTACAGGAGTAAATAGAGTAATGATACAACCTAATATCGTTTCACTTAAAGCGGCACAAGAAGTGCTAGAATTTAACTCTGTACAATTCGGAGGTATGGATTTGCTCATTATTCCTAGAAACGGAGGTTCTTTTGCACTAGAAGGATTAGATCTAAGTGGGGTGAAAAATGTGAATGTAAGAGCGGGGTGGCAAAGTGCACCAAATAAACGAATTGGACTTGAACTTAGATTAGGAAGTCCAGATGGAAAGTTGATAGGTAAAGGAAAAATGCCTATGCCTGAAAAAGGGTCTGAATTTGGCGTAATTCCAATTAGTTTATCAGAGCAAATCAATGAGAAAGTGGAAAAACTATATTTTGTATACGCCCCAGAAGATGGAGATAAATTGGGTAGATTAACATTTGTTGCTTTAGCAGGAATTGAATTTGGTAGTTAGGTATGAATAAAGAAAGTCTTCTTAAGAAGGCATATGATCCAAATACTTTTAGACAAAAAGGACATGAGCTAGTAAATCAGCTTGCTGATTTACTAGCTCATACTCAAAATAGAAAAGGTAAAGTAACTAATCCCAAACCTCCAGAAGAACTCTTAAAATTTTGGAAAAGTCATAGTGTACAAGGAAGTCATGATCTCTTTCAAAATGTTATAGATCAATCTACAAAGGTTCATCACCCTAAATATATAGGACATCAAGTTTCAGTCCCTGTTCCAGTTAGTGCACTTTCCAATTTATTGAGTGGGCTACTCAATAATGGGATGGGCATCTACGAAATGGGTGAAGGTGCAACAGCCATAGAAAAAATAGTGGTGGATATTTTTTGTGACCATATTGGTTACAAAGGAGGAGGAGGTGTATTCACCTCGGGAGGCACACTTGCAAATCTTACTGGTCTCCTTGCAGCCAGAGCTTCTTATAAGGAGAAAAAAATATGGACTGAAGGCACTTCTGATCAGTATTGTATAATGGTTTCAGAAATGGCCCATTACTGTGTGGACAGAGCCGTACGAATAATGGGGTGGGGTGAAAATGGAATCATTAAAGTCCCCGTAAATGATGGGTTCAGTATGGATACCCTCGCCCTTTCATCGCTATATGACAAAGCAACAAAAGATGGTAAAAAGGTGCTTGCTATCGTTGGAAGCGCCCCATGTACTGCTACTGGATCTTATGATGATCTCCATGCCATCGCTGACTTTTGCAAAGATCAGAAACTATGGTTTCATGTAGATGGAGCCCATGGAGGACCTGCCATCTTTTCTAAAAAGTATAATTACCTCATGAGTGGTGCTGAGAGAGCAGATAGTGTAGTAATAGATGCTCATAAGATGATGCTCACTCCAGCTCTAACTACTGCATTATTATTTAAGAGAAAGGACGATTCTTATCACACCTTTATTCAAGATGCTTACTATCTATGGGAAGGACAAGAAGATAGAGAATGGTACAACTTAGCAAGAAGAACATTTGAGTGCACCAAGGTAATGATGGCCGTACGAGTATTTACCATTATAAAAGAATATGGAATTAAAATATTCGATGAATATGTCACTAGACAATACAATTTAGCCCGTGAATTTGCTGAAGTATTAGAACAGTCTGATGATTTTGAGTTGGCAATTTTTCCCGATTCAAATATTGTTTGTTTTAGGTACATTCCTAATTATCAATCAAATAATCAAGAAGACATTTCTGAACTCAATAGAAAAATCAGAAAAGACATTTTTCAAAAAGGTGATTTCTATTTAGTACAAACTCAACAAAATGATGACCTATATCTTAGAGTTTCATTGATGAACCCCCTGACCACAATGGACGACTTAAAAGAGGTATTAGATGAGATAAGAGTGTATAGCAGAGAGGAACTTACCTAATTGTATTTCTCTAAGAAATGCAGCACTTTCTTCTAGAAAGACATTTCTGTAGAAAAATATCAAGCCCAAATGTGCTACTTCCTTGCCTGCCGCTTTATTAATTCTGAAAGCAAAGAAGTATTCAAAATGGTTTTGAACATGAAATTTCAACCCTAATTTTTTCTTACAACAACGACTAAGATGAGCAACATCTGTATCAAGATGACAAGAATAGAATTCTATAGTGAGAAAGGTATAGCTTATTAGCCAATAGAATAATTCAATTTTATAAATAATGCAGATAAGACATATCAGTTATTAGTTATTA
>Ga0055584_100002591_pt1 | contig 17830 bp, 14 predicted proteins | sample OSDHelmetaG_FD_58716 | JGI IMG/M metagenome (GOLD analysis project Ga0055584, IMG submission 58716) | Pelagic marine sediment microbial communities from the LTER site Helgoland, North Sea, for post-phytoplankton bloom and carbon turnover... | ecosystem: Environmental > Aquatic > Marine >... | reverse complement strand
GGGCAATTCGGTGGACCGGGATCGCCATCTAGGTTTTCGCGAAGTGATGGAAGCGGCCGGCAAAGACTATCAGATCATCGAGGTCGTCGGCAATTGGGACGACGGTCAGGCGCAGAAGGCCGTGGCCAATGCGCTGGCCACGCACGGCGAGTTTGATGCCCTGCTGGCACAGGGTGGGTCGACCGGAGCGATCCGCGCGCTAATGGATGCCAAACACAAGTACATTCCCGTGGCTACAGAGGCGGAGAACGGCGCGCGCAAGCTCATCGCAAAATATCACGAGCAGGGGCTGAAAGGCCTATCGCTCGGTCAGTCGCCGGGGCTGGCTGCCATCGCGATGAAAGCGGCTTTAGAAGCGTTGCAGGGCAAGGTGATGCCACAGCTAATCAGCGTGCCGATACCCGCTGCCGATCACACGACTTTAAAAGACGGCTTCAACTACTACTCCGACCTGTCGGACAATTTCTTTACTCCCAATTCGTTCCCACCCTGCGGCGTCAATATTTCGGGTGTGCAGATTATGAACGAACAGGTAGAGATTCAATAAGCGCCGATGTCCGAGCCCAGTCCTTTTCTGCAGTTGCGAGGTATATGCAAACGCTATGGCGGTGTTACGGCACTCGACCGCGTCGACTTTAGCTGTACTGCGGGCACGATCCACGCTATTCTGGGTGAGAATGGCGCCGGTAAGAGCACGCTGATCAAGACGATCTCCGGTGTTGTGCAGGCCGACGAAGGTGAGATCGCGCTGGAGGGTAGGCCGGTGCAGTTTACCCATCCGGTCGAGGCCAATCGCGCGGGCATCATCTGTATCTTTCAGGAGCTGTCTCTTTTGCCGACGCTGTCGGTGGCGCAGAATATTGGTATAGGGCAGCAGACCAAGCGCTTCGGCCTGCTCGATCAGAAGGTGCAGATCCGCAAGGCGGAAGAACTCTTGGCGCGCGTCGGCTGCGAGGATATCAATCCGCGCACGTGGGTGCGCGACCTGCCGCTTTCCCGGCGGCAAATGGTCGAGATTGCCAAAGCGCTGGGCAAGGATCCGCGCCTGCTCATTTTGGACGAGGCCACATCGGCGCTGACTAGCGCTGATGTCGAGAAGGTCTTCGATATACTCCGAAAATTGCGCGACGACGGGTTGGTGCTGCTCTATATCTCGCACCGTATGAACGAGATCAAAGAACTGTCCGATGTGATGAGCGTCTTTCGCAACGGCCAGCACATCGAGACCTTTCCCAAGGGGCGGCATGGCGATGAGGAGATCGTAGAGTTAATGATCGGTCGCGATATGGGCCACGTCTTTCCGCCGAAACCGCCACCTGTTGCAGAGCGCGCGCCCGTGTTACAGGTGAAAAATTTGAGCTGGGAAAGACAGCTCGATGATATCAGTTTGGATTTGGGCAAAGGGGAGATCTTGGGGTTGGGGGGGCTGGACGGGCAGGGACAGAAGGAATTTTTACTGGCGCTATTTGGCGTCTTAAAAGACGCTACGGGGACGATAGAGGTAGAGGGGAAGCGGGTGGAGATCGCCGGGCCACAGGCGGCCAAGAGTGAGGTGCTGGGGCTGGCGCTGGTGCCGGAGGATCGCAAAACAGAAGGCCTGATCCTCTCTATGAGCATCGGGCAGAATGCCTCGCTGGCCTCGTTGCGGCAGTTTCGCAAGGGCCTGCGCGTAGATACGCAAGCAGAGAGCGAGCGGGTTGCGGAGATGCTGCGTCGCTTGCAGATCAAGATCGGCGCGGTTGACGATCCCGTCTCTTCGCTGTCGGGCGGCAACCAGCAGAAAGTAGTGCTGGCCAAGTGGCTGATGACCAACCCGAATATATTGATGCTCAACGACCCGACACGCGGGATCGATGTGGGCACCAAACAGGAGCTCTACCAGCTATTTCGCGAGTTGGCCGATGCCGGCACGTCGATCCTGCTCTACAGCACGGACTACGACGAGCTGATCGGTCTCTGCGATCGGGTGATGATTTTGTATCAGGGCCGGATCGTGCGCGAATTGTCGGGCGATGAAATTACGGAGACCCATATCGTCGCCAGTTCGCTCAACTTGCACGAGAGCTCGGAGACTAGTCGAAACGATCAGTATCTATCATCAGAGGCATCGTGAAACACTGGCGCCTCTATTTTAAACAAAACCAGGGTTTGCTCGTGGCCATCGGGCTCTTCCTCTTTTTTTACGGGGCCTACTCCAGCCTGCACCCGCAGGGTTTTACGGCGGCACTTTTTAATCAGAACAGCAACGAGTGTTTTGCGTTGGTAATGGCCGCTATGGCGCAGACGATTCCGGTGCTGACGGGTGGTCTCGACCTGTCGGTGGGGGCCATTCTCACGCTAGTTAACTGTCTGGCTTCGGAACTCTTGGGGGGCACGGCGGTCGAGAATGCCATTGGTTTTGCCGCGTGTCTCTTGGCGGGTTTGGCCTGTGGTTTCTGCAACGGTTGTCTGGTCGTATACGGCCGTCTGCAGCCGATCATTGCGACACTGGCCTCTAGCGCCATTTTTATCGGCATCGCCCTCTTTATACGACCCACGCCCGGTGGCACCGTCAATGGCGATCTCGCCTTTGCTATGACCTATGATCTGAACGAAGCGCTCATGGCGGTGGGTTTGAGTGGGCTTAGCGGGTCATTGGCTTGGTGCGGTCAAATACCGACGACCGTTTTTTTTGCGCTGCTCATGGCCCTGATCTGGACCTTCTTCAAGCGGACTCAATTCGGCCTAGAGGCCTATGCTATAGGTGCTTCTGCCGAAGCGGCTTTTATGAGCGGGGTACAAGTTAAACGCGCCAAGCTCATCGCCTATAGTTTGGCGGGTTTCTTTGCCGGTGTCGGCGGGCTCTATCTGGCTTTGCAAACGAGTTCGGGCAATGCCAATATTCCCCAGGCCAGCGCCTATACCTTGAATTCTATTGCCGCCGTCGTCATCGGGGGCACTTCGCTCTACGGGGGCATGGGCGGGGCCATTGGCTCGATATTTGGCGCTTTAGTATTGCGGTCTGTAGCCTTCAACTTTCGCGTCATCGACGAGCAGTCCGCGCTGGGCTTCCTCGCCAATCCGCTCTACCAGCCGCTCGTCGAGGGGGTGGTCCTGCTGGCGGCCGTATCGATCGGGGCGTTCTGGGTATTCCGCATTAAAAACAGGCTGGAGATCTTCAAGTGAGTTTCGCCGTACTTTCCCAGCAGCTCAGGCGGCGCGCGCAGCGCACCGAAAAGTCGATCTGGTATACGCTCGCTTCTATTGGCCTGATACTCCTCGTGGGCTCCGCCTATACGCTGAGCACAGACGGGACGCTGAGCTTTCTCATGCCCAATTACCTGCTGCAGCAAATGAAGATCGCGTCTTTTTTAGGTATTGCGGCCACCGGTATGATGCTCGTCATCCTGCTCGGACATATCGATCTGTCCCTGCCCTGGGTGCTGGCGACCAGCGCCATGTTGGCGACGGCGGTGGGCGGATGGGTGGCCTTGCCCTATGGCCTGTGCATTGGCGCTTTTGTCGGTTTGCTCAACGGACTCGGCGTCGCGTATCTGCGCGTGCCGTCGATGATTTTCACGCTGGGCATGAACACGGTGCTCAAGGGGTTGATGGTGGTCTTTACCGGCGGCTTTGCGCCGCGCAGCGAGGCGCCTGAGTGGATGGAAGTATTGGCCGTCGGCACGATGCTCGGCATTCCCAATTCGCTCTTTGTGTGGACCGCCATCGGCATAGCGGTGGTCTTTATACTGACTAAGACGCCCTTTGGTCGTTATGTGTACGCGGTGGGCAACCAGGAGCAGGCCGTCTTTTTGTCCGGCGTGCGCACGCCGTGGATAATCGTCGGGGCCTTTGTGCTGTGTGGCATCTGCGCGGCGGTGACGGGCATGCTCTTGGCGGGTTTTTCCCACAAGGCCTACCAGGCGATGGGCGATGATTATCTGATGCCGGCCATTGCCGCCGTCGTCATCGGCGGAACCAATATCTTGGGGGGGCGCGGCACCTATATGGGCACGGTGCTGGGGACCATTACTATCGTGCTGCTGTCGAGTATGCTCTCCGTTATGCAGATGCCCGAAGCGGGTCGACAGATCATATACGGCGCTGTGATTATCGGCATGCTGTTGGTATACGGTCGCCAGGAAGAACACTAAGCACACCTTTTAGACCAAATCCTTTATAGTCAGGATTACAAAATGACAGATTCGATAGAGGTCAATGTCAATACAAGCTCTCGTCCTGCAGATCTCGAAATCACCGATATGCGCGTCGTCAGTGGCGTGGCGCGAACGCCCCTCAGCACAAGGCCGGGCAGAATGCGTTCGACGATTATCCGTCTCGATGCGAACCAGGACATTAGCGGCTATGGTGAAGTGCGCGACGGTGGCAGTGCGACCTATGCGCTGATGCTCAAGAGCCGGTTGATCGGCGAAAACCCCTGCAATGTCGACAAGGTTTTTCGCAGGATCAAAAGAGAGATTAAACGCGGATTGATCTGTAGCTTTGCCAACAGAAGATCTAGACTATAACCCCATGATATTAATCACCGGTGCCACGGGACGGATTGGGCGCGCTGTCGTCCACTTGCTGCTGACTCAGCACGGGATTGCGCCGCGCGTTTTTGTGCGCGATTGCGAACGGGCGCACGACCTGTTGCCGGCGAGTGTTGCGTGCTTTCAGGGAGACTTTGACGATCCGGCCAGCTTGGCCGCTGCTCTCAAAGGGGTAGACCGAGTTCTGTTGGTCTCGCCGGCTAGCCCTCGGCAGGTTGAGTGGCAAAATAACGTCGTGCGCGCCGCAGGTGCCGATACTCATATCGTCAAGATCTCCGGCCTGGGAACGGGACTTGAATCGCAGGTGGACAGTGGGCGCTGGCACGCCGAGACGGAAGCTGAAATAGTCCGCAGCGGTCGTCCCTATACTTTTTTTCGCCCCTACTGTTTTATGCAAAACTTCAGCGCACAGATCGATCGCATCAGAGAAAGTGGAATCATAAAGTCCGGTGCCGGTAGGGCGCGAATTGCCATGGTTGACGTAGAAGATATTGCCGAAGTGGTCGTTCAGGCCCTGTCCGGCCAGATGCCGATGCGCAACGAGATACATGCACTTACGGGCCCTGCCGCACTGAGCTCGCAGGAAATGGCTGGGGTATTCTCTGAAGTATTGGGACGCCCCGTAGTCTATCAGCCACAGACTTTGCACGAGATCCGGCAGGCTTTAGAGCGAAGCGATCTTCCCGCTTGGCGCGTGGAGCTGCTCCTGCAGTTTAACCGCGCTTTTAGCTCAGGGCTGGCCAGCGAAGTGGACGATACGGTGAATAGAGTGCTGGGGCGGCCGGCGCGGAGTTTGCGGCAGTTCCTCACAGATACGCTCAAAGCCCAAAGAGATATGGGGTCTACGAGATGAAACCACAATAGTCGGTCTGTTTTTTTGTATGGTAGGTGTCCGCTGCACGAACTGATGCCGTTGTAGAAACGGCTACAACCAAGGAGAACACTTATGAGCAATCCAGTGCTAAAGCAGGAAGCAGCAAGTACTCGACCCATTCCCCAAGAGGCATTCGACTGGTACGACGAGTATGCGCACGGGTTGATAGACCGCCGCACCTTTATGTCTCGCCTAACCGGATTGGTCGCACTGGGGTATAGCATGAGCATTTTGACCAGCACGCTTATGCCCGACTACGCCGAGGCGGAGCAGGTCTCGTTTAACGATCCGGACATCAAAGCTAAGTTTGTAAAATTTGCTTCGCCAAAAGGACACGGTGAATGCCAGGGTTATCTCGTAAGCCCGACCAATATTAGTGGTAAAGCGCCAGCGGTTTTGGTCGTGCACGAAAACCGCGGTTTGAACCCTTACGTCAAAGATGTGGCTCGCCGACTCGCCAAAGAGGGTTTCCTCGCCTTTGCCCCGGATGGGCTTTACCCGCTGGGGGGTTATCCGGGCAACGATGACGAGGGGCGGTCGATGCAGCGCGGCATGGATCGCGCCAAGCTCGAAGAAGACTTTATCGCCGCGGCCCAATTTGTTAAAGGGCATGAAATGAGCACGGGCAAACTCGGCGCCGTAGGTTTTTGTTTTGGCGGTTATATCGTCAATATGCTGGCGGCATCGATCCCAGAGGACCTCGACGCGGGCGTGCCTTATTATGGGTCTCCAGCTGCGGAGGAGTTGCGCAAAAACGTCAAGGGACCGCTGATGCTGCAATTCGGCGGTTTAGACAAGCGCGTCAACGCGACGTGGGCCGACTACGAAAAGGTGCTCAAAGCCAACAAGGCGGAATACGTCGCCCATGTGTATGATGGTGTTAACCACGGTTTTCACAACGACTCGACCGGTCGCTATGCGCCCGAAGAAGCAGAGCTCAGCTGGCAGCGCACGCTAGCTTTTTTCAAAGAGCATCTTTCCTAAGCTCTACTGGTACAGAAGGATCATCGCGCAGTAGCGATGATCCTTCTGTACTTTTGCACCCAATATTTTATAGGCCGGTTTTAGGGGGAACTACCTATTTAGAGAAATATACTCGTCCATCATCTTCGTAAGCTCGTTGATCATAGCGGGTTCGACATAGCCCGGTTTTAGGCTGTTGGAAATCGCCTTCTCAGAAGGTAAGAGGAAGGCTTTGTCCGTAGGTACGTAGACCCTAGAATCGGGCATGATGGTCACCATCATGGTGCGGTCAAAGGGCGACTGCGCTTTAAAGTTTATACCGATCTCGGTAAAAACTTCGCCCGATACGCCGGCGAGGGCGATATCGTTGAGCATGAGCAGGTGCAGCGGAATTGTGACGGGGTCGCCGTCGATCATTTCAATTTTAGAGGGCGCCATATAACCGCCGCGGGGTTGACTGGGATCGCGTGGGTGTTTTCTCTGTCTTCCCGGTGTGGTGATGGACGATTTTTTGCCCCAGATCTTGACGTTGGCACTGGTGTTCTCAATCGATTTGGTCAGGCGCACGATCTCTTCGCCCAGGCGGCGCGACTGCACTTCGAGGATGGCATAGCCGCCGATGCCCGTATCGTAGACATCGGGATGGTCTTGGTTATAGGTGGCCATAAAGAGCGGGTTTTGGTCGCCGGCGGCACCGCTGGTCCACAAGGCCACGGCATCTTCAAAGTGATCCTCGACGTAGCGCGACGTAAAGCCGGGCAAGTCGCCGGTAATTTCCGGTTTGCCGTCTTTGGTTTTTGCCCGAAACATAGTCACGGCGTGCACGGCGTAGTTGGCGTATATGGCAATGGGTTTGCCGTTGAGATCCGTAAAGGATACGACGGACACCTCTTTGTCTGAAGGACCGTCGGGCACATATCCCATGTGGTACCCATCGCCGATTTTCTCGTCTCTATTCGTGTTGACATAGGCTTTTCCTGTCGCATAGCCGACGCGCGCGGGTTGGATTTTTTCTGCGGCGTCCTTTATCGACTTGATCGTCGCTTTTTCGATGATGGCATAATACTTGGTGGACGTATCACCATCGGGTGGGCGCACGGTATTGTGATCGTGCGTGGCCGTGATATAGAGGTGTTCGGGAGCAATGCCCACCGCTTTGGCCACTCGTTTGGGAAATTCGGTTCCACCGGGGACCTTGCCCAGATCCATAGAGACCAAGGCGGCTTTGGTTTTCCCGTTGTCGATGACTATCGAGCGGACGAGGAGGTCGTCGTGGATTCCGGAGAAACGGCGCTCCCCATTTCTGAATAAGTCTTCGTCTGGTGGGTTCATGACTTCCATAGAGGCACCGACTTGTAGACTGCCCGACGTGGGCTCAGCGGCGCTCAGATGATGAACAAATGAAAAAATAGAAACGACAAAGAAAGCGATAAATGCTTTCATAGCCTCTCTCCTTTTATGGCAATAGCATATTGCCAGGATTTAGTAGCGAAGACCAACAGCAGGTTTTCTGCGTTGGTCTGTAATGTAGAAATCAAATGCGCGGCAAGCGCTGTTGTTACAGCGCTTGCCATGCTCTCTTCGCTGACCGATCTTGCACAGTGGCCTTTTCACTATAGCGTCGGTAACAGAAACGGAATAAGTGTCTCCATCACCCCTGTCTTTGCCCATCTTCCGCCGCTATCTCTGCGCTGCTCTCAGCGCCAATCTGGGTTACCGCGTACAGCTTATCGCTCTCGGCATTCTCGTTTATCGCTTTAGCGAGTCTCCGCTTGATTTGGGCATACTTTCTGCCGTCACCGCGTTACCGGCTGTGCTCTGCAATCTACTCGGTGGGGTGCTGGCCGACCGCTACGACACGCGCAAGGTGTGGATGGCCAATTCTATGCTATCCGCTTTTGTCGTTATGGCGATGGCAATGCTCGTTTATTCCGATGTACTCACTTTGGTCCATATCTATGTGCTCGCGTCGCTAATGGGGCTGGGTTTTGGCGTCAATGTGCCGGTGACGCAGGCTTATTTCCCCGCGCTCAGCGCCGGCACGCAGATCAAGAAAGCCGTCTCGCTCAACAGTATCTCCATGTCCGGGGCGTCGATCATTGGGCCTACGCTCTCCGGGCTGATCATCGCGACCCTGGGCTTGTCGGCAGCCTTTGCCGTCGCCGCTCTGTTCTGGGCTATATCGGCTCTGGTAGCTGCCTTTCTGCCGGCGCGTCTGGTGCAGGGGGGACGCAATGCACATCCTCTGCAGGATTTTCGCCTCGGTTTCGCCTTTGTGCGCAAGCACAGACTCTTTCTGATCTTGTGCGGCCTGACGACCGGCAACTTTTTGCTGGTCTTTGGCTGGCTGCAAATGCTACCGGCCTTTGTCGCCGAATTTTCACTGGGCGAGCAGCAGGTGGGGTATGCCTTCACCGCTGCGGGCATGGGTGCCACGCTGGGAACCTTGCTCTCCGGACGGCTTCGACCGGGTGGCGATTTGGGTCGGCAGATCGCGCTAGCTGCATTGCTCTTTTACGGGTCGATACTCGCTATTACTTCGGTAACTTCTTTTGCCTTCGTGTTGCCGCTGGCGGCGCTCGCTCATTTTGGCAACGGGCTTTCGTCGAATTCCAATCTCTTTGCCATGCAGTCGCGCATACCAGAAAACGTGCGCGGGCGCGTAATGGGTGTGGTCTCCACTGGGTTGACATTAGGCACGCTCGGCGGCTTGTGGACTGGCGCGATGGCGGCACTGGCCGGCGACGTGCGTTTGGGCATGGCTATTGGCCCCTGCATCATGATATTGGCCGTGCTCTGTCTGTTTGTCACCCAGCCCGTTTTTAGAAAACTGGGGGAGATAGAGTGAGTGTCTTATATCGCGACTATATAGTTTGGAAGTATTGTTTTTTAGTCCAGAGAATATTCGGGTTTAAAGGCGATCAGGTCTTTTGCCTTTTGAATGTTTACGAGTGGTTCGCGGCCACAAATAGGCCGTTTGCGCTGCGTTACTTCGGGAAAGAACAGGCGCAATAGCTCTTCACTGTCGACGCCGGCTCTGTTTTCGCTCTGGGTCACAAAGAGAGAGTGTGCCCCTTCGTAATCGGCTAGTAGCCCTTTCTCAAAAGCCTGTGCTGAATCCGCGGCGTGAATGCCGCTCCAAAAATTGGTGGCCCCCATGACCATGCGCCGCTGGGCGATGGCCTGCTCTTGTTCAGGGGTGAGCGGCTGGTCGCCCGGTTTAGGTCTGGGCTTTTCGGCAGTGCGCTCCTGCCGCATTTGCGCACATTGTGCCCAAATGGCCTGCACGCGTTCTGTTTGTTGGTCTGCGGGTAGAGCGAGCAGCTCCGCGTAGTGCTCCTGACCGCCGGCACCGAAGCGTCTGCGGGCTTTGTTTTCTGGGTCAAAGACAAAGGGCAGGCGCAGGCAGACGCCGGAGATGCCGTCCCGGCGCCAGAAATATTCGGCCGTCTCTTCCAATACGCGCTTGGAGAAGGAGTAGGCATCTGTCGTCTGCGTCGGGTGCTCTTCGTCTATGGGGAAGTAGGATATTTCGAAAGGAATGACGCCAAAATTGAAGCCGAGGGCGTTGATAGAACTGGCGCTGACGACGCGTTTGATGCCTTCTTCGGCGGCGGCTTGATATACATTGAAGGTGCCGCCGCAGTTGACGTTAAAGATATGCTCAGCCGCGCCGCGGCTGGGGTGGGGAAGGGCTGCCAGGTGTACGATCGCGTCTATGCCTTCTACTTGCTTGCGCAGCGTGGCATAGTCGTTTATATCGCAGGTCCTGTATTCGGCTCCTGTGATGGATATGGAGTCGTCCAACCCGATGACGCGCACGGCGTGGCCGCTGCGCACCAAGCGCTCGACCGTTAAGCGCCCGACGGTGCCCGTGCCTCCCGTTATGAGTACATGCATGAGGTTTTGCCCACGTAGAAAGTGAAAATGAATTCTTTGTCCACCTTGGATAGGACGGACGCTACAGATCTAGTTCGTATGAGAGCTTGAGCCGTGCGAATCGGCTGTGTCGATTCAGGTCGGAGATCGTGTTGAAGCCGTTGTCGGCTGCTACAAAAATGGAGAAGTGGTACTATGCCTCGTTCCACGCCAAGAAGCGCTGGCGTACTGCGGCGAGACTTCGCTCTTGGTCTTGGAGCATTTCTTCTAAGAAGGTGCGGCCGTGTTTTTCACGTGCCGGGTTCCGCGGTGCTTGGTCGGATAGGCCCTTCTGGTCTTCGTAGATGAGTTGGTGATCGCGGCTGCCATCGCTGTAGTAGATCTTGTTGACGATGCGGCGCGTGGTGGTATCCTTGATACGGCGCTCGGGTGGGTTGCCGCCTTCGAGGCAAATGTGGACGATGAGATGGATGGCGCGAAATTGTGCGCTGGGCACGTCGTTTTCGCCGACGATCTGACTGTGCGTCTCGTCTAGATTGTCGGCGTGGATCGTGCTGGTCAGAATGTGCCCGGATTGGCTCAAGGCAAAGAATGCACGCAGATCGTCTCCCCACAGATAGGTCGGCGGTCGACCGCCGCTCAACTCGTCGGCGATGGCGCAGGATTTCTTTTCTCCGACAGCGGATACTTTGTCTGGCAGCGCCTTGAAGAATGGGAGGTCGGCCGGCACAAAGCTGAGCAGGGCGTGTTTGGTGGTGGTTTTGCCGATGCCGCCGGGACCCGAGCCGGTGATAAACGAAGCGCCGCGCGAAATATGCGAGACTAAGAAGGCGGCCAGCTCTAGGTCGAGCGTTTGTTCTTCAATGAGGTTGAGCAGCGAGCGCGTGGGTTCGCCTTCTTCTGGGTTGTCCAACGCTTGCAAATAGCTTAGGTCGCTCGTTGTGGTCATGTCGTTTTTCTCGAGTTGTTTGGGGCTGATATATTGTATTCGATTCAGCTTGTATGGTCGCTTGTATAGATTGGCGAGTGATGTTTTTACACCTTATGGCCTAGCCGGGCTGCCGTCGAGCAGGCGCTTTTGCGTCCACTGAATCACTTCGTTCGTGCACGGATATTTCGCTGCGATTTTCTCGTCGATATCGATGCCTAAACCCGGCTTGTCGTTCGGATACATATAGCCGTTGCGCACTGCGGGCAGTCCGGGAAACATCTGGTATATCTGCTCGTCAAAACGACACCATTCTTGGATGCCAAAATTAGGCGCCCACAGATCTAGATGCAGGTTGGCCGCGTGGCCCACGGGCGAAGTGTCGGGCGGTCCGTGCCATGCGGTGCGCACGCCGTACATCTGGCCGAAAGCGGCGACGTTGCGCGCTGGGGTGATGCCGCCCATCTGCGATACGTGCATGCGCATGAAGTCTATGAGTCGGTTTTGGATGAGTGGTGTCCATTCGAGCGGGTGGTTGAAGAGTTCGCCCATCGCCTGCGGCGTAGAGCATTGCTGGCGGATAGAGCGGAACCACTCGTTGTCTTCTGGGGCCAGTGCGTCCTCTAAGAAGAACAGCTTAAATTTCTCCATATCCCTAGCGAAACCCACGGCATCGGACGGGTGCAGCCGCTCGTGGATGTCTAACATCAGCTCGATTTCAAAACCCAGCTCGGCGCGGATGTGCTCGAATAGGTGCAGGTGTTTCCGCATATAGTCTCTGCGGTCGATGTAGGCTCCTGCGGGCGATCCTTCCGGTGCCGTGTCGGGGGTGGCCAAGGAGGCCGAGGGGCCGCCAAAACCACCCAACTGACAGCGGAAATAGCGATAGCCCTCTTCCTGTAATTGGCGGATGTTTTCGACGACGGCTTCCGGCGTATCGCCACGCGCGTGCGTATAGGCGGCGGCGGCTTCGCGGCACTTGCCGCCGAGCAGTTGATAGAGGGGCATGCCGGCGCGTTTGCCCTTGATATCCCACAGCGCTTGGTCGATGCCGGAAATGGCGTTGTTGAGCACGGGGCCGTTGCGCCAATAGCCGTTGACCATACACATCTGCCAGATCTCTTCGATGCGGTCGACATCGCGGCCGATGAGAAAGGGTTTGAGGTGTTCTTCAATGGCGGCGTGCACGGCTTTGAAACGCTGGGTGAATGTCGCGCAGCCCAAGCCGTACAGGCCGTCATCTGATGTGGTAATTTTTACTATGACGAGTTTGGCGCGACTGGGCTGGGTCAGTATCGTCTGGACATCTCTGATGGTGACAGCCATGATGCTTTTCCTTATTCGGGGGATTTTTTTGGGGACGTAGCGATAATAAATTGGCGCTGGAACGGGTAGAGCGTTGAGCCGTCCTCGCGTCGGGGATATGCGACGCGGAGACGGTGCCGGTATTCAGCGAGAAAGAGTTCGCGCTGGTCGTCGTCGAGGCCGTTGAGTATGGGGCGTAAGCCCGTTGCTTTGACCCACTCTAATACGGGGTCGTCGCCCGCCAAAACCTGCATATATTCCGTCTTCCAGATGTCGATATCCGCACCGTTAGTAGCTAATAAGTCGTAGTAGGTTTCCGCTTCTTCTACCCATTTGCGCGCGGCTTTTTGCAGTAATGCATGCGTGCCGAGTGGCCCCGATCCCTCGTGGCCTTCCTGGAGCACAGCGCGCATGAGCACGTGCGAGGGCATATTCCAACTGAGCGGCATTTGCACGGCGAGCGTGCCGCCCGCACGTAGCGAAGTAAAAAGCCGTGGGAAAAGCTCTTGGTGGCCTTCGACCCATTGCAATGTCGCGTTTGAGTAGATCAGATCCGGCGGTGATTCCGGCTGCCAGTCGCGGAGGTCGGCCTCGACCCAATGCACCGCGCTTTTTTCGGCTCCCGCTTCTTCGAGCATTTCTTTCGAATGATCGACGCCGATGACTTGCGCCGAGGGCCAGCGCTCGGCGAGAAAACGCGTGAGTTTGCCCGTGCCGCAGCCCAAGTCGTATATCAGACGCGGTGAATTATCTCGGATGCGATCGAGCAGTTCGAGCCCTGGGCGCAGTCGGTGGTCGCCGAATTTGAGATATTGCCCAGGGTTCCAGCGAGTGTCTTGTTGTGAGTCTTCTGGTTGCGGTGTATTCATTTAATAGGCTACGGCAATCGTGCGCAATGCCTCGTCGTGGCCGCTGGCTGCCCCGAGGTCTATCTTGCACAGATAGAGCCCTGGTGCTACCATTTGCCCGGTTTTGTCGCGCCCGTCCCAGCGGTATTCCAGCAGTCCAGCGCTAGGCGTTGCCCCGGCCTCTGCGATTTTATTACCCGCGAGGTCGAGTATGTCTACGCGCGGGTTGGGCTGCGTCAGCTTGAGTACGGTAAAGCGAATGGCGATTTCGTCGTTAATGCCGTCGCCGTTGGGCGTAAAGGAAGGGGGAGCGATGGATAGGCTGGCAATGAGTTTGTCGCTGTCGACTAGTCCCGGCAGAAATACGAGATTGGCCTGACGCTCTGCCTCCTCGACTGTTTGCCACAAATTGGGGCGCTCGCTATCGCCGAGTTCGGCCACAAAGATCGTGGCGTTTTCCGTCAATTGAGCCGTGAATCTAATCTCCAGTGAATCTTGCCTGATCCGCTGGGGTAATTCCATGACGAGCAGTGAATCTCCGACTACTTCCACTCCGTTTGGTGCGATGTTTTCACCGTCGATGTGCAATGTTAGCTCTTGTGCGGAAGTGCCGGCGGGCAGGGTTAAGCGCAGGCGGTCAAAGCCAGTATCCCGCTCATCGGAGTTTGGCCATAGCGTGTAGGTAAAACGCGTGTCGACGTTGACTTCGGTATGGCGCGGTAGCACGCGCCCTACGGCCCGCTGCACCAGCGCATCTTCAAACTCGATAGACAGGGAATTGAGCGCCGGGGCGACCTGCGGATCTTCCGTAGACAAAATCAATTCGAGCTGCACAAAGCGGCGCGGTGTATCCGACTGAAATTCCTCGCCGGAGACCTGATAGAAATTGCTCCATCCGCCCCAGTCGGCGCCTGCGATGACGGTTGTATCCACTTTGCCGCGCAAGACTTTGGGTGAGTTCGTCCACTTGAGCTCGGTCGTCTCGACGCCGGAGCGATCGAAATAGGTATATAACTCGTCTAACGCGTTGCCCGAGCGCGAGCGCATTTGCAGTTTGGTGTTTTGCGGCAATTCGGCATCCCAGTTGAGCGCATTAATGGCTTTGGGGCGGCCATCGCCGCTGAGCTGGCCGAGATCGATAAAACCCGAACGCAGGACTACCTGTGCCGGATAGCCGGGGGAAAAGAGCATGAACTCCATGGGTTTGGAAAACCAGCCGCTGTCCTCGTGGCCGTGCCAGAAGATGTAGCGGACTTTGCGCGGGGCAAAGAGATAGCGCATATGGCGTATTTGGCGCTCCCGCTCGAGCGGTGCGTCGATGGCGATTTCCTCGCGAAGGAGCAAATCGTAGTCTAAATCGCCTCCCGTGGTGCGTCGTCCATCTGAGGTCAGCACGTCATAACCGCGCCCTTGGTGCAAATTGCCAAAGAGGAAACTGGAAAGCGCTTCGCCGCGATTCTGGAAATAAATAAACGCTTCATCAATCCAGTACAGCGCCCCTAGATCGGCCTGCCACCACATTCCCCCTTCTCTCCATCCCCCCTTGGTGCCACCCGATGTTACGATAACGGCAAAAGTATCCATATTGCCGTCGAACATATTTTGCGGATCGCGTGCGACTAAGCCGAAATCAAACGAGCCGCCGCGATCGAGAACACCCAGGCTGACGTTGTCTCCTACTGCTATTACTTCCACTTCGGCCAGAGCCGCCCCGGCGCTCTTTTCGTCGGCGACGACGCGTATGAAGCGCACGACCTGGTAATCTTTCTCGTCGGCTAGGTCATAGCCCAGACCACTGTCGAGAACGCGCGTGGTGTCTAGACCACTGCTTAGCAGAGGCACGTCGATTTGCGTCAGTAGGTTGGGTTTAGTGGTCTGAAATATCTTGCGATAGCGAAATACGTCTTCCTGGGACTGGATGCGGCTGCCCGTGGAGATATAGACGCTGAACTGCACAAAGGGCTTGGCTATTTCCTGGTCGGGAAAATGGAGCTTGATCTGGCGCGCGAGCACGGGACGACCCAGGTCGATGTCGATGGACCACTTGATGAGTTGGTCATCGGGGTCGGGTTGCCAGTAGGTATCTCCGTCGCCATCGATGATTAAATTGGCCGCGGCCTCGTTGCTGCCGGCGCGCCAGATGCCCCCCCTCACGTCGCCGCGTTTTTGCGTGGGGTGTATAAATGAGGGAGCGTCCGCAACGGCGTTGATCGAACGGCGGAATTTGCCCAGTTCGAGCCGACCCTGATCGCCCAGCTTCACGATGTCCTGCGGTATATCCCAAGTTTGCCACTTGGCGGGCGAGTCGAAGGTGAATTCTTCCGCTCCGACTGCGTTGACTAGCAGTGCAATCAGTGCACACGAAAGTAAATAGCGTTTCAATGCACTCTCCTTAGTAGGCTATGCCAATAGGCTGCAGGTGGCGGAAGCTCTTGAATTCCGAATCGATATTTAGATCCATCAAATAGAGCCCAGGTGCTAGCAATTTACCGCTCTCATCGCGCCCGTCCCAGCGCACGCGCTGAGGGCCAGCGCCCTGTAGACCCTTTGCAAGGCGCGTGATTAGGCGTCCATCTATACCGTAAATATCTAGGGCCACAGGTAGGTTCTGCGGTAGGCGGAAAAGCAAATAATCGATGGTCACTTCGTCGTTGATGCCATCGCCGTTAGGGGTCACTACTTTCGAAGAAAACTGTAAATCATCGATGACGGTCTGCGCTCCTGCGCTTAGGCCAAATACCCGTAGGCTGCCGGTATTGACCTCTTCACTGACATCGCCACCTTCCACAATTTGCGGCAGGTCCTCGCCCTGCGAATCGAAAACTTCGCCGGCAAAGGTATTGGAAAAAACGAAAATTTCCGCGCCAAAGACCACGCGCACGGGCTCGCTGTTCTGCCGCGTGATCCTGCGTGGTAGGCGAATGATGAGTTCGTCGTTTTCCTCGATCACTTCTGCGGGGTCGACAGCCGCCAGTGGTTGCCCCATTTCCAGGCGTTTGAACTGGGGGTTGCTGCCCGTGCGGATGCGCAAAGCATCAAACCCACTCTGCCCATTTGCGTCGAATTCGGCGCGGATATCGTAGGTGAATTCGGTCATTTCACCCAGCGCAACCTCCGTCCGCCCGCGTTCGGGGTCCGGGTTGTCCAGGCGGGCGACCTCGCCCACAACCTGTTGCGCTAGGGGTGGCGACACTTCAAGCCACAGCGAATCGAGGCGCACCAAATCGAAAAAAGAATCGCTCTTCAGCGTGATGCGGAGTTGGATGTGGCTACCGCGCTCGAGCGGGGCTTGTTGGCCCGATTCGGTGAGTGGGAAGGACCAGAAGGTCCAGTTGTCCTCGTCGTAGAGGATCGAAGCCCGCAGGCCCGGTTTACCCTCCTGGATTTGGCCGTTGAGGTTTTGGTCCGGTTGTTTCAGATTTTTTTCAAAGTGCTCGCGGTTGACGATTAGTTCGCCGCCCGTGTCCGTAAACTCGTGGTAGACGTTGGGGTCGCCGTCGCGACCAGAGCGCACCTCTACTTCGACTCGTGCATTAGCCTCTTCGACGGGGATAGGCGTGCCGTCTATGATGCGCATTGGCGTGGCGTGCCAGAACAGGCGGCCGAAGTTTACGGTGCGCCCGAGATCAATGATTTTGGAAATGTAAAATACGCGCTGTGGAACGCCCTCACCGCGCAGCACGAATTCTCCGATTGTGCCAGTTTGCACGTTGCTGGCATCGCGCGCGAATTCCGTGTCGGCGATCGATTGATTGCGTCTGTAGCGAATATAGCGCACGTATTGGGCGGGGAAATTCACGCGCACGTCGTTGGAGAAATTTTGCTGCACGTCGGCGACTAGCGTTTCGAGCCGATGGTAGTCGTTGTCGTTGTTTTCGAGGTCGAGAACGGGGTCGAAATCTCGGGCGACCGAAATCTCGAAGGCCGGTACTAAGTCGTCACTGAGTAGTGTGCCGTCGGCGCGCACTCCCCGTGGCGGCGTAAAAAAGCCGACGATACTGGCCGGCACGGGCACGCCGACGTCTATGGTGTACCATTCCGAGTTGGCTCCACGCGCGACGGGCGGGCTATAACTGAGGCTATCGCCGTCGACCCAGTTGGGTGTGATTACGCCCGCGGTATACCAGTAAAAGCCGTTAGCTGCGCGCCAAATGCGCGGGAGTGAGCCGTCTACGTAGTCTAGTTCAGTGGGTGATTTGAACGGGGACCAAGAACTTCGCGAAGATAGGATATTCTCTTCTAACGAGAAGTATTCGGGTTGCAGAGCGCCGGGAGTGGTTGTGACATCGGTAAAGACACCAATGGTATCATTGACCGCCCACGACAGGCCGCTGCCGCCTATTTTCCACCGCTCGACTTCGGCGCCGCTGTGATTGGGGGCGCCGGTGAGCAGCAGCAGAATTATTCCCGGCAATGCAGGATTTCTCATAGGGCCTCTTTGCTTGGAGATGGACTCAATGGGAAACGGCTATAATGCATCCTTATAATAAGAAAAGGTCTA
>Ga0055584_100002590_pt1 | contig 17831 bp, 31 predicted proteins | sample OSDHelmetaG_FD_58716 | JGI IMG/M metagenome (GOLD analysis project Ga0055584, IMG submission 58716) | Pelagic marine sediment microbial communities from the LTER site Helgoland, North Sea, for post-phytoplankton bloom and carbon turnover... | ecosystem: Environmental > Aquatic > Marine >... | reverse complement strand
AAATCTGAAATGGTTTGTAAATAATCATCATGGGCTAGTACATCTGTGCCAATATTAAGACCTAAATCAGTTCTTACTCCTGCATAGCTTCTACCTTCTATGGTATTACTATCTGTAAATCTTGCATATTCTTGAGCAACAGGACTACCGCTTGTATCTACTTTGCCACTGATTCTTGTAGTTACATGATCATAAATAGCATTTCCAGTAGCCAAAGTAGTAGCACCATCTGATACTCCAGCAGTATCTAAAATAGCACCATCACCTAATCCTAAAGTAGCTCTCATAGCAGTAGTGCTTGTATCATCTAATAAAGTTCTTGCAGTAGAAGTTAGATCAGTCACAGCATAAGTATCTGATGCAGTTGTGTAGATCATTTTATTAGCTGATGTAGTAAGTCCAGAGATAGATGTTAATCCTGCATCTAGTGCTTGTACATCAATTCCTATTTCTAATCCTAAATTTTCTCTTGCTGTGGTTACATTTGTGGCACCAGTACCACCATTTGCAATAGGTAGTTGACTTGTAACATCTGTTCCTAAATTAATTGCATTTCTTGTGATCTGCTGACCACTTAATGTTAAATAATCTAATGATCCTGCTAAGGTCACATTAGTTGAGTTATCTGTACCTGCTGGATCTACACCTAAATTTGTTCTTGCAGTTACTGCATTAGTTAGATCTGAAAGATTTGAAGCCTTAGCTAATTTAGTTCCAATGTTAGTTGCTGTAGTTGTAGCAAAGTTTGGATCATCACCTAAAGCTGAAGCCAATTCATTTAAAGTATCTAATGTTCCAGGTGCACTATCTACTAAACCTGATACCTCAGTATCTACATAAGATCTAGTAGCTATAGAAGATGTGTCTACATTGATTGTAATATTTCCTGATCCAGAAGTTGTGATCCCTGTACCAGCAGTGATTCCTGTTACTGCACCTTGAGCATTTAGATCTATGGCACCATCACCATTGTCATCATAAGTTGCAGTAAGATTTGTATGAGATCCATTAGTGACTAACATGTCACCTACAATGTCCTGGATATATTCCTGGATTGTTTTAGATCCTACTAAAAAATTCCCAGCAGTACCGATCTTAACTTTATTGGTAGCCAGGTATAAATCTGATCCTGTACCATCACCATCAAATACTTGCTGTAAAGTAGATGTAAGACCACCAGTCTCTCCAGTATGGAAGAGCTGTGTATATCCCTGTGATACAGGTGTATTTCCTAAATTTGTATTGCTACTCATTAATAATATTATCTCCAAGATCTGCTCTTAACTTCTTATCAGATAAGTGACCTAGTTTTAAAAGAGTTGGTTTACTGATCAGTCTTTGGACCTTGCCTTTTTTTTCACAAGACTTTCCATCTTGATCTGAAATTGTGCATGTTTTTAGCTTAGGCTCATTGAAACTTTGGATAGTTTGAAATTTTTTACCGCACTCACATAAATACTCATATATTGGCATAAACACCTCTTTTTGTTAAAATTTGAAGCTCTAGGATAGTCCTAGAAGCTCTTAAAATCTTTTTTTGGTACTTACATAAGGCTGGTTTTCACCAGCCCTATATAAGATGTAAATCCTACTATGCAGGATTTTTAAAGTTCACAATTCCGCAGTCAGCATCATTATTTGCATGTGACAAAGTCGCACCAAATAACATATCTACTACTACTGAAGTTGAGAGATAATCAATATCATAAGAGCTCTGACTTCTTACACCGAATTGCTCAGCATAATAAACAGATTCTTTTTTGAATACTGATCCTGATACAGCAGTACCACCTTCTGTCCAATCAGTTGAAGGATATACTGGCATACCATAGATGTTGATTAATTGCCCTGAAGCAATAGGTGATCCCTCACCTCTTTCATTAGCTTTGGTGAAATCACCTTGCCCCATTAAGCCCATATAAGCTTTAGGATTAGCATAGAAGAAAGTATCTCCATCTGTGTAGTCAAAATTAGCATCTAGAAGTTTTTCTAAACCAGTTCTTAATTCTGCTGGAAGAATAACATCATCTGTTGCTAAAGTAACATTGTTTTGTGTATGAGCAACGATCTGAGAAGCAATATAAGCTTCCACACCTTTAGCTAAAGAATATCCCATTGAACTTGCGTAAGCCTGGAATAGATCTTGAGATGATTGCACCTGTGCAATATCTTCAATTCTTTTAGCTTCATAGATGTGCTGATCAAGAGCTAGTGTTCTTGAAGCATCAGTGTTTGCGTCATAAGTAACAGCACCATCTGCTGACTTATCTCTTTTTGTGTCCTGAGACACTTTTGGTATATTGATGCGATCTGCACCCACAGCTAAGCTTGAGAAGTCAGTTACCTGATTTCTTAAGATCATTCTCTTTTGTGCATAATCTAAAACCGCATCAGACCACAATTCTCCTAAGAAAACATCTGCTGTTCCCCCAGTTCCTGTAACATTTGCCATTTTAAAACCCCTTTATAAGTTTTTTAGTTTTTCTTATAGCCTTCTACAATTTGATTCCAAAGATTAGGATCTCTTTTCATTTTCATGCGATCCTCTTCAGTGATGTCTGACATCTTAGTGGCTGAAGCAAACTTGCCACTAGCAGTCACTTCTTTACTAGGATCCATCTTAACCTTATTCATCTTTTTATTTTCCAAATGTCTTTCAAGCTTCTCCAATGATAATTCATTGTAGATCTCTTGATCTGCTTCTGGAAGTTCTGATAACAAGTGTTCTTTCCTTTGAGCTCTCTTCATTTGCATCTGATCATAATCAGCTTTAATGTCACTCAAAGAATCAATCTCTTTCTTGTAGTTTTCAGCTATTTCTTTCCATTTACCTTGTTCAGCTAATTGCTCTTCTTCTTTTGTAGCAATTAATTTCTTGAGCTCATTAAGCTCTGACTCTGCTGATTGAGCCCTTGTTCGATACTTCTTGCTTTCTGCAATCAAGCCACCGACTGCTTCATTATCCTGTGTAGTGTTATCTGCTACTGCTTCTTCTACTACTTTATTTTCTTGTACTTCCTGTACTTCAGACATGTAATGTCCTCCTGGTTATTTCATAACTTCTGTTTTAGCAACATACTTTTTGATATTTGTTCTTGCTAACACATCAGCTATTCTATTTGCTATTATGGCTCTATTCTCTTTTCTTAAATCAAAGAGATCATAGCCCTTTGGTTTCCTTGCTCTGTTGCCTAGAACTACTGATGCACTATCAAATCTGATAATAGCAGTATTCTTCCTGGCACCAGGTCGCATAGATCTTAAAGTTCTTCCTGTTAAATTCATGTTTACAAAATTTGCATCTGTATTAGTTGCTTTTGCCTTGAAACCTTTGAGCTTAGCACCATCTTTAAATCTTCTCATGCCATTAGCTTTATAGTCAGAGTAATTGCCTAATTTTTGCGGTGATGCACCTTTGGTATCACCATGTGATTTATATTCATGTGGACCACTACCATTCTGAAAGATGCCTTTATTAGCATCTGATCTAATTAGATCTATAGCTTCTTGAGCTATAACCTTCATGACTTCTCTATTTAATTTTGTTATTGCTGGTAATTTCATTCTTGTACTTTCACCCAATCATGTCTGCAATTAAATCCACCTCTATCTGAAAATCCAAAGAACTCAGAGTTATCTTTTTGTACACCGATCACACTTGGTAGATCTCTAATTTCTGCTAAGGTTAGTGGACCATTCTTTTCAACATATCTTTTAACTGCTGAACAGGCATCTCTAATGTTACCTGTAGTAGGTCCTATATAATCAAACCTAGTCTCTGGAAACTGCTCATATGCCTTCTGCCTGGTAGCATTACTAAACCTAGCAAATGCATCATTAACCAAAGCCACAGATCTAGATGATCCAATTCTTTTACCAGGACCAAACTCATTAAACATATTAGTAATAATAGCATCTGTTGATTCACCAGTAACTATACCTCTAAGCATAGCCACCTTGATCTCATTTGCATATTCTCTTACACTATCACTTAAGTAGTTCAGTTCAAATCCTCTTAGATTATCCATGATCACTGCACCTGTTGTAGATACACCGACTCTTAATCTAGACACTTCCTTATAAGCTCTAATGATCTCAGCTTCATAAGCATCATTCATCTTATTCAATAATGTGCCATAACCAAGATCATCTAATTCCTGGAAGAAATCTATTTCCTGAGCTATAGTGATCACCTGAGTGTCAGACAATTCATTTAGTCTTGGAATAGCCTTCTTTAATTTGTCAAATAACTTCTTCTGTAGGTTTTGGATCTCTACAGAATAAAAATCTAGATCCGCCATCTTAGCTTCCTAATCTATCTAGGATACTTGCTGGACCTTCTTGTTGCTGTGGTGCTTCTTCATCAATCTGATCTACTATTTCCTGGATCTCTTCTTCTTTTAGATCAGGATTCTTTTTTCTTAAATAAGATTGTCTAGTCTCTAGATTGTTTTTAAAAGCCCACTCATAATACTTTAATTCTTCATCAGTAGACATTGGTGCAGATCTTTCCTGGAAGTCTACACTAAATTCATCACTAACATTGATACCACCAGATACTTCTAAGATCCTTTGAGCTATCTTAAATTGCTGTCTTTCAAATGGTCTATAGATCTGTTCAATATCAGATCTCAAAGAGTCCTGTAGATCTAATTGAGACATCTTCTTGCTAAGTCCAGATTCTGGTGCATTACTACTCCAGTTGATCTTGACATTGTTAGCCTGTGATACAGAATCAATTAAGAACTTAATAGACTCTTTCATAGCTGTTACATTAGCATTAGGTGTTACATATTCAAATGAAGCCTGTTCTGGTAAGATTAGAGCCTTATCTTGACCAAACTGGATCCTAGCTTCAGTATCAATCCCAGAAATCACTGGCTGACCAAGTTGGAATCTAGATGAAAGAGCCATCTCTGTAAGCATAATATTGATAGATCTGTTTGCATCAATTAGATCATCAGCACCAGCTCTCATAAAGTCTCTAGTCATAAATGATCTGTGACCAAAGTTAATTGGAATAATATCACCAAATGGATTTACATCACCTTCTATTATAGATGTGATCTTACCTTTACTGCTGATCATAAAATGCTTTCCTGGCATATCCTCAGTTGCTTTAGACCATACCATAAATTGAGCATCTTCTGATCTTGCTTGTAGTTGTGATTCTACCTGCCACATTACCATAAATGGATCATCTTCATTAGGTCTAAAGAATGGTGTAAAGAAATGGATTGGTCTATACATAAGCTTTTGCTTGTCATCATTCCAGTAGGTGTATAGTGCTTCTGTACCTAATAAATAAACCAGCTTCTCAAATTCTTTCATAGAGCTGTCTAGATCACCAATATGCTCTAAATACTTCTCATCAGCATATCTTAATGGCTGTTCCTGGTACACTTGACATCTGCGGTCAATTACATTTCTTGTTAAGTTTAAATAGGCAGGCGGTATCTGTGATAATGAGTCACTATCAAAATACTTCTTTAGATCATCTTGTAAGTTAATGGATTCAAAATAATCCATAGCCAATTCTCTATGTTCCTGTTCTCTGTCATAGTTATCTTTGATGCTTTCCATCAAGATGTCATACATCATTTTTTCTGTTAAATTTGTTATAATCATGATTTGAATTTCCTTAAATCTTCTAAGTTTATGTGATCTTGATATGTATTGTATAAGTTGGTAATCATGTCCTGGTATTGCTTCTTATTGCTTTGATCTGTTTTATATGCTAGGATCAACAGCATACAAAAAAATGTAGTCCAACCAGTAAGTAGTCCTAATAAAAAATACACTACCATTTGATGGATCCTACACTATTCATTGTTAATGGAAATCTAAAATGGATCGGATAGCAAAGCCCATCAATGTGGTGACTTAAGGTTTCAGTCTTGACCATTCTATTATTCTCCATTGTAGTCATTTCAAGATCTCTAATTGTGTTCTTACAATTTGACTTAATAAATAAACTATGTTTACCATTTGCATCTTTCAGCTTCTTGTTTAAAGCATTCAATCTGTCCTTCTGCGTAGGATTGGCTTTTTTAGCAATCACTACAAATCCACCTTCAGTTAAGATCATATGATCAGATTTAGTGCTATTACTTGTTCTACTTTTTCCTGCTGGATCAGGATATACTGGAATATTAGGCTTTCTCTGTTGCATAAGTTTGGTTAGTTCAAATGTGTTAGAGTTCTTTAAACTGATTTCATCAATCACATAAACATCACCATTAGTATATTCAGCACATAATACTGCTGTCATATAACTGGCAACACCGAAGTCCACTCCCCAGTATTGTCTACTTGAAATATCTAGATCATCTCTGACATGCACATTTCTATCAAAGTTATAAGCACATCTATTGCTAGATACTTCAAAAGATCCTTCCAGCTCTTGTCTAAAAGTTCTTGGATCTAAAGTTTGCCTGGCATTCTCAATCTCTTCTTTAGGAATAAAACCACCTTCAATAGTGGTATATTGCCAGGACTTCCAGAAGGGATCATTGTCTTGCCCCTTCACATATAATTCATACAAATTGTTATATACACCTTGTGGTGTACCGCATATAAAAATATTAGACTGCGTCTCAGCTATCATAGGCATAATGATTTCATTTAAGACATTAGGCTTCATGAAGGCATATTCATCTAATACTACCGCATTGGTGCCCTTAGCACCTAAGCTGATACCTCTTAAGCTATCTTCCTTATCAGAGCCCTTAATACTGATCTCTGCGTTATTAGGCATAGTTACAGATAACTCAGTCTCATTGATCTTAACATTCTTACCTCTGAATATGCTCTTAAGCAAATTCCAGGCTACCATCTTACCTTGCCTATAAGTAGGATAAACTATCCATCTCTTCTCATTAGGCTGTAGATCATGATATAAGATCCACATCATAGCCATATAAGATTTACCAAACCTTCTACCAGAGACTAGAATCTTTCCTCTATGTGGATCATCTAGTATATCTCTTCTAAGTTGGTCAATCTTCCACTGCATCAAAATCAAATACTTTAATAGGCATGTCATCAGCTTCATGCAAAGATACTGACTGATGTGCTTTACCTTCAGTCCTGTTTGCTATGAACTCTACTGCCCATGATTTTCCTTCTAATGCCTGGCTATACACATGTCTTAGCACTGCTTCCAAATTGTCAATCTGATTTCCATCACCAAATTCATCACCGATCCTTCTTAACAGATCAGGTATAGATCTAGCACCTCTAGGTCTACCATGACCTTTTGATGCTTTATTCCCAGAAACAAATTGCCCTTTACTATTTCTATCCGATTTATCCGATTTCATTCGGTGTCCTAGTATTGCTCTTTGACTATTTCTTCAATGTTATCAAATAAGTCTATGGCTGAGTAATTTGATTCATCAAAAGTAGATTTATCATCTTGAACACTTTCAGAGTCTACAAACTCTATGTCATCATCTATTGGTGTTAATTTGTAGGTACCTTCATAGCAGTTCTCTAAGTAGCTATTATTGAAATTAGATCTCTGTAGTGATTCTCTATAGGCTTTAGATCCAGCATTAACTGAGTCTATTTCCAGATCTATTCTTTTGATTAATTCTTCTAATTTGCGATCTTCCATCTATATATATGTAAAAAATCAACCATATGTTAGATGTATTTAGTTAAAGTATTACTTTAAGTGTAGTAATATTAAGATTTAATTTTTTTAGGTAATCAACCAGTGCTCAGCTATTGATAACAACAGGATAAGGTATAAATAAGATGCCAAGCACTGGCTATATTGTTCTGAAGTAGTCTCTGTTTTCTACTAATTTGTATATGATCCTTCTAATCTTTTTGACTGCCGACTTATGTGTCTTATGAATATTCTGACTGCTAGTACCTAATTTAGATCCCATATCTTTGAATGTCATGGTGTCATGATTAAAGTATACCTTCTTCTGGAACTTTGTCCAGCTATCTGAGTGTCCACTGATCATGGCGATCATAATTGCTTTTCCATATAATATAGTATTCTCAGATTCTTGGTATTTATCATCAATGTAATATTCAAAATGCTTCCTCATTACTTAGGCTCTATCATGTCCTTCATATATGACAAGATCACCAGTATATAGTGGTAGATCCATCTCATACTCCAAAATACCAATCTAGATACAGCTCACATAAAACCGCTACTCCAAAGGCACCTAGAAGCATTGTTATTACAAATAATAAAGCTCTAGCATCATCATTGTGCTTTATAAAAAAGCCAATAGACATATCCTTAGTAGCTCTGAAATAATAGTTCTGCATCTCTGAATACTCTGGATCAAAGGTTATCTTGTATGGATCTCTAGCTACTTTCCCCATTTTTACAGATCTCTTTAATCTATCCCATTTTCTTATCATCTCTCCTCCTTCTTATTGATGTTTGATTATTATACCACATAAATTCATATCCTAACTTATTAAGATCATCTATAAGTTTCATGATCTTTTTTTGTGACTTTAATGCTTGTTTTGCTTTTTCTTCTATCTTCATTTATCTTCCTGATCTTTCACTGCTAAAGTTGTCATTTCTAATCTATATAAGATCTCATGCAGTTTCTCTTGATCTTTAGATTCTAAGTACCATACCAGCTCTGGTAGATCCTTCAACATATGCTTCACAAATTTTAATCTATTTTTTAGCATAGTATTTTCTTTTTTAATTGGATCTTCATCACCATACAGCTTGGTAGGTTTTATATATTCATTCATTACTATCTGTAGCTTTTTACTGATCATTGTCCACCTCATCTTCCGATTCTCTTATTATTTCAAGATCTGTAGCAACCTTATATCTGTGAAATGCTAATTTTATGATCAGATCTATTCTTTTTCTATACTCAGCTCTGTCAAACACTATTTGCTTAACACCTAGATCTCTATCTGGAACTAAAAAATCTGACATATCTATTTCTTTTATAGAGTCTATAACCTTATTCCATTTAGTGTTAGTATCATGCACTTCCTGCTGTGTTTTTAGTAATAGATCCATCATATTATTCCACCATTCCCTTCAAAGTTTGCTATATCCTCTTTTACTGGATTCTGTAGCTTCCTTCTTTCCTGATATAAAGATCCTCTTAACTCTGGATACTTCTTTTGCAGTAACCTTCTCTGCCTACTAATAGTCTTATATTGTGATAGCTTACCTACATTTAACAAGCCTATAACATCATAGCAGTCCATATTGTCACATTCTTTTTTCCAGATCCTTGCTACTAGTTTATCATCTGAATCCCTTAGATAAACATTGTGAAACAATAGATCTTTTACCACTTCTCTAATATTGTCTACCTTATTCTGAAACATATTCATTTGCATGTCTGATCCTCCATATCCTGTTCATATATAAAATCACTCCAATCTTTACAGCCAGGACACATAGCACTATAAGTGCCTGTGCCACTATCATATATTGGCTCTGAAGATGGATTACTACCACAACCGCAGACCAAAGGACCTCTATCTTCTTCCTGCTCATTATCAATAAAGAACTCAATATTTTCCTCTATCTGATCTTTGGTATATCCTTCTAGTAATCTTAACACCTTGCTCATATCCTTATCCCTTCAGAAATTTCTCACTGACATATCCATTGCTCACTGATCTGTCATAAGCTTCTTGATCTTCCTTTGACAAATAATCTAAACCTTCTCTTTTAAGCTTCTTAATAGCTGATTTGTAGATCTGTGATTTATTATCTTCAGAATAATGAAACTTCATGTATTTCTTTAATCTGTATTTATTTGGTTTATATTCATCAATATGATCACCTAAAAAGATAAATACATTCTCTTTATCATACTCATGTCCTAAGACCATATTGATCATTTTAAAATTAAGGTTACCTAGTCCTGCATGATCACAGGTAATAAAGAAATATAGCATCAACATCTTATATTCTAGATCTAGATCCATAAACCATACTTCTTCAAATAAGGTACTCTCTACTTGCTTTTTAGCCATCTAATTCCTCCAATTTCTTCTTTATTTCGGCTCTAAACTCTTTACTAAGGTAATACTTTTTTTCACCAGATTTCAATGATGTATTTTTCTTGATTACCAATTCATCATATTTGTCTTGTCCTAACTGCTTTAGTTTATGATCTCTATGATCATGTGGATTTTTAGTTAAGTAGGAATGACAGCCATGACATAGGCTTTCAGTGTTTAAACTGCAGAATCTTACTGAATAGTTAGATCTTCCAAAGTAATGTGAACAATGAAGTCCACCTGCTCTATTTGGACTATACTTCCTACCACACCTCTGGCAGGTCCAACCATCTCTTGTGCGGATATAGTTGGACCATAAAGCATCACTAGCTGTTCTTTTAATACCAGCCATTAAAATGGTAAATCATCATCTGAAATATTAACATTATCAGCCTGTTTAGGCATTTCTTTCCTTTGACTAATCTTACCACCATATCTGTATTTTTTTTCAGTATCTGTATTCTTCCAAAAAGCTATCTCCACCTGCTTACCTTCAAAGTTTCCTATAGCTTTAAGATCTGGCTGATTTTCTTTTTCTTTATACTCATTGTCATATAAAAGTATGACACCTTCTTTACTTATTTTCATCTTTAGTTTCCTCATCTATTAGTTGTTTTCTTACTTCCATTTCAAGATCAAACTTTTTTTCTGATCTTTCAAGATTCTTATCATCTACAATTTTCTCATCTAGTCTTTTATATGCTTTAGAATATTGATCTAAAGTCATGTTTTGTTTCATATCATCTAGATCTTTAGATTGATTAATTGAGATCAAACCTCTTTTTTTAGCTTCCATCTGTAGCTTATTTAACTCTTTAAGCTGTGTGGTAGTAACCTTAGCCACCTTCTTAATCTCTTCAGGACCGCCTTGTGCATCATTATCTTCATCACTGGCTATACCTACAAAGGCTGAAAGACTATACCTTCTTAAATAGGTGATTGCACTACCTAAAGACTGATAAGCATTTTGACCTTTAAGATCTGCTATAGGTACTTTTACTAAGCTTGTGATCCATTCACCTGATGTATGCATATATATTGTTTGCACACCTGCTTGATTTTCACTGCCTACTGGCATTTGCATGAATGATAATCCATGTTTTGTCAAAAGCGGTCTAAGGTGCTTTACTAAAGAATCTAAATTGGTATATAAATATCCATAGCCTTTAGTGTCTTTTTTGGTATCAGTTAGCTCTTTTTGCATATTGGCTTGTGCCTTAGCAATATTCTTAATTGACTCAGACATAGCTGTGTCTTGTATTTCTATTTTCATATGTTAGTCCTCATCTCTAGTTATAGGATCTGGCATAAGTCTTTTTGATTCATCTGGCTTATCTGCCATTTCCTGTTGTTTTAAATTAATTCTATCTTCTGCATCTGATCTAATCTTTTTTAGATCTGATCTTAAACTAGTCTCAGGATCATTATCATGTCTATTTCTTTCCATGATCTCTATCATAAGCTCTAGCTCTTTTAGTGATAATTTAAGTATTATATCCATGTTATTCCTCCAGTTATATTACAGCTCTCAAAGTTTATCTTAAAGTTTAGATCGCCAAACCAATAAGCCTTAAGATGCTTAACATTTGCACTATTAAGGGTTAGGCAGGATTGGATACCTGCAACACTCCTTTTAAGTGCTATTAAGAGAGCTGTAATAAGTTTATTAGACATTGTTAGTGTTACGATCTATTGCAATTTGTAATAAAGCATTTAATTGTGCACTTCCCATCTGTTGAAATAGTTCTTCAAAAAGATCAGGCGGAATTTGACTTCTTTCATAGTTACCTTTAAGACCTTGAGTTCCAGTTCTACTTCCTCTTGGTGCTGGTTGGTGATGACAATCTCTGTTACCATTCTTACACATTTTTCTAGGGATCCAATCAAGGTTGGTCCAAATATCTGTTGGTTTCATTCTCATATCACCATAAGAACAATAAGTGATAGTATGCCTTGTAAATGGATCCATCATACTTTGCTTCCTTAGCATACCTCTTGGATTTTCAATAAAATAAAACATAGGTTTCACTTCCTGTATAATTTCTATGGTTTTTTCTATGATCTTAATCCCAGTTTTGCATCTTTCGGTTTTTGGTGTCTTGTCTTTATTCCAATGATAACCGCATGAAGCAATAGAAAAAGTGGTGCATGGCGGACTAGCCCAAATTACATTAGGTCTTCCACCAAGATGATCAATTGCTTTTTGTACATCAAAATCAAATATATCGCACACTTGATCTATTTTTTCAAAGTCCTGATTATCAGTTGTGTAAGTTCTAAAGCCATGATTTTCTGCTACTTTAGTAAAGCTTCTGCTTCCTGCAAATAGTTCTAAAGTTTTCATTGATTTACCTCCTTAAGGTCTAAATATGAATAGTCTCCAATGTTTTCCCAATAAGAATATGCGACACGACTACCACAATTCCAGGTGTCATATAAGGTCATGTCAAAGTCATTACCATTTAAATAAGTAAGATGGCTTCTGGTAGATATAATTAAATCTCTATCACATTCTATCTCATTTATTTTATATAACTTTCCATTACTTTTTCTCATTGGTTTTCTTTTAATCCAGCCAATAAATTCTAAGTATTTTTCATGAGTCTCTGGCTGACTTGGATAGTGTCCAGTTTCAACAGCTAACTCACATAGGTCCTTAAAGACTTCCAAATAGTCTCTATTTGTAGCATGAGCTATGGCTCTAACTACACAATCATTTGTGCGATCTTTTTTATATCTGACAGAGAAATATTTTTCTCTACCACCATGTGATTTAACAAATTTCATTATTGTACCTCACTTTTTTTGATTCTGTAACAATCACCATTATACTCAACAGGCGGTAATTGTTCTATGATGTTTTTTATTTTTGACATTAGCTGATCAGTGATTTTATCATAATCAGAATAGTTTTGTGGATACTCACAGATGCTTTCAAGTTGTTTAGCTGTTGGCTTTTCTGTGTTGTATTGATCACATGCCCAAGAATAGATGTTATCTAAGTTGGTTATGTAATGTTGATATTTACCTTCCAGATCATTCAATCTGTAAAGATTATTTTTTATTTCATTATTCATTTTCTTATCCTTTTTGTTATGAATATTTGTCATGTTTTAAAAATAGACAAAAGTTATCCACATGTGCAAGAAATATTTTATAGATAGAAAAGAATATTTTATGCATCAAAAATGATTTTTAATCATTATAAGAATAAGAATAATTATATATATAAAAATAATACTAATAATAAGAATGGTGATCCTACTGAATCTGTTGTCTCATAGTAATACTACATGAGTACCTGGAATCAGCTACCTCACTGAAAGATATTGGTCCTGATAATCTGCACCAATGATATGCAGATCCATCAAAGTATAAAAACTTCTTAGCTTCTATTTTTGAATTTTCCATAAATGTAATAAGATCATTCTTAAATGTTTGTGATATGTTACCAAATGATATGGTAAATATTTTTTGCGGATCAGAAGTATTTAAGGCGTATTCAGTGCCACCTAGACTTCTGGTAATTATATTCTGGCTTTCGAAAGATTCCTGTACATTTGCATCTGGCTCTACTTCAAAGTTTAGTTTTTTTCCTATTAAAATTTCAGCCACATTAGATATAGGTGTATTTAAAAATTTTGCATAAAATTTTGAGCTAGTGCTTGATGTTAAATCTGCCACCTTCCAACCAGCTTCAGTGGCAGGTGTAATAGTCTCTAGATTTGTTATGCTTCCACTATCACCTTTGAGAAATCTAATAATAGATCCAGATCCACCAGATGCACCTGTAAAATAAACAGCACCACAATTAGCAGTAGCAGAACTTCCTAGTGCATATTGAATAGTATCACCACTATTTATTGCTGTTAAAGTAGTGCCTATAGATTGATCTGCAGATCTCTCATGACTATCAATGACATTTGATTCTGCAAAAGTCTGTGTTGGACTACTTCCAGACAAAGTACCTTCATTTATATCATTGTCACTTCTATACATATTGATTGAATCATAAACTATAAAACTTGCCATTATTGTACCTCCTGAGCTGTTACTTCAACATAGCCCATTCCTCTTGTTAAACTTGTTATAAAATACTTTCTATTTGCGAAGGCTTGGTCAAAAAGCCTAGTTGGCATTGCGACAAAGCTGTCAAAGGTATCTGAAATCTCTGAAAATGGTGATCCTAAAGTAGAGAATGTAATATCTCCAAATGAAATAACAGATCCTGTTGTTAGTGTGCCATACTTCTCTGGATTAATGATCCTGGTAGTAACTATAGTTCTGTATTGTCCGAATATACTTTTCCTAAAGTTGATCCAGGAAGCATTCCTTCCAGTATTACTTATGTCATTATCTACTCTACCTTTGAGTAGATCTAGATTAAATTCTTGTTTTTGATGATCTGCATTTTCAAATATATTTGTATGCTCACTAGCAGTAAATGTATCTGATTTAAGGTACCTAGATTCAGCAGGGTGACGATCATAATTGACTTTAAGGTTAGTCTCTAGGTCGTCAGTATTTGTGACCGCTAAGCTGTAATTTTGCAGATCATTTTGTGATACCTGTACATCTACACCAGGATTATCTGGTATTGTAAAATATCTAAACCTACTTAATCCACTAGGTCCAGTTCCTACTTGTTTTTCCTGCGGTGAAAACTCAAAGAAAAAACAGCCTTCATATTGCAGTTTTCTTAATAAAGATTCTAATGCTGTTGGCTTGTTTAGTATGAGTCTAGTATCCCATTGACCTACACTAGATTCTGATGATCTAAGATCACTTACAGATACATATCCACTATCATTTATTTCAGTGTCATCTGTAGAATCAATAGACAATAATCCTTTAAGCAGTTCTCTATGTATTGATACTGGATTATTAGTGTTGTCATCTGCGTTTGCATGTTGATTAAAAGTAGGTGTAATAATATCAGTTCCTAGATAAAGTTTATTAATTCCAGCATTAAATGTACTAGAAGCTATAGGCTCATCTGTAGTGTCATTTGTAGCTGTGATCTGAAAGTTTACATCTTTAAAATTTAATGTCATTTGCACATCTTCATTTCCACCGCCTTGAAGAGTACCAGCCTTCATTTTAAATGTTAATACTAAGGTTTCTGGTAACTGATTATCTGTAACAACATCTGAAAATAAATTAAAAGTAGCATTTACTGATCCAGAAGTTGTTTGATCTGGATTTGTATTTGTACCTAAAATATTTACAGCACCAGATATGTTTGCATTATTCCCTGATAAAGTATCATTAATATATACATGCAGTCCAGATTGAGATTCGTCTAAGGTGTTTAGTGTATAGGTGAAATTAGTAGTAATTTTTAGATCAGTAATTTTACCTTGTGGTGTAGGCAGTTTCACATAAAACGATAATCCAGCTTCTGAATCTGAGTCACCTTGCAAAGGATTTAAACTTCCTGTAATAGTTGCTTGTGTTGACGCATTACCATCAAAAGCTTTATCTATGTTGTTATTATATCCTAGAAAGTTACCTTCTGAGTCCACATAGGCATCATTACTATTACCTGCTTCATCTTGTAGATCATCTGGTAAAGTTGTGAATGTTCTCACCATATCAATAGGTGCTTTTATAGTTGATGATCCATCTTTAGTTACTGCTGTTTTTTCTGCTGTAGTCATCTGAATTGGTACAAATCTTTGCATACCAGTATCATAATATTCTAAAGCATCTGTAGTAGTGCCAGAACTTATTTTATCTGGCAGTGTAAAAAGTAAGTGTGATCCATCATTTCTTAAAAATGGAACTGGATATACATTAGTTTGAGCAGTATCTAATGCACCAGTATTTGGATCAAAGGATCCTTGAACATATGGAATGTCTAAACCATCTATAACACCAGATGTTTTGGTGTTTGGAATGCTGGTACCTTGAAATGGTCTAGAGCTTATCACACTTAAAATTATAGTATTATTTCTGTAGGAAAAGCTTGAAATCTTGCCACTAAATATCTGTAATGCATTAGCATTTGTAGTATCATCATCAATAACTGACAATACATTTACTTGTGCATTTTGATAGCTTGATCCAAACTCTTCTAATAATCTTTTTTTAGAGTCGCCTATAACAATATCTGTGTCTGCTAGATTCAATGTTATAGATCCAGTCTGCGTACTAAAACCTTTAAGATCTACACTAGATCTAATAGTTGGCTTATTTACTATTACAGGATAATAAGGAATCTCAGTATTACCACTATTTTTTAAAGTAGCTGTAGTAGATCCACTAGCTGTAGCAAAACACAATGCTAAATCTGGTGTATCATTTACCATATTATTACTATTGTTATTTTTAAAAATCTGTACCAACCAATTTTCTTTAATAGTTGGACCTAGCTTTGATGTATAGTTTGAATTTATTAGCATTACTTTTTTCCTTTAATTTCCATAATCAGTTTTATTAATCCAGCTATCATTTATTTAATCTCTTTTTTAATTTCTGTAAAAATCTCTTCTTCATCAAATCTCATACTTATTCCAGGAACAAATCTTTTAACTTCTTTTCCTTCTTGCAAAATAATTATGGTAGGAACTATATCAATATTCCACTCTTTTTGTATTACAGCACCGATCTGTTTATTATTTAGATCTATTTCTGCTACATAACATATTTTGCTAAGCTTCTCAATGTCTACTCTATTTTGATAGTTCCAAGATGCATTCACCTGTACTACTGCACAATTCCTAATGTTTAAAAGCTGTATATCTTCAAAACTATCTAAGTTGATTGACTGAGATAATAAAGAAGAGCAAAAAGCAAATAAAGCAAAACCATGCAACAAGAGTTGTGACATAGTATCTTCTAATTTTTTCATCTGGTATCCTCATTAATTTTTATTCATATCCAGTAGAGTTTCATTGATCATTCTTGTATCATCTTTAACAGAATCTACTTTCTCTTCAAGCTTCTCTACTTTTTCTTCTGTGTTCATAATTGAATCTCTAATCATTTGATCCTTAAGATCATATTCCATTCTTGAAACCTCTGGCTCTGGCAGTTCTTTAGCTAATTCTATTTCAGCTTGTAAAGAATACCACATGCCAACCACTAGAGCTATTGTTACTGCAATACTTACAGCAGTCTCTAGGCTTAATGTAAACTTAGTGTTTTTTCCTACTTCCATGTTATCCTCTTTTTACTTTTGGTTTATTTCTACTTATTTTTTTTAAAATTGATTTTGTACTTCTTTTTTGTGATCCATAAATCTTGGATCTAATATGAACTTGTGCTGTTGATTTAGTTACATTACTCATAATCCTAACTTCTCTGCCCTTCTAATAGCTGGTATAATGCTATCTACTACAAATTCATCTACTACTGGTGCATTAATATTAATAGTGATCTGCCTTCCTTGTTTTGTAGGATTAGGAAGCGGTGTAATTTCCACCAGTTCTCTAGCTGAACTATTATCACCTACTATTGCAGGCGGATTTGTAGGTAAGATAGTTCTGCTATTTGTAACAAAAGATCCACCAGTTTCATATCTAGGTGTATTATTTACAAAACTACCACCAGTTGCAAATGGACTAAATATTCCACCAACAGCAGATAAGGCTACCTGCTTTTTCTTTTCTGCGGTTATCTTTTTTTCTAATCTCTCCATGATCTTTAGCTTTACAATTTGTAAAACAAAATTTGCTAAGATCTTTACAACAGAATTAGCCACATCTTTTTGAGCTCTAACAGATTTAAATATCTGCTCAGTAGTTGATGTTTGAGCTTTTAAAATAGATTGCTGATGATCTGATAATTCACCAGCTTCTTCTTCG
>Ga0055584_100002589_pt1 | contig 17835 bp, 14 predicted proteins | sample OSDHelmetaG_FD_58716 | JGI IMG/M metagenome (GOLD analysis project Ga0055584, IMG submission 58716) | Pelagic marine sediment microbial communities from the LTER site Helgoland, North Sea, for post-phytoplankton bloom and carbon turnover... | ecosystem: Environmental > Aquatic > Marine >... | reverse complement strand
TAGAATACCGGCCTGTCACGCCGGGGGTCGCGGGTTCGAGTCCCGTCTACTCCGCCATTTTATACCTAGTTAACTAATTTAGTTAATTATAGGGGATTAGCTCCAATTGGTAGAGCACCTGATTCCAAATCAGGGTGTTAGCGGTTCGAGTCCGTTATCCCCTGCCATCTTTGGCAAAAAAGGATATCTTAGGATATCCTTTTTTTTTGCCTGAAGATCGTCATAAATAATAATTTTTCTATAAAATTATTATTGTCAACATATCTTTCAATACGATTCAATATATAATAAAACATCTGAAAATTTTAAAATAATGAGTATCTCTATGAGCATTAATTTAGCTAATATGGTAACAGAGCAAAAAAATCCTAATAGTATTGATATAGATAAATTATCCACATTAGACATTTTAAAAGTTATTAACACAGAAGACCAAAAAGTGCCTATAGCTATACATAAAGTTTTACCTCAAATAGCTCAACTGATAGATAAAATTGTTACTGCATTTTCATGTGGAGGACGCCTTATCTATATGGGAGCTGGAACATCGGGACGTTTAGGTGTTTTAGATGCAAGTGAATGTCCTCCGACATTTGGTACCGATCCATCTCAAGTGATCGCTTTAATTGCAGGAGGGCATTCTGCTGTATTTAAAGCAGTGGAAAAAGCAGAAGATGATCCACTTTTAGGAAAAAGAGATCTTCAGTTGATTGATTTTAATGAAAAAGATATTTTAGTAGGTATTGCTGCTAGCGGTCGAACTCCTTATGTTTTAGGTGGAATGGACTATGCACATCACTGTGGTGCTTATATTGGTGCTATTGTTTGTAACGAACAAGCGCCTATGATTGAAAAAGCTGATATTAGTATTGTTCCTTTGGTTGGACCTGAAGTGATTACAGGATCATCACGTTTAAAAGCAGGTAGTGCCCAGAAAATGATATTAAATATGTTAACGACAGGATCAATGATCCGTTCAGGTAAAGTATATGGGAATCTGATGGTTGATGTTAAAGCTTCCAACCAAAAATTGATTGAAAGACAAAAAAATATATTAATAGAGGCGACAGGGTGTAGTTATCAGCAGGCACAAGAAACCTTAAAAAAGGCAAATAATCAGTGTAAAGTGGCCATTTTGATGCTTTTAACCCATGTTGATGCAGATAAGGCAAAGATTTTACTCGCACGCCACCAAGGTTTCATCCGTAATTGCTTATAGTCTAAAATCAGTTTATTTGATGTTAGTGTTCTAATTTAGTAAATTCTTTATGCATATATAATAGAATTAATAAACTAGGCACTATCATCAATGTAGTTAGAATAAAAAAAGTACTCCAATTACCTAAATATTCGACTAATAAACCACTAAAAGAAGCGATAGTTGTACGTCCTAAATTACCTAAACTAGCCAGTAACGCATATTGTGTTGCAGAGAAAGCGCGCCCAGTTAAATAGGTTAAAAAAGAGACAAAAGCAACAGTACCAAAAGCTGTAGTAAAGTTGTCGACCAATATAGTGGCTAAAAATAAGTGCTCATTTGGCCCTGTATCCGCCAGCCATGCAAACATGAGATTAGAACTGGCCATTGCTATACCACCAATAAGTAATCCTTTTACAATGCCAAAGCGCACATTGATAGCGCTACCTATTAAAGTAAATAAAGTGGTTGCTCCCCAGCCAATGAGTTTTGAGTAATGGCCTATCTGTGTATTAGAAAACCCGATATCTTTATAAAAAACAATAGACATTCTACCAAGGAATGCTTCACCTATTTTGAAAAGAAAGACGAATAAAAGAATAGAAATAGCTAATTTTGTGCCATTACGTCTAAAGAAATCGACAAAAGGTTCTAACACAGTTACGGAGAGCCAACTTAATAAAGCAACCATTTTCCCTTTTTTTTGCTGACTAAAAAATGCCGCATAGCGTTTTTCCGCTTGTGATTGTAAGTCTTCACGAGCAGTAACAGGTTCTTTGACACAGAGCGTAAATACCATCAATAAAAGAATTATTGCTGCCATACCATAATAGATATGATTCCATCCGTAAGCATCTGCATTGGTAAAAGCTAAGTAACCGGGTAATGAATACCCTGTCCACCAACCTATTACCGTCATTGCGGAAGCTTGAGGCATTTTGTGTTTTTCCTCTTCACCAAAACTATCAATACGAAAAGCGTCTATAGCAATATCTTGAGTTGCAGAGCTTGTCGCAATTAACAGAGCTAAAAGTGAAGTCCAGGTAATATTGATACTAGGATCTGTATGGGTAATAGCTAAAGTAGCCAAGAACATAATGATCTGGGTAAAGAAAATCCAACTGCGCCTTTGTCCTAACATGGAAAAGAGTAGCGGCAATTTAACTCTATCAACTAAAGGAGCCCAAAGAAAGTTAATCGAATAAACCGCAAATACCGATCCAAAAAAGCCAATAGTGGCAGTGGTAAGTCCTGCATCTTTCAACCAACCTGACATACTTGAACCTATGAGTACCCAGGGAAAACCACTGGCGCATCCTAGTAAAAATACCCAAGCCAGTCGCTTATCTAGGTAACTGTGGAAGGTTTGATTCCATGTAAGTTGTTTTTTCTTCATTATTTTTCGACTTCCATTACCGTGAATTTTTTGTTGGATGCAATGAGCTTATAAGTTTTAAAAATTTGTTTTAATTTATACTGATGTTTTAAATGACTATTGCCAATAACTCTTAATTTTCCACCTTTTTTTAGTGCCTTGAATGCGCCTTTAAACATATCCCAGGCAATATGATCTGTTAGGGTATTTTGTTGATGGAAGGGGGGGTTACATAAGATTAAATCAGCTGAATTTGCAGGAAATCCATCTAAGGCATTATTAGCTAAGGTGTTAAGTTTATGTGTTTCACCTAAATTTAAAGTTGCATTTATCGTGGTAGATGCGCATGCCATAAAACTTTCATCAATACAGGTAACCTTAGCTTGAGGATTTAATTTTGCGGCTTTTATACCTAAGACACCATTACCGCAGCCAAGATCAATAATGTGAAGTAAATGAGGATCTTGAGGGATATAATCTAGCATAAATCTAGCACCTATATCGAGGCTTTCACCAGAAAATACATTAGCGTGATTGCTTAAGATCATATCATGTTCAGGTACTGGCCATGTTAATGGATTAGGAAGCGACCTTTGCTTAGATTTATCTACTTGAGTAAAAATTAATCGTGATTTTTTTACGGCCAGTGATGTTTGGGTAGGGCCTAAGTATTTTTCAAACAGTTTTAAAGTTGAACTATGAATATCCTTGGCTTTACCTGTGGTGATGATCTGCGTGTTTTGTGGCAACGCCTGACTTAATTGAATTAAATGCCAAATGAGCAGTTTATTATTTCTAGGGAGACGCATGATATAAAAATCAGTACGTGGTAAGGGCATTAAGGGATCTAAAAGATGGATTTCGGGAAGTTGGTTTTGTTTAAGATTGGAATTTGTTGCTTGGTGACTGATATAAGAATCAGAAATCATGGACACCTGACACAAAGAAGAAAACCAAGCAGAAAGTGTGCCAAAAGAGTCGCCTATAATGGTCATCGACTTATTTGGAGTAAGATCAAAGGTGTTTTGATGGTCCATTATATAGTTAATCATGTATTCATCTGCTGCATCCCATGCTTGTAACAGATCTTTCTTGTATATGGGATAACGATTGAGATGTAGCTGTTTAGAATGTAAAGAAAAAGTTGTTGTCATGAGTCGGTATGTTGGTTCTATTAGGATTTTGAAAGTAAAGTGTTGATATATTATACATAAGCTATAAATAACTTCATTAGTTCTATGACTTTTCTTTTTTATTCTAAATATTGGCAGATTTTTCCTAGCATAAGAGCATGAAAACAGCTAGAATAATCCCGCTTTAAAATTTTAAATTTTGTAAAGCGCATGGATGATAATTGATATTAAATGTAATTTCTTTTAGAAAGGATACTGTATTCAGACAATTCTTGTAAGATAATCACATTTATTTCATTTTTCATCTCCAATAATTTATTCTTTCCCGTTAATGTAGTGCAGAGCTTATGATTACAATTAAAAAGGGTCTGGATCTTCCTATTTCAGGAAGCCCAGCACAGGTGATAAATGATGGTAATTCCATCACTAAAGTCGCCTTGCTTGGCGAAGAGTATGTTGGTATGCGCCCTACTATGCGAGTGCGAGTAGGCGATAGTGTGAAAAAAGGCCAGGTTCTATTTGAAGATAAAAAGAATCCTGGTGTCCTTTTCACCGCTCCAGCATGCGGAACCGTGGTTGAAATAAACCGTGGCGCTAAGCGAGTACTGCAATCTGTTGTTATCAAAATTGATGGCACTGAGCAGGTGACTTTTAACAAGTTCGAAGCAGCAAAATTGACAACACTTGACCGTCAGGTTGTGGTTGATCAACTAGTTAATTCTGGATCATGGACAGCGCTTAGAACCCGTCCGTTCAGTAAAATTCCAGCAATTGATGCTGTTCCTGACGCAATTTTTGTTACAGCTATGGATACTAATCCTTTAGCTGCTGATGCAAATCTTATAATTGAACAACAACCACAAGCCTTTACTGCAGGATTGGATGTGATTTCACATCTAACTGAAGGTAAAGTTTTTGTATGTAAAAATGGTAAAAGTTTACCTCGAGCAACGGCTTCAAATGTTGAAGAAAAAGTGTTTGAAGGTAAGCATCCAGCGGGTCTTGCTGGTACCCATATTCACTTTATTTATCCTGTTGATGAACATCACACAGTATGGTATTTAAACTACCAAGATGTTATGGCGATAGGTAATTTGTTCCTATCTGGTGAACTTGACGTCAAGCGTGTTATTTCTCTAGCCGGTCCTGTTGTTGCAAATCCTCGTTTAATTACCACGGTGAAAGGTGCTTCTATTGAAGAACTTACATCCGGCGAATTAATGCAAGGTGAATTGCGCATCATTTCTGGATCTGTTTTAAGTGGTGTGAAAGCCGATGGCCCTTGTGCGTATTTGGGTAATTACCATATGCAAGTAAGTGTTATTCGCGAAGATCATGAAAAAGAGTTCCTTGGTTGGATAGCTCCTGGTGCCAATAAATTTTCCATCACTAAAACGTTCCTTAGTAATTTCTTAAAACCAAAGAAATTTGCAATGACAACTTCAACAAATGGTAGTATTCGTGCCATGGTACCAATTGGTAACTATGAAAAAGTAATGCCACTAGATATTGAACCTACTATGTTATTGCGTGATCTTCTTTCTGGCGATACAGATAGTGCTATACAATTAGGTGCGCTTGAGTTAGATGAAGAAGATTTAGCCCTATGTACTTATGTTTGTCCGGGTAAAATAGACTTCGGTCCTGTTTTACGTACTTGTCTAGCAAAAATTGAGAAGGAAGGGTAAGCAATGAGTTTAAAAAATATTCTTGAGAAGATAGAACCTAATTTCTTGCCAGGTGGAAAACTACAACGTTACTTTGCTTTATACGAAGCAATAGCAACTTTGTTATATACACCAGGTGAAGTCACTCGTACTAGTTCTCATGTTCGTGATGCGATAGATTTAAAACGTACCATGATTTTTGTATGGCTTGCTGTTATTCCTACATTATTGTGGGGTGCATTTAACGTTGGTGATCAAGCAATTTCAGCGTTAAATCATATCTATTCTTCTGAACAAATGGCCGCTGTGATTGCCGGTGATTGGCATTATGCTTTCACTCAATGGCTAGGTGCAAGCCTCGGTGGCGATGCAGGTGTGGGTAGTAAATTTATACTAGGTCTTTCTTATTTCTTACCTATCTACATAGTAGTATTTGCTGTAGGTAGTGCATGGGAAGTATTATTTAGTATAGTGCGTGGTCATGAAGTTAACGAAGGTGTATTTGTTACTACTATTTTGTTTGCTTTAATCGTTCCACCTACACTACCATTATGGCAAGCAGCCCTAGGTATCTCTTTTGGTATTGTTATTGCTAAAGAGTTATTTGGCGGTACAGGTAAAAACTTCATCAACCCAGCACTTGCTGGTCGTGCATTTTTATTCTTCGCTTATCCTGCACAAATTTCAGGTGACGTAGTGTGGACTGCCGCAGATGGTTTTTCTGGCGCAACAGCGTTAAGCCAATGGTCTCAAGGTGGTGCTGGTTCCGTTATCAATAATGTCACTGGTGAACCTATTACTTGGATGCAAGCCTTCGTTGGTTCTATTCCAGGGTCAATTGGTGAAGTATCTACGCTTCTTATTATTTTAGGTGGTCTATTTATTATTGTAGCTGGTATTGCTTCTTGGCGTATCGTTGCAGGCTCCCTGATTGGTATGATTGTAGTCGCAACATTGTTTAACATCATTGGTAGTGATACTAATGCAATGTTTAGCATGCCTTGGCAATGGCACTTAGTTTTAGGTGGTTTTGCATTTGGTACCTTCTTTATGGCAACAGATCCTGTATCAGCTTCTTTTACCAATAAAGGTAAATGGTGGTATGGTGCTTTAATTGGTGTCATGGTTGTTTTGGTACGAGTAGTGAATCCAGCATATCCAGAAGGTATGATGTTAGCTATTCTATTTGCTAATTTGTTTGCTCCATTGTTCGACTATATAGTGGTACAAGGCAACATAAAACGGAGATTAACTCGCCATGGCAAATAATAACGATTCAATTAAAAAGACCTTATTTGTGGTAATTGCATTGAGCCTTGTGTGCTCAATCATTGTATCAGTTGCTGCTGTTGGTCTAAAACCCCTACAAACTAGAAATGCTGTGCTCGATGTACAAAAAAATATTCTGGAAGTAGCCGGTTTAATGGAAAAAAATACAGATGTTATTTCTGTATTTAATAAAAATATTGAACCACGTCTCCTTGATTTAAAAACAGGTAAACTGTTAGCAGATCAATCTAATGTGAATACGTTTGATCAACGTAGAGCATCTAAGGATGAATCCACTTCTTCTGTTTTACCTGCAGAAAAAGATCCTGCTAAAATTTTACGTGTGCCTACAGTAGCTAAAATATATTTAGTCAAAGGGGCAAATGGAGAAACATCTAAGATTATCTTACCTATTAATGGTAATGGTCTTTGGTCTATGATGTATGCGTTCATCGCTGTTGAAACTGATGGTAATACTATTGATGGTATTAGCTATTATGAACAGGGTGAAACAGCAGGTCTTGGTGGTGAAGTGGTTAATCCAAAATGGCGCGCTCAATTTGTAGGCAAAAAATTATACAAAGACGGCAAACCAGCCTTAAAAGTTGTTAAAGGTGGTGCTCCTCAAGGTGATCAATATGGTGTTGATGCGCTTTCTGGTGCAACTTTAACAAGTAAAGGTGTACAAAACATGATTAATTTCTGGTTTGGTAAAGAAGGCTTTGGTCCATTCCTTACTAACGTACGAAATGGAGGGATTAAATAATGGCAGATAAAGCAGAATTGAAAAAAGTTCTTCTAAGTCCAATTATTGACAATAACCCTATTGGTCTTCAAGTTTTAGGTATTTGTTCTGCATTAGCGGTAACAACTCAACTTGAAACAGCGATTGTAATGGCTATTGCTGTTATGTTGGTAACGGCCTTTTCAAACTTCTTTGTTTCTTTAATTCGTCATCACATTCCAAATAGTGTACGTATTATCGTGCAGATGGCAATTATTGCATCCCTAGTAATAGTGGTTGACCAAGTATTAAAAGCGTTTTTATACGATGTATCTAAACAACTTTCAGTATTTGTTGGACTTATTATTACCAACTGTATTGTAATGGGACGTGCAGAAGCATATGCGATGAAATCAGATCCTATTCCTTCATTTTTAGATGGTATCGGAAATGGTTTAGGTTACGGAGTGATTCTGATTACTGTTGCATTCTTCCGTGAATTGTTAGGTTCAGGAAAGTTATTTAATATACAAGTTCTACCTCTTATTAAAGACGGTGGTTGGTATTTACCAAATGGTATGATGCTACTTGCACCATCCGCTTTCTTCCTAATCGGTCTTATTATCTGGGTGTTACGTACTGTTCGCCCAGACCAAATTGAGCCAAAGGAGTAATAGATGGAACATTATATTAGCTTGCTAGTTCGCTCAATCTTTATCGAAAACTTAGCATTATCATTTTTCTTAGGTATGTGTACTTTTTTAGCAGTATCTAAAAAAGTAAAAACAGCTGCAGGTTTAGGTGTTGCGGTTACAGTGGTACTGGCAATTTCAGTTCCAGCCAATAACCTAATCTACAATTTAGTACTAAGAGATGGTGCTTTAGTTCCTGGTATAGATCTTAGCTTCTTAAGTTTTATTACTTACATTGGTGTGATTGCTGCACTTGTACAAATTCTAGAAATGATCTTAGATCGCTTCTTCCCAGCTTTGTATAATGCATTAGGTATTTTCCTTCCTCTTATTACCGTAAACTGTGCAATTTTTGGTGCGGTTTCTTTCATGGTTCAACGTGACTATGATTTTGGTGAATCTGTTGTCTATGGTATAGGCGCAGGTCTTGGTTGGACCTTAGCTATTGTTGCACTTGCAGGTATTCGCGAGAAATTGAAGTATTCTGATGTGCCTCCTGGTCTTCGTGGTTTAGGTATTACCTTCATCACTGTTGGACTTTGTGCATTAGGATTTATGTCATTTTCTGGTATTCAACTATAAGTCGGGTAAACGGCAAAGAGGATTAATAAATCAATGGATATTATTCTTGGTGTAGTAATGTTTACCGCGATAGTGCTGGTTTTGGTTGTTATGATATTAGTAGCAAAATCAAAATTAGTGCCAAGTAGTGACGTTACAATTGAAATTAATGATGATCCTGAAAAAACGATCAAAACACAAGCGGGTGGTAAACTGCTAAATGTGCTTTCTGCACAAGGCGTTTTCCTTCCATCTGCATGTGGTGGTGGTGGTTCTTGTGGTCAGTGTCGCTGTGTTATCGAAGAAGGTGGCGGTGATATTTTACCAACAGAACTTAACCATATTACTAAAGGTGAAGCTCGTGAAGGTATGCGTTTAGCATGTCAGGTTAATGTTAAATCTGATTTGAAAATTGACGTACCAGCGGAAGTCTTTGGTGTGAAAAAATGGGAATGTGAAGTTATCTCTAATGATTGTCAGGCGACTTTCATTAAAGAGTTAATTCTTAAAATTCCAGATGGTGAAGATGTACCATTCCGTGCGGGTGGTTATATTCAAATTGAAGCACAACCACATGTGGTTAAATATGCTGATTTTGATGTTCCTGAAGAATACCGTGAAGATTGGGATAAATTCAATCTTTTCCGTTATGTTTCTGAAGTCAAAGAACCTATTTTACGTGCTTATTCAATGGCATCTTATCCTGGTGAAAAAGGTATTATTAAGTTAAACGTGCGTGTAGCAACACCACCACCACGTATGCCTGATGTGCCACCTGGACAAATGTCTTCGTATATTTGGTCATTGAAACCTGGTGATAAATGTACTATTTCTGGACCATTTGGTGAATTCTTTGCGAAGGACACTGATGCAGAAATGGTCTTCATCGGTGGTGGTGCTGGTATGGCGCCAATGCGTTCTCATATCTTTGATCAATTATTACGTTTACATTCTAATCGTAAGATCACATTCTGGTATGGTGCACGATCTAAACGTGAAATCTTCTATCAAAAAGATTTTGATGATTTGGCAGCTAAGTATCCAAACTTCACATGGCATATTGCATTATCAAATGCATTACCAGAAGATAACTGGGATGGTTATACAGGCTTTATTCATAACGTGGTTTATGAAAATTACCTTAAAGATCATGAAGCGCCAGAAGATTGTGAATTCTATATGTGCGGTCCACCTATCATGACTAAGAGTGTTATCGATATGCTACATAATCTTGGTGTAGAAGACGAAAACATCTTACTTGATAACTTCGGTGCTTAATTTCTGATATTAACGCAGAATATAAAGTATGGAATATATAAAGCCTCGTAAATTGAGGCTTTATTTTTGTGTTCTATATCAAGACAATAAGCTCCAGTCTATGCTATTCTTAAACCACTGTTATTATTCAAAAGAGTGATATTATTGTGACTATCGACAAATATACAAATCTATTTAATCATCATACTGAATGTTTAAAGCAAGCTTTTGTGGATCTCAATTTAGCTATGGCGGAAGATGAAGCATTAACAGATTTCATGCAAGGACGAGTGCTATATCGTTATGAACATGCACTAGAATATGCGTTTAAATCTATGCAAAGTTTTATTGCTATTCAAGATGAATTTGAATTAGATTATGAAAAAATTATTTCTAAAGCAAAATATTATCATCTTATCGAAAATGAAGATATTTGGCATCAAATGTTAGCAGATAGTAATCTACAAGATCATTGTTGTAAAAAAATAGATGATAAACGCATACAATCAGCCATTAATGGCGAATATTCACGGCAGATAAAACTGCTTATTGAACGTTTATAATATATAATTCCTCAAAATTTCTTGGCATAGGCGTTAATATCTGCGATGAGAATGCATTTTTTACACTTTCAGACGCCGATACAGATATTATCGCTGAGGCCTTTTTCTTCTAATAAGACAATACCTTCAGTTAGGATCAATCTTCATTTTTATCAAGGACAAATTCATGTTCAGATTCACAACAAAAATATCTTTTTTTGTGCTTTCGTTGTTTTTATTGACTGCCTGTCAATCCGAAAAAAAACAAATTGCCTTAACAGGTTCGACGATGGGAACCTATTATTCAATCAAATATTTGGCTCAAGATAATATTCCCAGTAAAGAGCAAATACAAAAAGAGATAGACGCTGTACTAGAACAAGTGAACAATCAGATGTCTACTTATCGGAAAAATTCTGAATTGAGTCAATTTAATCAATCTCGTGGAGAGGAACCTTTTCCTGTTTCATCTGCCACTGCAACAGTAGTTAAAGAAGCCATACGTTTAAATAAAATCACAGAGGGTGCACTAGATATTACTGTTGGACCTTTAGTCAATTTATGGGGATTTGGCCCAGGCGATCGTCCCGAACAAATACCAAGTAAAGCAGATTTAGCTCAAGCTTATCAACGTGTGGGCATTCAATATTTAGCCGTTGATGGAAATAAATTGATTAAAAAGATACCTAATTTATACGTCGATTTATCTTCTATTGCTAAAGGTTACGGTGTAGATGCTGTGGCCCATTATTTCGACAAGAAAAAGATAACTAATTATTTAGTTGATATTGGTGGTGAGCTACATTTAAAAGGAGTGAATGTGCATAATAAGCCTTGGCGTGTTGCAGTAGAAAAGCCCACACCGGGAGAACAAAAAACAGTGCAACTAATTTTACAGCCTGGTGATATGGCTGTAGCAACCTCTGGGGATTATCGTAATTATTTCGAAGAAGATGGTATTCGATATTCTCATACTATAAATCCTAAAACAGGTTTACCTATTACTAATCATTTAGTTTCCGTGACGGTTATTGATAAAAGTTGTATGACTGCTGACGGTATTGCAACTGGATTAGATGTCTTAGGTCCAGAAAAAGCATTAGAAGTGGCTAATCAACATAATATTGCTACTTATATGATAGAAAAAACAGCAGATGGATATAAAGAAATTATTTCTGAAGCATTTAAACCTTATTTGGAAAGATAACTATTTATAGGCATAAAAAAGGGGGCTTTTAATCAAGCCCCTTTTTGTATCTAAAATCTTTACTTTTCTTGTGCAATTGCAGCAAGTACATCTTTTAGTTGATCAAAAAACAGACTTACTGTTTTAATTTCTATTTCTTCACTAGGGGAGTGTGGGTGTCTTATTGTCGGACCAAAAGAAATCATATCCATATTAGGATAAGGATGGGCGAAAATACCACATTCTAAACCGGCGTGAATTACTTTAACTTCAGGCATTTTCTGATAGCGTTCCTGGTAGCATTGAGTAAATAAGGCCAGTACTTTTGAATCAGGATTTGGTTTCCAACCTGAATATTCTCCACTTAATTTTATATTAGCACCACTTAAATAAGCTAATGATTTTAATTTAGAGACAATGGCTTCTTTGGATGAATCGACAAGTGAACGTAGTAAAAAGTGCAAATTCACTTCGTTTTGTGTAGTAGATAAAATACCAAAATTTAACGATGCTTCTACCACATTAGTAAAATCTTGGCTCATTTTATCAACACCATTAGGCGCTGCGTCTATAGTGGCAATGACACGATCTTTATCCATGTCACTAAAAGCAAGCAATGAATTATCCGTACGAGTTAATGAAGCACTAATATTATTATCAATATTCTTTTGTTCAATTTTAAGCAAGCTAATAAAATCAAAAAGCGCTGTCTGGCATGTTTGATATTGTTGATCCGTTAGAGCTAAGATTGCTTTGGCTTCTCTAGGGATGGCATTACGTAATGTTCCACCACTGACTTCTAACAGTTGAATATCTTCTTTTACTATAGAAAGAAAACGGCCAAGTACTTTTAAAGCATTTGCACGACCTAGATGAATTTCAGCTCCAGAATGCCCGCCATTAAGTCCTGTAAAGATCAGTTGATAAGTTTGCGTTTTGTCATTGAGTGGAACCCTTTTAATTCCCAAAGTGATGCTTGCATCTATTCCTCCGGCACAACCAATACAAACTTCACCTTCCTCTTCTGAATCCATATTTAAGAGAATATCACTTTGTAACCATCCAGATTTTAGTGCAAAAGCGCCAAACATACCGGTCTCTTCATCAGTAGTAAGTAAAACTTCTAGTGGACCATGAATAATATCATCAGAATCTAATACAGCTAGAGCGGCGGAAACACCAATGCCGTTATCTGCACCTAAAGTGGTTCCTTTTGCTGTTACCCATTGGTTATCTACATAAGCTTGAATTGGATCTTGGACAAAATCATGAGCTGTATCGTTATTTTTTTGTGGCACCATATCTAAGTGCCCCTGAAGTGCAACTTTTGGGGTGTTCTCATAGCCAGGCGTTGCTGCTTTTTTAATAAGAATATTACCTGATTCATCTAATTCTACAGCGAGATCTTTTGATTTCGCCCATTGAATAATAAAAGCTGAAATTTTTTCTAGATGATGAGATGGATGTGGAATGGAACATATTTTTTCAAAAAAAGACCATACTTTAGTAGGAGATAAATTGGATAAGTCTGTCATAACGGTCACTCTTATATATATTTAGTTAAACACAAGTTAGTGTGCAATATATTATGCTGTGTGTAAAGTTATTACTTAACAATTAATATCCCTTTTCCAAACTGTTCTAATAGTCCGACAAAATCGTTACAAAATTACAAAAATAGAAATAAAATACGATATTTTGAATTTTTTTACTGTTTTTTAGGAAAAAAGATTGTAAATAACTTTCAAAGTGGTAGTATATTTCCTGTGCCAGGGAGGCACTGAATTGGTTATTGTTTATAATAGGGTAAAACCTATATTGATTTTGTTCACCCCTTATTGCTTAAATTCAGTTTCTGAATTTACACATTAGCAACCACCTTAATCTAAGGTGGTTTTTTTTTGCCTTTAATTTCAGAAAGAAAACGTTTGCGCCACCTGAGAGCTATAGCTATAATCATCAAATCCAATGGCTTCGGCTTTAGACTCATTCAATGCAAGGACCAATGTATGTTGGAAAAACTTTTTAAACTGAAAGAAAATCAAACTTCTGTTAAAACAGAAATTATTGCAGGTCTTACGACTTTTCTTACCATGGCGTATATCATTTTTGTCAATCCTTCTATTTTATCGCAAACGGGTATGGATCAAGGCGCGGTGTTTGTTGCAACTTGTTTAGCAGCTGCAGTAGGTTGTTTTATCATGGGGTTGTATGCAAATTATCCCGTGGCTCAAGCACCTGGCATGGGGCTTAATGCCTTTTTCACTTATACCGTCGTTATGCAAATGGGGTATACTTGGGAAGTTGCATTAGGAGCGGTATTTGTTTCTGGTGTATGTTTTATACTGTTGAGTATTTTTAAAATTCGAGCATGGATTATTAATTCTATTCCTATTTCTTTGCGTTCAGGTATTTCCGCTGGTATTGGCTTGTTTTTAGCGCTGATCGCATTAAAAGGTTGTGGAATAGTGGTGGGCAATGCAGCTACTATTATTAGTTTAGGTGATATCACTACTTTTCAAGCTGTTATGGGGGCATTAGGCTTCTTTTTTATCGTTGCACTCACTCATCACAAAATAAAAGGGGCTGTCGTTATTTCTATTTTAGCAGTAACAGTCATCGGACTTGTTTGTGGACAAATTAAATATACTGGCTTTGTCTCAATGCCACCAAGCATTGCGCCTACCTTTTTAGCGCTTGATCTTTCTGGTGTTTTCACATTGAGTATGATTTCTGTTATTTTTGCTTTCTTATTTGTCGATTTATTTGATACGGCAGGAACGTTGATGGCAGTTGCTACTGAATCTGGTATGGTAGATAAAAATGGACGTATTCCTCGTATGGGGCGCGCACTTATTGCCGATTCAACAGCAACAGCCGTTGGCGCACTTTTTGGTACATCAAACACTACCTCATATGTGGAAAGTACTGCGGGTGTTGCAGAAGGTGGTCGTACAGGTTTAACTGCTGTAACAGTAGGCGTTTTATTCTTATTAGCACTTTTCTTTGCACCTTTAGCTGGTATGGTTCCTGCTTACGCAACAGCTGGCGCTTTGCTTTATGTGGCTATTTTAATGATTTCCGGTTTGGCAAAAGTTGATTGGAAGGATTTAACAGAAGCAGCTCCTGTTATGGTGGTCAGTTTAATGATGCCATTTACTTATTCTATTGCTAACGGTATTGCACTTGGCTTTATTTCTTACGCTGTGATCAAATTGCTTTCTGGTCGAGCAAAAGAAGTTAATATTGGTGTATGGATTATTGCGCTAATCTTTTTAGCGAAATTTATTTTTCTTGGTTAATTAAGAAACGAGATGGTTAAATTTCCATCCTGATAGAATGTTTACTTAGATAAAAAACCCAAATTTATTTGGGTTTTTTTATTTTGGGCATCTTTCCTGTTTCATATTAAATGTTTAATGTTATTATAACCAACCGCAATTGATACACTAAGGTATAAGCAGATGCAAAAGAAAATAACTGATTTTTCTCCCTTTGAATATCCTATGGGGGCTCATTGTGTGGCTGGTGTGGATGAGGTCGGTCGTGGACCTTTAGTCGGTGCTGTAGTTACCGCTGCTGTGATCTTAGATCCTAGGCATCCTATAGAAGGTTTAACGGATTCTAAAAAATTATCTGAAAAAAAAAGAGAGCAACTTTTTGTGCAAATTAAAGAGCATGCCCTTGCTTGGTCATTAGGCCGCGCAGAACCCAGTGAGATTGATGAATTAAATATTTTATGGGCAACAATGTTGGCCATGAAACGGGCAGTCGAAGGTTTAACTATTGAACCTGATTTGGTTCTTATCGATGGTAACAGAGTGCCTGATCTTCAGATTGCCAGTCAAGCTGTGGTGAAAGGTGATTTACGCGTGCAAGAAATTAGCGCTGCATCCATTTTGGCCAAGGTGACCAGAGATAGAGAAATGGTGGCACTAGATAAACGTTTTCCTCAATATGGATTTGCAGCACATAAAGGTTATCCTACCAAAGCTCATCTTGCTGCATTAGAGCAATATGGTGTGATTGAAGGATACCGACAAAGCTTTAAACCTGTAAAGAAGATATTAGGCCATTCACTTTAATTCTTTTCACCCTTGTCAATTCAGTTAAATTGAATTGAGATACATACTTAAATATAGAAAATATACATATGTCAGAACCTCGTTTTATTCATCTTCGTACCCATACTGATTTTTCCATGATCGATGGATTAGCTAAAATTGGACCTTTAACCCAGGCGGTTGCTGATCTCGGTATGCCAGCATTGGCTATTACTGATTTTACTAATATGTGTGGTTTGGTGAAATTCTATAATGCTGCCAATAGTCTTGGCATCAAACCCATTCCAGGGGCTGATTTTTTGATGCGCTCACCATTATTTGTGGATGAATTATGTGAGATCACCGTATTAGCAGCAAATAATATTGGATATAAAAACTTAACCTTGCTGATTTCAAAGGCTTATTTGCGTGGATATAAAGATCAACCTTATATTGATAGAGAATGGTTAACAGAATTTGCATCTGGCCTTATTATTATTTCTGGTGCGCAAAATGGGGATATGGGGAAAGCTATTTTACGTGGTAATACTCAGTTACAGCGTGATTGCCTTGATTTTTATCAAAATTATTTTCCTGATAGTTATTTTATTGAATTGACCAGAGTGGGTTTCCACGATGAAAATGAATATATTGAAAAAGCCGTTTCTTTTGCGATAGAACATGATATGCCTGTTGTGGCCACTAACAGTATGCGCTTTCTCAAAAAAGAAGATTTTGATGCTCATGAAATTCGGGTGGCCATTCATGATGGCTATACATTAGAAGATCCCTCTCGTCCTAAAAAATACACGCCCATGCAATATCTACGTTCGCAAGAAGAGATGTGTGAACTTTTTTCTGATATTCCTGAAGCTTTAGAAAATACTGTAGAAATTGCGAAGCGATGTAATGTCACCGTTAAACTCGGTACTTATTTTTTGCCTAACTTCCCAACTAATGGGATGAATATTGAAGATTTTCTTGTTAAAAAAGCAGAAGAGGGATTAGAGGATAGACTGCTTAAATTATTTCCAGATGAAAAAGAACGTGCGCAAAAGCGCAGCCCTTATGATGCTCGACTACATAGAGAATTAGGGGTAATTAATCAGATGGGCTTTCCTGGATATTTTTTGATCGTGATGGAATTTATTCAATGGTCAAAAGATAACGGTGTTCCAGTTGGTCCTGGGCGAGGTTCTGGTGCTGGTTCTGTAGTGGCCTTTTCTTTAAGAATTACGGATTTGGATCCGCTTGCATTGGATCTTCTTTTTGAACGTTTCCTTAATCCTGAACGTGTTTCCATGCCCGATTTCGATGTCGATTTTTGTATGGAAAAAAGGGAAATGGTCATCGACCATGTGGCACAAATGTATGGTCGAGATGCTGTATCACAAATTATTACTTTTGGTACTTTAGCGGCAAAACAAGTGATTCGTGATGTGGGTCGAGTCTTAGGTTACCCTTATGGTTTTGTCGATCGTATTACCAAACTTATTCCACCAGATCCAGGAATGACGTTGAAAAAAGCTTTTGAAGCAGAACCGCAATTACCTGCTTTATATGAAAAAGATGAAGAAGTTAAAACGCTAGTTGATATGGGGCGTCGCTTAGAAGGGACTATTCGTAACGCCGGTAAACATGCTGGTGGTGTGGTGATCTCTCCCACAAAAATCACTGATTTCTCTCCCCTTTATTGTGATAGTGAAGGGAAACATCCCGTTACTCAATTTGATAAATATGATGTGGAATCAGCAGGCTTAGTCAAATTTGACTTTTTAGGTTTGCGCACCCTAACTATCATTGACTGGGCATTAGATATGATCAATGCCAAAATGCGTCGTGAAGGGAAAGCTGAAATTGATATTAGTAATATTCCTTTAAATGATAGAAAAGCTTTTCATATATTAAAATCGGCACAAACAACCGCGGTATTTCAATTAGAATCTCGTGGAATGAAAGACTTGATTACACGTTTGCAGCCAGACTGTTTTGAAGAAATTATCGCATTAGTGGCTTTGTTCAGACCAGGGCCTTTAGGTTCAGGAATGGTGGATAACTTTATCGATCGTAAGCATGGGCGCGAAGAAGTTTCTTATCCAGATGCTAAATATCAACACGAATCGCTTAAAGAAATTTTAGCACCGACTTATGGGATTATTCTTTACCAAGAACAAGTTATGCAAATTGC
>Ga0055584_100002587_pt1 | contig 17838 bp, 19 predicted proteins | sample OSDHelmetaG_FD_58716 | JGI IMG/M metagenome (GOLD analysis project Ga0055584, IMG submission 58716) | Pelagic marine sediment microbial communities from the LTER site Helgoland, North Sea, for post-phytoplankton bloom and carbon turnover... | ecosystem: Environmental > Aquatic > Marine >... | reverse complement strand
AAGATCAACTCGGATTATCACTTTATGGATGAATCTTGGTTTCCACATGACAGCATGGAGCTTATTTATGCTAGCGACATGGTTATCAATTTTAGCTCTACAATAACTAAAGAGGTCCTTATGTTAAAAAAGAGAATGTTAAACCTGAACATAAAACCATTCCCTCAAAGGCTGATAAAATTTTATGAGTGTAAGAATTTCAAGAACATGAATTCTGATTTCAATAATCTTGATTTAATAAAATCCAATATAAAAGATCTACTTGCTAAAGAGTACGATTATGATTACTATATAAAAAAGTTTTTATCTTCAGGTAGTGCTTCAAAGAGAATCATAAATCGCTTAGTAAAGAATGAATGTTAATATTATTATACCCGCAAGAGGGGGTAGCAAAAGATTAAAAGATAAAAATATTTTTCCTATTTTCGGAAAACCTATGATTTATTGGGCTATTAGAGCTGGGTTATCACTAAATCCAGATTACAAAACCAAGGTTTGGGTCACATCTGATAGCGAAAAAATCTTATCTGAATCTAAAAAATATGGAGCCGAGACCATCTTACGTGATAAAAGTTTAGCTTGTGATCGTACATTCAAACAAGCTGCAGTTAGAGATGCTGCTAGCAAGATATCTCAAAAAAACCCTTGTAATGTATGGATTTCTCTTCAGCCTAATTCTCCAGAAATAGAAGGTCTTCATTTAAAAGATGGCATCAATCTTTTATTGAACAGAAGTAAAGATGAAATCTTTAGTGTTGATTCTGATTTAATGCAAAATGCTGCCTTTAGAATATTTAAAGGGGATTATGTTTTTCAAAAAGATCTTAGTACTAATTGCGGGGTGATTGTTTGTGATATCCAAGATGTTCATACAATAGATGATGCCCAGTATATAGAGTCAAAACCTCCAGCGAGAACAGTTTCTTGGTCATGAGTGTTTATATTATAAGTGAATTGTGCGGTCAATGGGGAGGCTCCATTGATAAAGCAAAAAAAATGATAGACCAATCCGCCGAAGGTGGAGCTAATGCTGTTAAAGTTCAACTTTATGACACTTACAGAATGCCTGGAAAAGATAGACACAAGTGGGAATACCTTTCTATGTCCAAAGATGTTTTTCTAGAGCTCAAATCTTATTCCGAAAGCAGCGGTTTAGATTATTTCGCGTCAGTTTTTCATTTAGATAGGTTTGAGTGGGTTAAAGAGTCGGGCTTATCTATAAATAAAATAGCGAGTGGTTTAATAAAAAATGATTTTGAGCTTTGCTGTCATATGGTAAAATCTAATATAAAAACATATTGCTCTTTAGGCAAATGGGAAAATGATGGGTTACCTTTTGATAATATTAATGTTGATTATCTTCATTGTGTTTGCAAGTATCCTCATACTGAAGAGGAGGGAATATCCTTGCTGCCAAAATATTTTGATAAAAATTTAGTCGGTTATAGCGATCATTGCGATGGAATAAATGCTTGTAAAGAGGCTATTAAAAGAGGGTCCACTGTTATAGAAAAACATTTTACATTAGACAAAAACCTTCAATCGGAAACGGAAGCAGCTCATCATTGCTCAATGAACCTTAAGGAGCTCAAGGAACTTTCTAAATTTTGTAAGTAAATGGATGTAGGTATTTTTCTTTCTTGTTACAACTCTGAAAATACAATAGAAGATTGTATTAATTCTATTCTATCTCAGACTTTTCGTGGTTTTTCTCTGTATATATTTGATGATAACAGTACTGATGATACTGTTAAAATGATATCAAAGATAAAAGATGATAGGGTAAAGTTAATTTGTTCTGATTCAAATATTGGAACATATGCATCTAAAAATTTTTTATTAAAAAAATATGGAGGTTTACATAAATACATAGCACTTCAAGATGCCGATGATATAAGTATCAAAGATCGAATACAAGAACAGTACGACTTTCTTGAAAATAGCGACGAGTTAACAGCTTGTTGTGGAACAAATATTATTGAGTTCTGGGAAGATGGTTATACCCCTCATACAGTTTCTAAAGAAAAAGCAGTTAAGAATAGTAGAAAAAACCACTACCCTGTAAATGTTAAAAGGTCAATATTAAGAGATATATGTAATTATCTTTCAAGCGAAGATCTTTACAAAGATTATATGAAAGTTAAAATTTGCATGAATGGATCTCTAATGTTCAAAAGAAGCGTTCTGGATGAGCTTGAAGGCTGGGACGGGAACACCCATATAGCTGCGGACACAGGAATTTTTCTCAGAATATTGTCAAAGTATAAGATATTTAATTTGCAAGAGTTTTTATATAAACGCAGATTTTCAAAATCATCTTTGACTGCCAGTAGTAATTTTGGTGTTTCTTCTGATCTCAGAAAATCATACAATTTGAAAAGAAGTGAAATCCCAAAACTCTCCTTAGCTGGGGTAGTGCAAAAAGAGAATTTTTTCTTTCCTGAATTTAACTTTAAAATTATCGATCTCAAATCATAATATATCATGGCTCCTTTATCGAATAGCCCACTTGTTTCAATTATAGTCACTAATTATAATTATTCTAAATATATACAAAGATGCATTAGGAGTTGTATAGATCAAAAGTATGTTTCTCACGAGGTTATTGTAGTAGACGATTGCTCAACAGACGATTCGGAAGAGCAGCTCGTTCCATTTTTACAAAATACAACCCTCTTAAAAACAGAAAAAAATTCTGGTGTTGCTAGGGCAGCAAACTTAGGAGTTTCAAGATGTAGAGGCAGGTTTTTCATTAGGGTTGACTCTGATGACTATGTTCATAGCGAAATGTGCCATATGCTTTCTAAGTATTTACAAATGAACAGGGATTCTTTTTGCGTTTCTTGTGATTATATTCTTGTCGATGAAATGGAAAATAAAATTACCAGAAAATATGCAGAGGTTGACGACATTTCCTGCGGTATAATGTACAGAAAAGATCTTTTCGTTGAACTCGGTTCTTATAATCCAGAAATGAGACATAAAGAAGAAAGAGAGTTAAGAAAAAGATTAGGTTCAGACTATAAAATAGACCACTTAAGAATGCCATTTTATAGATATAGAATGCATGACTCTAATAAAACTAAATCTAAAGAGTACGAACAAACAAAAGTATGACTAAATCAAAAGCGAATATAGATTTCTTATTGGTTTTACATAACAATACTGCCATAAATTTATTTAATTCTAATAGTCCAGGATGGGTTAAAAATTTAAAAAATTTTAATGTAAACTTTTTAGTTAGATGCCCCATTGAATTAGAAAAAAATATAATTGCGCCTACTAATTCAACCTTGTTAAATTTTGATTATCATCCTTTGGGTCCCCGTGACTCTCACGGATCTATGACTCATGCCTTTAATTTGCACAGGTTATTAAAAGAAATAACTTCTGATTTTTTTATTGTTTCTGATCCCGATATAGAGTATTTAGGAGATTGGGATCAAAAAGACCTAACGGAAGTTTTAGATTCTTACGATTTATTCGGAATTCCCTATGCAAAAATTCTTCAAGGAGGAACAATGGGTAGGTATGGTCATATGCCAAGTGCGTTAAATACATTCTTTAGGTCTAAATCTTTTTTTGAAAGGGTTGAGCATTTTCAATTAATGAAAGATGATAAATTTTGGATTTTTTATCCTTGCGGCAAGGAAGAAGGGGTAAAAGATTTTAGGAAAAATTTAGATAAATCAATTCCTTACTCTGAAGAGGTTATTGATTTTGGTCATATATGGGGAAAAGATCTAGGTGTTTGGATGCCAATCTCTCCAAAGTTTTTTCTAGATCAAATGAGTCGCATAGGTTACACGGCCTTAGATACATCTTGGTTGCACCCAATTGTATTCGAAGATTTAAAATATTTAATCTTACCAGAGGTTGATTCGCAATCATCAGGAGATAAACATCAATACAAAAGCATTGTAATAAAACATAAAAGAGCTGGTACTAAAGAGCCAAGCGAGTATTAGCTAGCACTAAAATGAAAGTTTTATTTTTTGGTAATAAGAATAGAAACGAAAAAATACCCAAAGAAATTTATCCATGATTAGATCCATGACTCTTGAAGACATTCCTTTTTACAATGAAATCAGGAATGAGTGTAGAGATTTTCTGCACGACTCTTCTTTTTATACTACGGAAGAATCTTACAGTTGGTTTAAAACAAATAATCCTAAGTTTTTTATATATGAGATAGGTGGAAATAAAATAGGATATTTTAGAACCAGTAATTGGACCGACAAAGGTTGCTATATAGGCTTAGATATACATAAAAAATTCAGAGGAAAAAAGCTAGCATTTAAAGCTTATCAAGATTTTTTTGTTTTTTTAAAAAATAAGATTGGGAAAATAAATTTTTATGAATTTTACTTAGAGGTTTTAAGTTTTAATAAAGTAGCTATAAATCTCTATAAAAAACTTGGGTTTACTGAATTGTCTAAAACACCAACTGGAAAAAACAATGATTTTATTTATAACATAAAAATGAAACTGATTTTAAAAAATGAGTAAAAAAGTTTTAATTACAGGTGGGTGTGGGTTTATTGGTCACCATTTAGTAGAGCATTTACTTCGTCATAGTGATTATGAAATTGTAATTCTAGACAAGCTAACATATGCAAGCATGGGGCTAGATAGATTAAGGAGTTTTTCTGGATTAACAAATGAACGAGTTAAGTTTTTTTGTCATGATTTCACTTTACCCATAGAAGGCGGCCTTAAGAAAGAGATTGGAGATGTAAATATTATAGTTCATATGGGGGCTGAATCTCATGTAGATAATAGTATACTAGACCCAAGAAAGTTTTTTCATAATAATATTAATGGAACAGTTGAAATGCTTGAGTATGCAAGAACGCTCAAAAATTTAGAAATGTTTTTTTACTTTAGTACTGATGAAGTATTTGGTTCTGCTCCTGAAAATTTTTGCTACGGAGAGTGGGATAGGCATAAACCAACAAACCCATACTCGTCAAGTAAGTCTTGCGCTGAACAAATATGTGTTTCTTATGAAAACACATACAAACTCCCCATAATGGTAATTAATGTCATGAATGCTTTTGGAGAAAGGCAACATGTAGAAAAATTTATACCTTTATGCATCAAGAGAATTTTAAATAAAGAAAAAATATTTATCCATTCTTATCCAGACAAGAAAAAGGCTGGAAGCAGATTTTATATACATGCAAGGAATATTGCTGCAGCTGTGCTGTTCTTACTAGAAAAAGGTGTTATTGGTGAAAAGTACAATGTAGTCGGAGAAGAGGAGGTTGATAATCTATCGATGGCTAAAATGATATCTCAATTTATAGGGGAAGAATTGGAATACGAAATGGTTGATTTTCATAAAGATAGGCCTGGACATGACTTGAGATACTCTTTGTGTGGAGAGAAGATGAAAGATATGGGGTGGAGTATCCCTATTCCTTTTCTTGAATCACTTAAAAATACTGTCGAATGGACAGTTAAAAATCAAAAATGGCTTGAAGAATAATGATACCTCTTTTTAAAGTACATTACCCAAAAGGTGTTGGGGAAAAAATAGATGAAGTTTTTAAATCTGGATTTATAACAGAAGGAGAATATTCAGATAAATTTGAAAAAGAATTTGGGGAATATATAGGAAATGATAATTGTTGTTTAACAAATAGTTGTACATCGGCAATTACTTTGGCTTTGAGGTTATCTGATGTTGGCCCTGGTGATGAAGTTATAAGTTCGCCCATGACCTGCATGGCTACAAATGAACCTATATACAATGCTGGGGCTAGTATAGTTTGGGCTGATATAGAAAAAGACACAGGAAACATTGATCCAGAAAGTGTTTTAAGAAAAATAACAAAAAAAACAAAAGCAATTATATCTGTTCACTGGGCTGGACAGCCTTTTAACATTGATTTAATAAATAAAATCGCAAAAGATCATAATCTAAAAGTTATTGAAGATGCGGCTCATGCATTAGACTCAACATATAACGGTCAAAAAATTGGCAATCATAGTGATTTTATTTGTTTTTCGTTTCAGGCAATAAAACATTTAACAACTGCTGATGGAGGAGCTTTGCTTTGCAAAAATAAATCTGATTACGAGAAGTCTAAATTATTAAGATGGTTTGGTTTAAACAGGAAATATAAAGGCAGTAAATGGGAGCAAGATATCACACTCTCTGGTTATAAATTTCATATGAATAACATAACGGCTGTGATAGGCTTGGAGCAGATGAAATATATTAATGATTTAACCCTTGCGCATAAAAACAATTCAAAATTTTATGACAAAAACATTAACAATCCAAAAATTATAAAATTAAAAAGGGGCAGCGAGTATGAGTCTTCTTCTTGGATATATTCCATACTTTGCGACACTAGAGAAGATCTTCAAGATTTTTTAAAAAATAAAAAAATTCATACAGATGTCGTTCATGTACGGAATGATAAATATTCTGTTTTTAAAGATTTTAAAAAATGCAATTTGCCTAATTTAGATTTTTTTGAATCAAGATTATTAAACATACCTGTTGGATGGTGGCTATCAAAATCAGATTTAAACTATATAGTAGATTGCATTAATTCCTATTGAAAAATTTTCATAAAAATATATTATAAAACAATGGATACAACACTAGGAGTCATAGGAAATGGATTTGTGGGATCAGCGGCTGTCCATGGATTTAATCATCATGTAAAAAGTGTGAAGGTTTTTGATAAGGATGAAAACAGAAGATCTCACACACTTGAAGAAACTTTAGATCAAGATGTAGTATTCGTATGCCTTCCTACTCCAATGTCTCTATCTGAACAAGGCAAGTGTGATCTATCTATTATTGAATCTTTTTTTGCTGAAGCTTCCGAGCTTAAACCTGATTGCACTTTTGTTATAAAGTCTACCGTTCCAGTAGGAACAACCTCTAGACTTCAAAAACAGTATGATAAATTAAAAATTTTACATTCCCCTGAGTTTCTTACCGCAAGGACTGCTCTTTTAGATTTTATAACCCCATCTAGAAACATAGTAGGATATCCAAAAGATTTTTATTCAAACCTTCATGCTGTCCCTAATAAAGTTGTAGAGCTTTTTGAAAAAAGATTTCCAGGAGTAAAAACATTTTTAATGGACAGCGATTCTACAGAGATGATTAAATATGTAGCCAATTGTTTTTTTGCTACTAAAATCAGCTATTTTAATGAGGTAAAACTCTTTTGCGATAAGATTGGATTAGATTATAATAAAATTATGGAAGGTGTTTTGTCTGATGGCAGGATAGGCATAAGTCATTATCAAGTCCCAGGCCATGATGGCAAGTTAGGTTTTGGAGGCACCTGCTTCCCAAAAGACATAAACTCTTTCATTAATCTAATGAAAGCTAATGGCGTAAACTCTAAAGTTTTACAAGCAGCATGGGATACAAATGTCTTGGTTAGACCAGAAAAAGATTGGGAAAATTTTTCCGCCGCAGTTTCGACTGGAACACAAGATTTTGATACATCGGGATGCGGCCATGATCACATTTAAAAATTATAGATAAATATGAAGTATACAGTTATAGGAGGAGCAGGTTTTATTGGAAGTCATTTAGTGGATGCACTAATAGATGAAGGTCATGAGGTTGTAGTTTTTGATAATTTCTCAACTGGCCAACCAGACAACATAAATGAAAAAGCTGAGCTATTTAGGATAAACCCTGCATATTTTAATACTATTGGCGAAAAGATGGATTCATACAGGCAAGCAATTAATGCATCTGTCGGCTCAGATGCTATATTTCACCTTGCAGCTTTGCCAAGAGTACAGCCTTCATTATTGGATCCCGTAGGAACTAATAAGGCTAATGTGGATTCATTGGTTGGAGCTCTTGATTTTGCAAAAAATATTGGAGTTAAGAGATTTGTTTATAGTGCAAGTTCTTCTGCCTATGGAGACGCTTCAGTTTTCCCAACTCCAGAGGATCACCCCACTAATCCGAAAAGCCCTTACGGACTCCAAAAACTTATAGGAGAACAGTATTGTAAAGTTTTTTCGGATTGTTATGGTTTAGATACTGTAAGTTTGAGATATTTTAATGTTTACGGTTCCAGAGCTAGTTCGGGTTCTGCATACAGCTTAGTTCTTGAGGTATTCTTCAAACAACGTCTTTATAAAAAACCTCTCACAATAACTGGAGACGGAGAACAAAAACGAGACTTTACTTTTGTTGGCGATGTAGTGAAGGCAAATATCCTTGCCGCTCAATCGGACCAAGAGTTTAAAGGTGATATTTTTAATATAGGAAATGGCGACAACAGAACAATAAATCAAGTGGCTGATTTAATAGGAGGAGAAAAAGAGTATATTGAGGCTAGGTTAGAGCCTAAAGAAACCCTAGCTGATATTTCAAAAGCGAAAGAGGTTTTAGGCTGGGAGCCTTCTATGACCTTAGAAGAATGGATTCCTCAAAGAAAAAAAGAATTACGCCTTGATTGATTTTTATGAAAAAAGTTATTGTTACAGGTATAACAGGTCAGGATGGAAGCCATATGTGCGACTATCTTATTAAAAAATTAAATAAAGAAAAATTAGATATTAAAATTTTTGGTTCAGTAAGACGTATTAGCGTCAAGAATCACGAAAATATTTTGCATTTAGAAGGTGATCCTAACTTCGAGCTTATCGATATGGATTTGAATGATGCTCATAGCATTAGAGATGCTATCATAGATATCAAGCCAGACTATTTTATAAATTTTGCCGCACAATCTTTTGTCGCTGGTAGCTGGAAATATCCTATACAAACTTGGGGTACTGATGCTGATTCTGTTCTTCATATCCTTGAGTCAATAAGAAGATTCGCTCCGCTATGCAGGTTTTATAATGCAGGATCTTCTGAAGAATTTGGAGATGTTATATATTCCCCTCAAGATGCCGCTCACCCCTTAAGACCTCAGTCTCCTTATGGAGCTGCCAAGTGTGCTGCTAGACATCTAGTCAGGGTCTATCGAGAGTCTTATAATCTATATGCTATTCAAGGTTGGTTATTCAATCATGAAGGGGTAAGGAGAGGTCTTGATTTTGTTACTAGAAAAATAACATATAATGTAGCTAAATTTAAATTGGCTTTAGAAAAGTCTAATCTAAGTCATGTGGAGATTCCTAGCTTCTCTTTGGGCAACTTAGAAGCTAAGAGAGACTGGAGTGATGCGGAGGATTTTATGGATGGAGTGTGGCGTATGTTAAATCAAGATAAACCCAAAAATTATGTTTTAGCTAGTGGGGAGATGCATACAATTAGATCTTTTCTTGAAGAGACCCTATCTTGCGCAAACATTGAATATTATAAAACAGGGGTGGAGGATAAAGAAAAATATTTTTCAAAAAAGGGTGATCATCTGATAATGTCAGTAGATCCAAAATTCTACAGGCCTGCCGAGGTTCACGAGCTCTGCGGCGACCCTTCTTTGGCTGAAAAAGAATTAGGATGGGCCCGTAATACAGATTTTAAAGGGCTTGTTAAAAAGATGTATCAATCTGATTACGCAAAGTCATCATATGAACAAAGATGATGCTATTTATGTGGCGGGCCACAGAGGAATGGTTGGCTCTGCTACTGTAAGAGCTTTAAAATCTAATGGTTACACTAATATTGTAACAGCAACAAGGGAAGAGGTAGATCTTAAAAACCAAAAAGATGTAAACCTTTTTTTTAAAAATTTAAACATCGATTATGTTGTTCTTGCTGCTGCAAAAGTGGGAGGTATACTAGCGAATAATGACCTTAAGGCTGACTTTATATATGAAAATACTATTATTGGTGCTAACATCATAAAAGCTTGTCATGATAATAAAGTTAAAAAGTTGATAAATTTAGGCTCTTCTTGTATATATCCAAAAGAGTCTCAAATCCCTATAAAAGAAGAGTATTTGTTAACAGGAAAGCTTGAGCCGACAAACGAACCGTATGCGATAGCAAAAATCGCCGCCTTAAAAATGTGTGAAAGTTTTTACCATCAATACGATGATAACTATTATTCCTTGATGCCCTGTAATCTTTACGGGATTAATGACAATTTTGATCTAAAAAGCTCTCATGTTCTACCAGCTTTAATTAACAAAGTTCATCATGCAAAAAGCTCTAACAGTCCTAGTATTACTCTTTGGGGTTCTGGAAAACCGCTTAGAGAGTTTCTTTTTTCTGAAGATGTTGCCTCTGCTATTTTATTTTGCCTAGAAAACGTTGATGCTAAAGATATTTATGAGCAAGGGATCTCTCATCTTAATTGCGGATCTAATGAGGAACTCTCTATTTTAGATCTATTATTAAAAATAAAAAATATTATAAGTTACGAAGGCGAAATTTTATTTGATAGTTCTAAACCAGATGGGACTTTTAGAAAAAAAATGGATAATAGCAGAATAAACCAGCTAGGCTTTATTCCGCAAGTATCAATTGATGAAGGTATTGCAAAAACATACTCTTGGTACTTATCAAATTCAGAATAAAAAAATAGTTGTTTTGTTTGAGTAACTGGGTTAATCCTCTTACTCTATTTTAGAAAATATTCATAAATATAAACTCTGAATATTTAGAATAGTCGTGTAATAAAAAGAATCCCCCCCTAATCATTTTATGGAAATAAAAGTAAAGAAAAGAAACGGAAGGTTAGAAGACTTTAAAGTAGAAAAGATAAATGCAATATCCGAAAGAGCGTGTGAAGACATTGATAATGTTTCTGCAAGTGAGGTCGTACTTGATGCCCAGTTACAACTTTACGATAAAATTACTACTTCTGAAATAGACAAGGCTTTAATCCTTAGTTCTAGAGAAAAAATACAAAAAGAACCAAACTATAGTTTTGTAGCGTCTAGGCTTCTTTTAAATACGGCCTATAAAGAGGTGTTTAAAGAAGGGGTCGATTCTGATACTTTCAAATTACAATATAGGAAAAGTTTCATACAAAATATTAAAAAACTATCCAAGGTGGGTAGAGTTAATGCTAAGCTTTTGGATTTCGACTTAGTAAAACTTTCTGAATCCTTAAAAATAAGGAGAGATTTAAATTTTAAATATTTAGGCATACAAATTTTAACTGATAGATACTTCATTAGGCACGAAGATAAAATCATGGAAGCTCCTCAAAGTTTCTGGATGAGGGTCGCTATGGGTCTAGCAATAAATGAAGAAAATAAAAATGAAAAAGCTATAGAGTTCTATAATCTTTTTAGTCAATTTTTATACACACCTTCCACTCCTACTCTTTTTAACAGTGGCACAGTTCGATCTCAGTTAAGCTCATGCTATTTAAATACTTTTGATGATAGTATAGATGGAATTTTTGATGGAGCTTGGCAAGAGGCAAGAAAGTCAAAATATGCTGGAGGGCTTGGGCTTGATGTTACGCCTTTTAGGTCTACAGGCTCCTTCATAGAAGGCACTAATGGTATCTCAAGTGGTCTTGTGCCTTGGTTGAAGATATATAATGATCTATTAGTTGCAGTCAATCAAGGCGGAAAGCGTCCAGGTGCAGGATGTGCATATCTTGAGCCTTGGCACTTAGATTATGAAGATTTCCTAAACTTAAGAAGGAATACAGGGGATGATCGTTTACGATGTCATGACATGAATACAGCTTCATGGATACCAGATGAGTTTATGCGTAGAGTTAAGAACGAAGAAGATTGGTATTTCTTTGATCCAGGCGAGATGGTTTATGAAGACGGAAAGACTCTTCACGATTATTTTGGTAAAGATTTTGATGATAGATATGAAGATGCATGTCGAGCTGCAGAATATGGCCACATCAAAAACTTCAGAAAAATCCCTGCCAAAGAGCTCTGGAAAAAAATGCTGAAAGTGCTTTTTGAGACTTCTCACCCATGGAATACTTTTAAAGATCCATGCAACATTCGTTACACAAATCAGCATGAAGGTACTGTCAGAAGCTCTAATCTTTGCACAGAAATTACTCTGCACACTAAAGCCTCAAAATACAAAGAAGGGGAAAAGGTTGAGCATGGAGAAACCGCAGTCTGTAATTTAGGCTCTATTAATTTATTAAATCATTTAAAAGAAAACAACTCTATAGATTTTCAGAAATTAAAATCAACTATACATACCGCTATACGTATATTAGATAATGTTATAGATTTAAATTTTTATCCAACTAAAGAGTCTAGTAATTCTAATTTAAGAAATAGGCCAATAGGCCTAGGAATGATGGCTATTCATGATGTTCTACACAAAATGAACATAAAAATAGATAGCGATGAAGCCGTAGCTTTTAACGATAATTTGTTTGAATTTTATTCTTGCAATGCAATCCTTGCCAGCTCTATTCTTGCAAAAGAAAAAGGATCTTATGAAACTTACAGTGGCTCTCTTTGGAGCAAGGGGGTGTTCCCTTTAGATTCATATAATAACTTAATGCTGTATAGGGGTAATAACACAAAGTCAACAGAAAACCTTAAAGAATGGGGTCGAGTCAGAGATCATGTTCGTCAATTTGGCATGAGGAACTCTAATGTTATGGCTATAGCTCCAACGGCTACTATAGGATACATAAACGGTGTAGAGCAAAGTATTGAACCAAATTTTTCAGTATTATTTGTTTACGAAAATAAGAGTGGTAATTTTTATATAACCAATCCTCATTTCATTAAAGATATGAAGGATAGGGGTTTATGGAATGCAGAAATAGCTAATTTTATTAAAACTATAGATGGCGATTTATCCCTTGCAAATGGAGATATACCTCAAGATATAAAAGAAAAATATAAAACCGCTTTTGACAGAGACATGATGAGTTTAATAGATTCTAATTCTGCACGTCAGAAATGGATCGATCAAGCTGTAAGTTTTAATCTTTACAACAAAGGGACTTCACTAAAATACTTAAATGATATCTATATGAAATGTTGGGAGTGTGGTTTAAAAACCACCTATTATTTAAGAAATAGAGCTGCAAGTAAAATTGAAAAGTCTGCCAGTTCGGACACTTCATCTACTGAAACTTCGTGCAGTATTGAAGCCATGAAAAATGGAGAGGTTTGTGAATCCTGTCAGTAAAGCTTCTGGAGTAACATTAGTAGTTGGTAATGAAATATTGCTAGCTAAAAGATGCGAATTATGGAATGGAGAACCAGTGCCTTTAGCTGGCTATTGGAGTATTTTTGGCGGAGCTATTGAAAAAGGGGAGAGTGCCATGTCCTGTAGCATTAGAGAGATGAAAGAAGAAACTGGAGTTGATATAGAAATATCTGACCTTTCTTACATACGAGATATCTTTAATGATCATAGCGATGGTCATACAACTCAGTTTACTGTATATTTTTCTAAAAATAAAAGTAAACCTGTTATTGTTTTAAATGACGAGCATACTGAATTCAAATGGTTTGACATTAATGATATAGAGAATTTTCCATATAAAATTATGGACGATTTAAAAGACTGTATAATTAGATATAGATGTTACCTAAAGGATCTTAAAACTAAATATGGATTATAATTTTATTGAAAAAGCTTTTTTTAAATTTATTATAAATAAAAACTAACCCAAAAAATATCATGATTCAATTCTATAATGTAAAAAAGAAGACAAAAGTCGAAATTTCAGAAGATAAAGTGGAAAAGAAAACCTACGAAAAAGTTTCCAAAGCTGGAAAGACTACAATTAGATATGCCCTCGCTGCAGTAGATGAAGATGGCACAAAATTAACTAAATTTTGCAGTAAAGATGTCTACGACAGCCTTGGCTAATGGGCCCAATTTTAAATACTATATTGGGTGCGGGAATTAAACTCGCATGCAATTTAATAAACTCTTGGTTGGAGCAAAAAAGGCAAGACCAAATGATGCTTGCCGCAAGAGATAGTGCAACTCTTGAAGCTCTAATTAAAAATCAAGAAGTTCAAGCTAGTGATCCTTTTGTTAAAACCACAAGGAGAATATTGTTTATGTCTATCACATTTACAATGTGCTACCTTATGATTTATTATGCTCACAATCCCACAATCACTTATGATATAATTGTTCCTAAAGGTGATGGAGCAAAGTGGGGATTTTTTAGCTGGATATTTGGAGGTAAGGAATGGGAGGTTGTTACTCTCAGTGGTGGTTTAATGCTTAGCTCTTTTATAGATTTATGTTTTATGGTTGTCGGATTTTACGCTATTCCTAGCAAGAGGAGATGATTTTGTGTAATATTTTACATGAACTTTATTGATTTAAAAAACCAGATCCACCGTGCAAGTAAGTCTGAATTTATCAGTCAACGCTCTACTTGGGTATCTAATATCAAAACTTTACTCGCTAATGCATCAGAGGCAGACATTGAATACTTCAGGAATCATGTTGGCAGAGAGTTGTTTAGAAAAGCAAACTTATTTGACGATGCATCTTTTATAAAAGATGATTTTGACTCTGGGTTTCGTCCTAGAATAGTCGATCCAACCACAGGATTAAATGGAAATATTATTTCGTGGTACGATGGGTCAGACCCTAGTTCTCACGAATTAGATTCGCAAAACAGAGTCATAAAAGCTTACGATAAAGCTGGATCTTTTGATTTGTCTAGTAATAAAGGGATAGATAAAGCCCCGACAATTGGCCCCATAAAATTTGATGACGGAACATTTAGAAATACTTTCTTTTTTAGAGCAGGTCCCACAGCTGATAATTGCACGTTCAGAAGTTATAATTTTTCTCATGACTTTAGCTTAGATGGTGAATTAAATATGCTCATTGTCTTACATCATATGAAATCTAATTTAGGAGATAATGACACTCAAGATTTTATTTTTGAAGCTGCTCAAAACAACAAACATGCATCAGGAACCCCTAGGGTTTTTCTTAGAAAAGGTGGAGAGGATACAACTGCCCCTACCTATAATAACCAAGGGCTTGGGGATGCAATTGGATTCACTGAAGGCGAAGCTGTAATTCAGTTCGATAACCCAGTTAACTTATTACTAAATTTTCATATAAAAAATAGCGAGCAAGAATCACGAATAAATGGAAAGCAAATTAAACAATCATCCAGAGTCAATGTTCAAAACATAACAAAAGAATCAGGAGGCGACGGAGGAATTTATTGGGGAAGCAATATGCATGGAGGGCAAACTCTAGAGGGTGGATTTGGAGAAATTATATTGTATGATAACTTTGCAGAGGATGGAGAGTTCTTAGAGTCTTATCTTGCTAAAAAGTGGGGCTTCGACATCCCAACACCTAAACATTTTAAAACATTTGTGTAGTTTTGGACTTTATACTTTTCAGCTTATTAATACTTTCCTCTTTAACATCGGTTGGCTTTTATTTAAAATTTAAAAAAACTTTTATATATTTAAAAGATATAGAAAATGATAATTTTTTAACCCAAGCTAGATTCAAAGATTTAGAAAAAAATTTAGAGCTAAAAGAAAATCAACATAGACTTAGCATGGAATCGTTAAAAGAATCTTTTGAGCATGAAAGAAAATCTATAGAAGAAAAAAAGGTAGAAATACAAACCAAGGAAAAAGGTTTCCAGATTGCTGTGGCAAAGCTCACCGAAGATCTTGAAGAGCAAAAAGAATTAAAATCTAAAGTTACTTCTCAGAAAAAAAGTAGCGAAGTTAGGTTAGGACATATAGCAGAAACCCTTGCTCCTTTTCTAGATCAATTTGAATTTGAACCAGAAGAATGTTGCTTCTTGGGAAAGCCAATTGATTACGTGTCCTTTGGGGAAGAAGAAATTACATTTATAGAAGTTAAAAGCGGCCAAAGCCAACTAAGCACAAAGCAAAGAAAGATTAGAGATCAAGTCAAAGCTGGAAAAGTTTCTTGGAAAGAAGTGAGAATAAAATAATTTCACCTTGAGTAGAACCTGAATGGTCGTATAATCGTTATATAGACTATGAATAAAGAAAAAACTGGAGATATATTAGGGAAAGAACTTGCTGGAGTGAATCAAATTTTACCCCATAAACATAAATATGTTTGGGATTTATTCCTAAAAAGTTGTGCCAATAATTGGATGCCTACTGAAATATCAATGCAAAATGATATAAAACAATGGAAAAATGATGAAATCACAGAAGATGAAAAGTTACTTGTTAAACGCTGTCTCGGATTTTTTGCTGGATCTGAGTCTTTGGTTGGTAACAATCTGTTTACTGTGGCCGCTAGATTTATTACGGATCCTGAGTGCGGTCAGTACATCATGCGTCAGGGCTTTGAAGAAAGTCTTCACAATCATACGATAGTCTATATTTGTGACAGTCTTGATTTAGATGTGAAAGAAGTTTATGAGGCTTATCAGAATATTCCTAGTATAAAAGCTAAAGATGACTTTCTGATGTCTATAACTAACGATGTTAATAGACAAGATTTTGTTCATCATACAAAAGAAGGAAAACAAGAGCTTCTTCGTAACTTTTTAACCTACTGGATAGTTTGCGAGGGAACTTTTTTCTTTAGTGGTTTTGCAATGCTTCTTGCTTTAGGTAGGCAAAACAAATTACAAGGAATCTCTGATCAAATTAAATATACATTAAGAGACGAAACCAATCATATAGCTTTTGGGACTTATGTTATAAATAAAATTATCGAACAAAATCCGTCAATCTGGACTAAAAAAATGCAAGATGAATTTGTTGATCATATGAAGAAAGCGGTTGATCTTGAAATTGCCTATGCTCATGATGTGCTTCCTACTGGCATATTAGGTCTTAATGCAGATATGTTTGTTGACTACATGCATTATATTGGCAATCGTAGATTAGAGTCAATTGGTATAGATTTTCGCTTCCCTAGTGATAAAAATCCTTTTCCTTGGTTAGGTGAAGTTGTTGATGTTCAAGCCATGGGTAACTTCTTTGAAAGAAGGGTTAGGGAGTACCAACAAGTTGGTTCTCTTGACGATGACTTCTGATGTAACAATATTAATTGCATTTTTTAGTACATGTAAGTACAGAAAAAATTCTTTTCGTTTCGTAAGAGATTATATAATTAATTGCCGCATACCTTTGGTTGTTTGCGAGCAGACCAATAAAGATAAAAAAAGCTTTCAAGAAGGTTCTTATAAGCATTTTTACTTAAATATTGATGGTCCATTCAATAAATCAAAACTTTATAATTTTGGAGTTAAAAACATCTTAACTAAACACATTTGGTTCTTAGATTCGGATGTCATTCTTGATTTTAGTAAAGTAATACCCAAGTTAAATGATCAAGAATTTGTTAGACCTTTTGGTCCAGTTTATATGCTATCAGAGAAGCAGTCTATTTCCTTTAAAAAAGGTTTCCCAATTAACCTCAAAGAAGTAAACGCCGACTCTCATTTCTCAAAGCATTCTTTCATAATTAGATCTGATATCTTCCATCGATCAAAAGGTTTTGATGAAAAATTTTCTGGCTGGGGCTGGGAAGATATAGACTTCTCTTACAATAAAATGGATTTTTGTAAAAAAGAAGTTTTTGATAATGTTTTTGGCTTTCATTTTTTTCATCCTCCAGCTTCTAAATTTAACGAGAGGAATAATTTTTTAAATTATTTACAAAACTCTGGTAATCGGCCTAAACTTAGTATTTGTTCTTTTCTAGATTCGAATTTTGATTTTGATAATTTTAAAAAAATGCTGTCTTCTAGTGGCGAAATTCATAAGTCGATAGATTTTTCTATTTTCACAAATTTGGAAAAAGAAAGGGTTCCGATCAAAGAACTTTCCTCTATCCAATCTAAATTTCCATCGGTTAGTCTTTTTTGGAATGCGTCTAAATTAGAGAGCCTAAAAGATAAAATGAATTCTACTGTTTATATTTCTACAGGTTTATTAGTTTCATATTTTGATAATAGCTTTGTTCCAGATTATAATTTTTTTCAAAAAGCTCTT
>Ga0055584_100002586_pt1 | contig 17841 bp, 17 predicted proteins | sample OSDHelmetaG_FD_58716 | JGI IMG/M metagenome (GOLD analysis project Ga0055584, IMG submission 58716) | Pelagic marine sediment microbial communities from the LTER site Helgoland, North Sea, for post-phytoplankton bloom and carbon turnover... | ecosystem: Environmental > Aquatic > Marine >... | reverse complement strand
CAACCACTTTAACGCCTATTGCCCAGAAGACTTACCCTATGCAAAAGCCCGCTATACCGACGAAGTCGCGCGCCTGTGGGGTGTCTTGGATGACCACCTCAAAGACAATGACTGGATCGCCAATAACGAATATTCCATTGCCGATATGGCGGTATGGGGCTGGATTACATTGGCCGAAACACAACGTCAGGATATCGATGCCAACCCGCATCTGAAAGAATGGTTCGAGCGCATGGGCAAGCGCCCTGCTGTAGAACGCGCCTATGCCATCAGCAAAGACATTGCCGCCACCCCCGGTAAAATTTCCGATAAAGCCAAGAAGATTCTCTATGGCCAAACCCGTGAAGAGATCGAGGAACGGCGGTAATCACCAGATAGGCAAGCTCAATACCGTCGGAACGCCGTCGCCTTCATCAAGGGTGAGGGACACGCCCCACTGCATTTGGCCTGGGCTAAGCACCACTAGCCCGTGGCTTTCCATGTGCCCTAGGCTGAGCGAGGGCTCCACCCCCACCGGCAGCAACACCTCAACCTCTGTAAGCACGGCCGTATTTATTGGCACGGCACGGTCACCCTCCCATTGATCGGGGCGCGCACCCATGGGCGGCGCAAAAACTAACGGTTGCCGCGCATCGGCACTATCGCTTGCCATGAGGATGGCCATGCCATCAGGCAAATAATTCGGTCGGTAGTCCCATGTTTCAAATGGCATTGCGCCGTCTACCCCGCGCAATGCAAAGCCCATGGGGGCAGAGCCTAAAAGAGACCAATCGGCACGCGCAGCAAAACCCAGCGGTACTGTTTGTGGTGACAAAACCTCATCGACATCGTTGATCCACAAAAATTCCAGATAGGCATTATTGAAACAGCAGCAAATATTTTCTGTACCCTGGCCCGGGTGCTTGCGCCGGTATGACTCCGACAGCCCCAACGCGGAAACCCAGGCTTCCGCCTGGGTTTGCGACTCAACAAAAAAGAAAACGTGATCTAGCTCGAGGCTCATAAAGTTGGCGCTTACCGCTTCTTGAATTTGATCGGCAGTTCCGTCAGCTGATGCAGGAAGATAGACGGGTCATGAGTAAGCTCACCCAAGGGGCGAGCCAACTGAATGTCTTCCATACGTTCGATCATAAGGTCAAAGGTCGACCGCAGTTCCTGGCGAGCCAACATGGCACCGGGGCAGAAATGAGCTCCCGCACCAAAGGCAATTTGTGCGCCAGCATTCTTCCGGTCCACGATCAACTCTTCGCTGTCATCAAACTTTTCTTCATCGCGGTTAGCGGCGCCATAGGCCATGAAGACAGTGCTGCCTTCAGGGATTTTGACATCGCGAATTTGTGTGTCCTTGGTGACCTGGCGGAACAGGCCTAAAATTGGCGTTTCAAACCGCAGGGCTTCTTCAACAAAATTATCAACCAATTCAGGATTCGCCCACAATTTGGCCATTTGGTCCGGGTTCTTGATCAAGTTCCATACCGCATGAGAAATCGCCGATGTCGTTGTTTCGTTGCCACCGGTAATCAGCTGATGCATCAGGTTTTGCAACTCGTGCATCGATAGAGGGTCTTCCCCTTCAATAACAGTGTTCACCAGAGACGACATGATGTCGTCCCGTGGGTTTTTCCGGCGGTCTTCAAACACATCATAAAAGAAGTGCTGGGCTTCAACCTCAGTCCAGGCACATTCAACGATGCGCTCATCAGAGCACATCATGCCGCCTGGCTCTAAAAAAGCGTCCGACCACTCCTTCAGCTTAAGATACTGGTCGCTAGGCAGGCCAAGTTGATCGGCAATTACCTTGCAGGGCAGTGGGATACAGTAATCGTGAACAAATTCGCACTCGCCTTGGTCGATCCAATTATCCACTAGTGAATGCACTTGTTCATCGATATAGGGTTTTAGCTCGCGCACGCGGCGAGCCGTGAACGTGCGGTCGATATATTGGCGCCAACGGTTGTGCTCAGGTGGGTCTGTGCGCTGCAGAACTTGCACATGTTCCCAACCATAGGTTTTCAGAATTTCACCCGCGCGGATCGTCGCGGGTCGGATGCCTGTACGGTCATTGGTCAGCATATTTGATGAGAAAATGTCCGGCTGGCGCTTGATATCGCGAATGTCATCATATTTCGTGACGTAATACATGCCCGTTTGCGGGCTTTGAAATACCGGACACTCATTGCGCATAGCCGTATAATACGGATAGGGACACCCTTGGATTTTTTGATCCAGCGGATTGAATTCCTCGGCCTTTACCGATGTTTCAATTGGTTTTACTTCGTTCATGGCTTAGCCCCATCCGTTGATTCCCAATGGATACCCTAACCCTGCAGGCATGACTTTTAAAGCGGTTAGATGGCTTCTTCTTGCTCAGCAGCTCTTCTAAGCGCCACTTCAAAATGCTTCCGACCATACCAAATGACCGCCAGGCCAATCCCGCCAAACAGACACACCATGGTCATGATGGAATAGCGCACCCCGTCATCACTGGTGAATACATCATCGCTCAGGAACCCGGCAATGGGTGGGCCAATGGCGTTGCCAATTGACGTCACCAATGTGTAGACAGCAGCGACACGCCCCCTGATTTCAGCTGGGGTAATTTGCGCCAAAGCCCCATGGGCCATGCCGAAAGGCGTGTTCATCATAAACAAGGCCGGTGCATAGAGAATGAACACCCATGTCAGGTTGGGGACAAATTGAATAATCACAACGATGGGGAGAAACAGGCTGACACCCAAAATGGCCGAAATAAGCGAGCCATCTACGCGGCCACGACGGGCCAGTCGGTCAGCCAACACGCCGGCAAAGACAGAGCCAGACCCGCCAGCAATAACGAAGATATAGCCATAAATGATCGAGGCTTCTTCGGCGGGCATACCGTGCACCCGTTCAAAAAACGATGGCGACCAGAATACGAAGGCATAACCAATCAACACCAGACAGGTGAAGCCCAGATGGTGCGGCAACAGGGCTTTCGCGTTTACTCGGTAAAATTCCCACACCTGGGCCCAGCTACCAACCTGGGCTTGACCCGCTTGCGTCTTGGTATGGCGCCGCACAGGCTCGCGAATAGTCATGAACAAAAACAGCACCAACAAACCAGGTAAGCCGACATAAATGAAGGTCATCTGCCAGGAAAACACCTCGCCGATCACGGGCAAGGTCACTGGGTCGGCATGGCGCACCCAGGAAACGACGTAACCACCCACAACAAATGCGAGGCCAGAACCAACGATGGCGCCGACCTGGAAGATACTCAGCGCCAGCGGCAATCGCTGGCGTGGCATGAGGTCCCCCAGCATGGAATAGGTTGCGGGCATCACCGTTGCCTCGCCTGCGCCAACACCAATCCGGGCGGCAAACAAAGCCCAAAAACCGCGGACCATGCCGCAGGCCATCGTCGCCAGTGACCAAAGGAAAACGCCCCAGGCAATCAGGCCTTTGCGGGAACGGCTATCCACCAAATAGGCAATGGGCAAGCCTGCAAGCGCATAAAAAATCGCAAACCCACCATAAAGCCAACCCACCTGGGTATCCGAATAACCCAAATCAGCCTTCATGGGTTCAACCACCAAGGCCAAGATTTGCCGGTCGATATAAGACACCAAAAGCGCAATCGCCAGAACGATGACAACCCACCAAGCATAGGGGCTCACATAGTGCGCGCGGGTTGGGTCTCCGGCGTTTGTCGACATGATTACCCTTCGGCCTCGGCGTCCCATGAATCAGCCCGCGCTAGGCTTTCGGCATAATATCGGCGACAAAACCACAAGAGAGTAAGGCCAATGACACCGCACACAACAGCCATGGTCATAAGTGAATACCGCACACCTTCCGGACCGGTAAAAACAACGTCGTTTAGATAACCAGCCACCGGTGGTCCCAAGCCCATCGCCAAAATAGCCGACATTAACGAGCTAACAGAAGCCACCACAGCGCGCATGTTTGGCGGCGTAATAACGGGAATGGCCCCATTGGCCATGCCGAAAGGCGAGTTCACAAAAAACATGGCCGGGGCATACAGAACGAAAGCCCAGGTCGGGTTAGGCACCACTTGAATGAGGAAGATAAACGGTATCGTCAGCGCCCCGCCGAGCGCACCAGCGGTGATATAGGCGCTTTTTACTTTCCGCTTCGCAAATTTTTCCCCAAGCCATGCCGCCCACAAAACTCCCAAAGCACCGAACACCATAAAAATAAGACCAAAGGTCTGTGATGCTTCGGCAACCGGCAACCCATGCACCCGACTGAAAAACACTGGCGTCCAAAAAACAAAAGCAAAGCCAATCAAACCCAGAAAGGCAAAACCAATATGATGGGTCAGGAAGGTCTTCCAGTTCAATTTATAGAAGGCAATAATTTCTCCAAAAGTGGCCTGTTGGCTCTTGGAGACAGTCGAACTGACAATACGTCGAACGGGCTCTCGCACCGTGAGCATTAGTAATACAACCAACAGTCCCGGCAGGCCGACATAGATGAAGGCCCATTGCCAATCATACAGGTGGCCGACGACCGGCAATGGCCCCGGTGGGTTAGCCTCGATATATTCCAGCACCAGTCCAACGACATAAAAGGCAAGGCCTGAGCCAACCACAGCACCAACCTGAAAGATGCTCAACGCACGAGGGATCAAGTAACGAGGGAAATAGTCACCAACCAGCGAATGCGTCGCCGGGCCCAGGGTCGCCTCGCCGATGCCAACGCCGATGCGAGCACTAAAGAGCGACCAGAACCCTTTGGTGAAAGCACAGGCAACCGTCATGACCGACCAGAAAAAGATACCAATCGAAACGATTGCCTTGCGGTTTTTGCGATCAGAAAGCCAGGCCAAGGGAATACCCGCAATCGCATAAAAAATAGCAAAACCACTATACATCCAAGCAGCCTGGGCATCTGTCATGCCCAGGTCGTTTTTTAGACCATCCACGACAAGGGCTGGTATTTGGCGATCAACATAGGAAACGAGCAAGGCCAGGAACAAGACAGCAAGCACCCACCAAGCATATCTAGCGGACGGGTAGGGCTGCTCGGCACTTGATGTGTCGGCGTGATTCTCAGTTTCAGCGATTTGCGACAATTTTCTTCCCTGCGCTCCTGACAAGCGTCTTGGTTTAGGTCTCTAAGATCGGTTAACGCGCCAAAATCATATCTGCTGCTTTTTCAGCGATCATGATCGTGGGCGCATTGGTGTTCCCCCCGATAAGCGTAGGCATGATAGAGGCATCAACAACACGAAGGCCAGCTAAACCGCGCACTTTTAGCGTATCATCGACAACAGCCATGTCATCGTGGCCCATTTTGCAGGTGCCGACCGGGTGATAAATAGTTTCAGCCTCCGCGCGGATGGCCTCATTCACTTCTTCATCGCTCTGGACATCGGCCCCCGGCCACATCTCAGGCCCTCGCAGGGCATCAAAAGCACTGGTTTCAACCAGTTTGCGTGTGATCCGTACACCTTCACGCAAAACATCCAGATCTTTTTCAGCACTCAAGTAGTTGGGCTGAATAGAGGGTGCAGCCGTTGGGTCTGCACTGGACAGGCCCACAAAGCCACGACTTTCAGGGCGAACCTGACACACATGGATCTGGAAAGAATGCCCCGAGGGTCGTTCATCGCCCAGACCGTGGGCTGCATTGGCCAGGTTCATGAAATGCAACTGAATGTCTGGCACCTCAAGCGAAGGGTCTGTGCGAATAAAGGCCCCGGCAGGCGTAGGCGGTCGGCTAAGCACACCTGTTTTGGTAAGTTGATACTGGAAAAATGCCAAAATCGATCGATGCAGCTTCAACGTCGTGTAGAGCGTGACTGGCTGCGTACACTCCCACTTCAACACGCAATCCAGATGGTCTTGCAAATTATGCCCGACACCGGGCAGGTGGTGCACCGCATCAATGCCATGACCTGCCAGATAGTCCCGGTCTCCAATACCTGAGAGCTGCAGAAGTTGTGGTGAATTCACCGCCCCACCACATAGAAGGACTTCCTTGCGGGCACGCACTTCACGTGTCTCGCCACCAGGGCCGCCGCGCAAATACTGCACGCCAACAGCTCGGTTATCTTCAACGATGATCCGGGTCGTCAGGGCTTCGGTTTCAGCGGTTAAATTGGCTCGATCTAGTACGGGTGTCAGATAAGCAGCCGCGGCACTCATGCGCTTACCATTTTTCGTCGTAAAATCGTAATTGGAGAAGCCTTCTTGCTCTTCTCCATTAAAGTCATCAGTTTGATCGTATCCAGATAGCGCGGCAGAGGCCAAGAAGGCGTCGGACAGCGGATGGGTCTCCTTGCGCTTTGTCACATAGAGCGGGCCGGAGCCTCCGCGGTGTTCGCTCTCGCCGCGCTCGCTGGTTTCGGCCTTTTTGAAATAAGGTAGCACATCTTCATGAGACCAGCCTTTGTTCCCTAACTGCCGCCAATGGTCATAATCTGAAGCATGGCCACGAATATAGACCATCCCATTGATAGAACTGGACCCGCCCAATACCTTGCCGCGCGGCCAAAATAACTTGCGATCATTTAATTGGCTTTGTTCTTCCGTCCAGAAGAACCAGTTGTCCGTCTCCGTCGGCACTAACTTACCCAAGCCCGCAGGAATGTGGATCCAGGAGTTGGTATCGCGCTTGCCTGCCTCGAGCAGCAGCACCTCATTGTCAGCATCAGCTGACAAGCGGTTAGCCAACACACAGCCTGCCGACCCTGCACCGATAATAATGTAGTCTACCTCATCCATACTCATACTCCTTAAAACGTCGCCACGTGGGCTATCGCGCCGCACGCCTCTTTAGGTTAGATGATCGCGAGAGAACACGGGGTCACCCCGACCGCGCGTGCCGCGCTCCATCATCGCTTTGCGCTCTGGCGCGTTCCAGCCTGATGTTGAGGGTTGATTCAAATCCCAGTCAAATACGGCCCGTCGATGCTTGATCCGCCATTCATCACCTCGCCGTTCAATATGGTCGATATATCGACCCGCTGCGATCATGTCTCGCTCTTCGCCACCTTCTCCCAATAACTTGTGGTGGGCGATGAAGTAGCTTTCGGTATATGCGTGATCACCATCAAGCTCTATCAGGATATTGGCAACATTGTGCTGAGTTGCAATCATGCCATTGAGCGTCTCGATGACCCAGGGCACGTAGTCTTCAAACGACCCATCAAAAATGGAGTGGCTGTCCCAGCCATCGGGCCAATACACCGCGCGTAACAGTTCTTCATCGACACGGTCGATAGCACGGCTGTTGCGCAAGATCACCTCACGTACTGCCTCGCGGTCTACAAGCGCCCGAAACTGTTGATATTCTGCATCCGACAGTTCAGCCATTTATTCGGCCGCGTCTTCAAGGATGGCGATATTACGCAAATTATACAGGTGGTCGGCCTTGCCGCGTTGACCGCGCAGCGGGTTAGCAAGGCCTGCCTCATGCATGGCGGCATTGGCTGGTTCTATTTTGGACCAGTCTGACAAGCAGGTGCGGTGCTTGATGCGCCACTCATCGCCTCGGCGCTCATACCTATCAAGATAACGCCCAGTCGCCAGGTGATCATGCAGCACGCCCTCAATTTCATAGCGGTAATAGCCGGTCCAATGCACCTCGCCAAAGGCAACATCACCATCCAAATCTATCAGGATATTGGTGTTGTCATGATGGGTAGACACCCAGTTGCCAACGAAACCCATAACCCAATCAACGTAGTCAGGGGCAGTTCCCTTAAAAGCGCCATGGTCATCGGTGCCATCGGGCCAATAAACAGCCGTCATCAACTCAGCATCCAGCCTGTCGCAGGCCCGTGAATAGCGATAGCTCAATTCCATGATTTCCTGCTTGTCCAGCAGATCGTCAATTTTACCCATTGTCGCCTCCCCAGCGAGTCTTCCTGCGCCATAGATTAAGGCAGTCCCTCTTGACCGCAAGCAATGATGCGCCGTTCTGTCGGCTAGGCAAAGAAAAACCGCCGAGCCCCTGAGGGCCCGGCGGCTTGAAGCCGTGCATTGTAATGGCAGCCTAGAAGTCGGCCGCCAAAGAAATGCCGAACTGACGCGGCTGCGTTGGCGCACTAAAGGCAAACAATGTTGCCACTGGTGTACCGCCAAGGCGTTCAATATCGCCGTTGAGGTTCTTACCCCAAATGGAGATACGATATTTACCGCTGGCAGGTTCCCAGTTGATATTTGCATCAATCGTGGTCAATGGATCACGAATGAAACCAACATCATTTGGCGTCGTCAGCAGCATGGAAGACGTATAGCTGAGACGTGAGCCAAAGTTCAGGAGACCAGAATTACCCAAATCCACATCATAGGAGAAACCAAACTGCAGATCCCATGTTGGCGCACGCACCAATTTGAGCCCGCTATTGTCGGTTTCGATGCCGTCACCGTTAATGTCAGCAACGAAGCCAACATAATCGATGTCGAGCCAACCCGCGACGCCAAAGATTGTCAGGCCGTCAGTAGGCAACCAGCTGAACTCCAGCTCAACACCCTTGGATTTTGCACCGGCGGCATTATCGGTAAAGGTTTCTTGACCTGTTGAGGTGTCAGCCTCGCGGATCACACCCCGTTGCAGATCGTGATATTTGGCGTAGAACGCATTCAGGTTGACACGAAGGGTGTTGTCCAACCAGTCACTCTTCATACCAATTTCAAAGTTATCCACCCGCTCTTGATCATAAGGGCTGCTGAACACTGAAGGTGTACCGGCATTATTCACGAAACCACCTGATTTATGCGCCCGCTGCCAAAAGGCAAACAGCAACACGTCATCATTGACCTGATAGTCCAAACCAATACGAGGTGAGAAAGCGCTCCAGCTTGCCTCTTGTGGCCCGAACTGAACAGCAGGATCAAAGTCTCGGAAGTCACCAGGATTGGTACCCGCAAATGGCGCACCATTACAGTTGGCACCTGTAGGGTCGCCTTCTGGAACCGTTGCCTTAGGCACAAAGCCATCTGGGCAAGCCGAGTCATTGATGGCCATACCCATGACATTATACTTCTTTTCGTCCGTATAACGACCACCAAGGATCAAGCTCAACTGATCGGTAATATGCCAATCTGCCTGCGCATAGAAGGCATAAGACTTACGATCTTGCGAATTTTCACCATAGGACATCAAGGGGTTGTCGCGACCAAAGCCGGCACCGCCAAACAAGCCACTATCGGCAAAGATCCACAACAATTGCCCAACCTGGTAGTGATCCTTCAAGAAGAAGGCACCAACGATCAAATCAACCTGATCAGAGAAACTCGAGATGAATTTCAAATCTGCCTGGGTTGAATTGAACTCCTGGATCCGGCTGGAGCTGAACAGATCGTAATTGGCACCGTCAGTATCACTGGTGACGTCTTCATCAACGTCTCTGTGGTTCACGGTTAGCTCAAACGTCCCAACGTCCGTTTCATAGCTGGCGTCCAGGGTGATGCCCCATACGTCATGGTCGGTCCGGCTTGGGTTCAGGTTAAAGCCAAGTTCGAACGGATCACTGCCATCGCCTTCAATCCCGAAACGCGGGTCGCCGAATGGATCGACGCACGGAAAGCCGAACAAGGTATGTACCGCTGGCGTACCACTGGGACCATCACCCAAGGGAGGCGGAAAGCTGTTAGGCTCATAGCACTGCGACCAATTGGTCGTGCCATCGCCACGATCTCGCCAAATTTCACCAATCAGGGATATGTCTAATTTATCATTTGGCGTAAATCGAATACTAGGGCGGAAATAAACAGATTTTTCACCGTTCAGGCGTTCGCCTTTGAGGTTCTCATCGGTTGAAAAAACCAAACCGCCTTCGGAATTACGTGAAACAACCTTGCCATCATTCTTAAAGAAACCATCCAATTTGTGATAGTTGGCCGCAACACGCATGGCGACCTTGCCTTCAACGATCGGCATATTGGCAATGACACCCATATTCAGCCGACCGGCATTCCCAACATCCATTTCAAGCTGAGCCGAGAACTCTTCCATATCTGGACGATGTGTCCGCACAGAAATAGCACCTGCAAAGGCGTTTCGGCCGTACAGGGTACCCTGTGGGCCACGCATGACTTCAATGGCCTCAACGTCGAACAGGTCAAGAAGTGACACTGCGTTACGCGAATAATAGACGCCATCAACAAAGACGGCGACCACAGGGTCTGCAAAACTTTCAATACCCGCTGTACCAATACCACGCATCGAGAATGACGCTGCAGCCTGGAACAGACCAACATGTTCAAGCTGAACATTTGGGATAGAATGGTTGAAATCTTCCAGCGTAACAGCAAATTCACGCTCCAGCTTTATGCCGGAAAAAGCAGTCACAGCAACAGGCACGGTCTGGGCTGACTCGACACGTTTTTGCGTTTGTACTGTTACATCTTCAAGTTTAGAGCGGTCATATGTTGGCTCCGCATCTTGCGCGAACACCGGTGGTGCGGCAGTTAGGGCCGCTAGGGCAACCCCCAAAGAAAGCAAGGCTTTCCCATAGTATTTGATGGACATTTAGTCTCTCCCCTATTGCGTATTTGACGCTTTAAATTAGCGCCTGAACCATTCCACAATGCCTTCACCAACATTGGTCGATGGACCAATTAGGGAGCATACACCCCAAATACTATAAAGTCATTGATGCATTTTCTTTGCGGTCCTGCACATCTGTCGATAGGCTAGCTGTCCAACAAATTAATTAACCGGGGAAACACCATGTCAGACGCAAGCGTAGAGAACGTTCAGGAATTCATCGACCGCCAAGCCATCCAACAGGTGATGAGCCGCTATTGCCATGGCGTAGACCGATGCGATCTTGAAGTATTGAAGGGCTCCTTCTGGGAAGATGGCGCTTGCGATTATGGCAGCTGTGAATTGAATGCCATGGATTGGGCTGAGGGAACCCATGCAGGCATTTCGGCGATGGTCCGTACATTCCACTCCATCTCCAATAACTGGATTGAAATCGACGGCAACTCGTCTACATCGGAAACCTATTGCACAGCCTATCACGTACTACAGGGCGAAGATGGCGCACTGACAGACATGATTGTTGGTGGCCGTTACCTCGACCATCACGAAAAGCGCGGCAACGAATGGCGCATCAAACATCGGCTGTATGTGATGGACTGGAACCAGAACGTCCCCAACACCGACCAGCGCTCTGACGGCCTTTTGGGTGGCCTGAACACCGGTGGTCGTATGCCCGACGATAAATACTACTCGTTTAAAGGGTAGGCCTCTGCCACGGGGCCATTAATTGGCCCCCAGGAGAAAATGAATGACAGAAGTTACCACCGCCATGGCGTTTCACGTCATTGGTCTTGGCTGCCTATGGATGGGGTGGTTGATCTTGGCCAACGCTCCCTTGCCCCGCCAGCTACGTCGTGGACCGGCCCCAACCGCCGAAAAAGGCACCCCAGAGGCCTTCGGCCTGTTTTGGATGGATCAATACGCATGGTTCGGTGTGACCCTTAGCGTGGTTGGCATTGTGCTGCCCGCCTTGGCCCTGTTCGGCGTAGTATAGGAACACCCGGTGGAATTTGACTTCAGCAAACTGAACCGGATGGACCGCTCCAAGCTGATCATCTCGACCATTGTGCCGCGCCCAATCGGGCTGGTAACGACCGTCAGCAGTGATGGCATTATCAACGCAGCACCCTACAGCTTCTTCAATGGCATGAGCTCTGACCCACCCCTGGTGGTGCTGGGGCTAGAACGCTACGACCATGCCCCAAACAAAGACACTGGCGACAACATTGCCGCAAACGGTGAATTTGTTGTGAACCTTGTGAGCGAAGACATTGCGGAAGCCATGAACGTGACCGCCATAACCTTTCCGCCTGAAATTGACGAGCTGGCAGAAGCCGGGCTAACCCCCGTTGCCAGTAAAATGGTGGCCGCCCCCTGGATTGCAGAATCACCCGTGGCTTTTGAGTGCGTCACCACCAACACCCTCGACGTGGGAGAGCGCAACCAGATTATCGTTGGCGAAGTCGTCAACATGCACATCGACGACGCCTATATAGACACCGAAAAAATGTATGTAGACACGCCTGCGCTGAACCTTATTGGGCGCATGCATGGCGGCGGCTGGTATGCCCGCACCACAGATCTGTTTGAGATGAACCGCACTCCGCTTAAAAAGTGGCAAGACAGCCAGAAACCTGCTGAAGGAGATACAGAATGAATGAAATTCAACTCCCCATCACGGCGCTCTATGGCGGCCTGCTCGTTCTAATGTCCGTATTTGTTGCCAACCGGGTTTTGTGGGCACGCTTGCGTGGCGATAAAGTGCCGGATTGGAAAGAAGCCACCAATCTGCGCATTCAGGCGAATTTCAGCGAGAACGTCCCTTTAGCCTTGGTCATGTTATTGGCCCTTGAAGTAGGCAACTTGCCAGCCTTTTGGATCCATAGCTTCGGCGGCGCATTATTTTTAAGCCGCTTCCTGCATGCTTGGGGCATGAGCCGCGACCCCGGTGCCACCTATGGACGCCTCATCGGCGCACAGGGCACTTTCTTGCTGATGTCCATCATGGGCATGACCGGCGTGATGATGTTTATTCTGCCCCGCCTTTAGGCACACCTTTAACTTCCCGGAGCCGTACTCGCAGCAGTCGTTTGACCACCTGCCGCCTTAGCCGTGACTTTGGCCGGGCCAGACTTGTCCGCCAACATCAGAACAGCAGGCAACAGCAAGAAGTCCAACACCAGCGCAACCCCAATGATTATGGCCACAAACAGCCCCAAATAAGCATTCATCTGGAAGTCTGACAGGGTTAGCACCGAGAAGCCTGCAATCAGCACAAAGGCTGAAATCCACAGAGCCGAGCCCACGGTCTCGAACGCATAGCGAATACCATCGGCGGCATCCATGCCACGCTCTCGCCTGGCCCGCAGATATTTGCTTAGGAAATGCACCGTAAAATCAACAATCAAGCCCAGCGACACGGCCGTTACCATCGCTGCATATTGGCCAATTTCACCATTGATGATCGCCCAAATACCAAAGGCAACAATGGGTGGAAGGAAGTTCGGCAACAGGCTGATAACGCCCATCTTGAAGCTGCGTAGGGCTGCCACCAAACACAGAGAAATGAGCAATATGGCCAGGCCCGTGCCTGTGGTCATACCGATCATGTTTCGTTCCGTCAGATAGGCGAAGATGATCGTGATGCCGCTGCCGACTGAGCTCATCTCGGCTGGAACGTTGTCCTTCAGCCAGGCTTCGGATCGCGTTTTCAGGGCCTTCATCTCGCGGCTGGAAATATTATCCATCGTCACCTGTATCCGCGTCGCGGATTTGGTCACATTAATCTGGTTGTTTAGATCCAACCCATAAGGCAGGGACATTTCGTAGAGCAGCAGATATTGCGCAGCGAGTTCTCGTTCTTCAGGCACCGTGTAAAACGCCGGGTCATCGCCATTCATATTTTGGTTCAGACGCTTCATCACATCAGCAATATCAGTGACGTGGACCACCTCGGGCTGCTGTTCCAGCCAATTGGCAAATTTGTCGACCCGCGCCAGATATTCAGGGTCTGCAATGCCGCCCTCTTCGCCAGACTCCAGCGAAAAGGCCATGTCATAAATGCCCGGCAAATGATCCGTGATAAAGTCAGAATCCTGTCGGAAAGGAATGTCCTCACTCAAGAACTCGACGAATTTATCGTTGAGCTGCAGGGTGGGAATCAATACCCCGGCGATGCCAGTCACCACAACAATACCCATCAAGGTTTGCTTGGGACTGCGGATCACCATTTCCATCACCCGGTACATGGTTGCTTTTTCCAGCTCGCTTTCTTTGCGGTGGCCAATCGGCATCACCGACATCAATGCGGGCAACAGCGTGATGGAGAACACCCAGGCAAAAACCGCCCCCAGCGCCGCCATATTCCCCAAATCGCGGAACGGTGGCGCGTCCGAATAATTCAGGCTCAAGAAACCAATAGCCGTTGTCAGGCTTGTCAGCATGACGGGTTGGAAATTAATCCGCACGCTTTCCACAACAGCCTCGTATCGAGTGCGCCCACGCCCCATTTCTTTCACCATTGTCACCAGCAAATGAATTGAGTCCGCAATCGCCACCGTCAGAATGATTGTCGGGGCCTGGCCAGATACAGGCGTCATTTCAACACCGAAGAAGTAGAACATCGACCCCATAGAGGCCCCAACTGACAAGATCACCACAATAATCGCAGCAATCGAACCCGCAAGAGACCTCAAGAAGAACAGCATTACCAAGGCCAGGAACAGGAACATGGCCGGGAACAATGTCGCCATATCGTTCTGGGTTACATCAAAGAAGGTGTTGGCCATCATCACGTGGCCCGCAACAGCCAGCTTCAGGTCTGGGTGGGCCTCGCGAAACGGGTCAATAATGGCATCGATGCTGGCTGCGGTCTGTTTCTGCAGGTCCTCTTCACTGTCATGAGGCATTTGCAGCGTTGCAACGATGGCCGTGGTTGTCCCATCAGTAGAGATCATCCGTCCCGCAATTGATGGCTCTGTCATTGCCACGTTGCGGATATAGGCTATGCGCTCTGAATCCAACGCAGCCGGATCATCGATGAGGGCCTCAACGTACAGATCGTCGTCTTCAGCCCGTGTGTGCTGGTAGGTGGAGATAGAATCAACGCGAATAGCATAGGGGATCTGCCAAGCTTCTTCCGTCAGCTCATAAACAGCCTCAAGAATTTCTGGTGTGAAGACCGTGCTGCCATCCTTCGGCCGGATTACGAACATCACATTATCGGCCGCCACATAGGTGCGCTCTAGAAGGTCATGGGCCTGCAAGTCGGGGTTTTCTGCGGAGAAAAATTGGCGGTAGTCACCAGAAAAGGCAATGTATTTGAAGCCGAGCGTGCCAACAACGCCTGAGGCCAACATCACCAGAATAACGAGCCAACGCCATTGGATTAACCAACGTGCATAGCGCACCACCAAATCACTCATGCCAAATTTCCCCGCATGCCCCGTACTAAAATATGGTCACAGCATAACGGACAAAAGCCCCATGAACAGGGCTTTTGTCTACTATGAAGGTATAGAGCTTATTTGCCCTTCCAGTTCGGGGTACGCTTTTCAGAAAAGGCCAATGGGCCTTCAACAAAGTCTTCTGAGTTGCGCATGGCTTCAGTACCGGGGTAGACGGACTTGATCGCTGCCTCAAGGCTGTCTTCATTGAAGCCCGCATAGACAGCTTCCTTGGTCGCACGCACCGACAGAGGTGAACATTCAAGGATAAGCGCGGCCCACCGCTTAGCCGCATCCATCAATTCTGCCTGAGGCACAACTTCATTCACAAAACCAAGTTGCAAACCCTCTGCTGCGGGGACATGGCGACCCGTCAGCATCATGCCCATGGCTTGCTTCATCGGAATGGAGCGCGGCAAACGATGCACGCCACCCGCAGCGGCCAACAGGCCCACTTTAGGTTCAGGCAACGCAAAACGCGCATTGTCTGAGGCAATAATCAAGTCACAGGCCAGGGCAATTTCAAACCCGCCGCCCATGGCGACGCCATTCACGGCAGCAATAACAGGCTTGTTGAGGTCGAAGCGTGCGGTCAGGCCGCCGAAACCTTTTTCAGGGCGCTCCATCTTGCCGCCTTCAGCCTGGAAACGCAGGTCGTTGCCTGCCGAAAAAGCACGCTCGCCAGCGCCAGTTACAATGGCGACCCACAGGTCGTCGTCAGCGGCGAATTCGTCGAAAGCTGCCTGCATCTCAAAGTTACAAGGTGGGTGGCAGGCATTCATGCGTTCTGGCCGGTTGATGGTGACAATAAACAAATTGCCATCGCGTTCTGTTTTGATGAATTCGTAATCGCTCATAATTCCCCCTGGGATTTCATTCTGGTTTCACTAGCGGGATTACCCCGCAAACAATGGTGCACATCAATGGACGGTTAGCGGCACATTTTTCTTGTTCGATAACCGCGTTCCGACCATGCTGGCACCACCAAACACTTAATCAAAGGATAAAGCATATGAGCGAGCGCAAGGTCAAACTCGATATTCAGGATTCGGTGGCGATCCTTTCCCTGAACGACCCAAGTGCACTCAACGCTGTTGGCATTCCCATGCTGGAAGACTTAGCCGACGCGTTAACAGACATTGAGAACCCAGATAACGGCGTCCGCTGCGTCATCATGACTGGCGAAGGCCGTGGTTTTTGTGCAGGGGCTAACCTGCAGGGCCGCGGCGATGCAGACCCAAACCCTAATGCACGGCCTGATTCTGGCGGCGCGCTGGAAATCCACTATCACCCAATCATGCGCCGTATCCGCAACCTGCCCATGCCTTTCCTGACAGCCGTCAACGGCCCAGCCGCAGGCGTTGGCATGAGCTTTGCCATGATGGGCGACCTAATTTTCGCGGCCGAAGGGTCTTTCTTCATGCAGGCGTTTCGCCGTATTGGCCTGGTACCCGATGGTGGGGCGACCTATTTGCTGCCAAGACTTGTTGGCTATGCCAGAGCACGTGAGCTATCGCTGTTGGGCGAGCGCCTCTCTGCTGAAAAAGCCCTGGATTGGGGCCTCATCAACCGGGTCTTCCCGGCTGACCAGCTGATGGACGAAGTGATGACCATTGCCAAGGAACTCGCTGGCGGGCCTACAGTTGCCCTTGGTAAAATTCGGATGCTTTATAACCAAAGCGCCCTGAATTCCTATGAAGAACAGCTAGACCTGGAGCGACAAACTCAGCGTATCGCTGGCCGGACCGATGACTTTGCCGAAGGTGTAAAGGCATTTTTGGAAAAACGGCCTGCCCAATTCAAAGGCGAATAGAGCCGAATAGGCATTTGTCACACAGACTGGGATATGTCACAGTCTGTTGATTGCTCGAGGGAGTATTCTCAGTTTTAAAGGAGACAATGGGATGAACGGTTTGTTGAAAGTACTGGTGCCATCGGCACTGATGATGTTTACACTGACGGCCTGTGGCCAGGACAGTGCGCCTGAAGCACCCGCAGCGGCACCTGCCGCTGAAGCTGAAGCCGCCGCTGAAGATGCAGCTGCAAGCTGGGGCGATGCCGCAGATGCCGCCGCTGAAGCTGCTGGCGAAACAATGGACGATGCTGCCGAAGCTGCTGGCGACGCCGTCGATGACGCCGCCGACGCCATGGGTGATGCAGCCGACGACGCTGCTGACGCAATGGAAGACGCAATGCCTTCCATGTAAGGCAAAACTTTCGCGCCTAGATGCGCAGGAGAGCGGGGCCTTTTTGGCCCCGCTTTTTTGTTTTTCAAGCAGAACCCGTACTACTACGGTTACCTCGAATTGGTTTTACAAATCGGGAAGACTGAACATGCTTCACAAGTTATTTATGTATGAATCCATTGCCATGTTCCCCATTCTAGCCACCGCGGCGGAGGACAACGCGCTGGTGCCCGTAGAAGCCTACGCTTCATTACCGCAGATTGAAGACCCTGAAATATCCCCCAATGGCGTGAATATTGCGGTCAAGAGAGTCTACGCGGGAACCCACACCCTTTTTCTATACATACAGGGGCACAATCAACCATTTGCATATTCGAGTGGCGATGAATCTGACATCAACTGGTTCAGATGGGCAAGTGATGATCGCCTACTCCTCGGGATGGGTTTTCCGAAGAAAGTGGCCCACTGGCGTGGGTACTACACGCGCACCATCGCCATGGACCCCGATGGAACCAATATCATCGGCTTACGAGAAAATCAGACCTGGCACAGGTCATGGAGTGGCGGGCGCATCTTGTCACTTTTACCAGATGACCCCGAACATATTCTGATGGAAATCAGAGGTGTCGCAAAACGCGTCAACATCTTGTAGATATGTCGTTACTCGCGGGACATTTCCCTTAACCTCCCATGATTGGGACGAAGGA
>Ga0055584_100002585_pt1 | contig 17843 bp, 15 predicted proteins | sample OSDHelmetaG_FD_58716 | JGI IMG/M metagenome (GOLD analysis project Ga0055584, IMG submission 58716) | Pelagic marine sediment microbial communities from the LTER site Helgoland, North Sea, for post-phytoplankton bloom and carbon turnover... | ecosystem: Environmental > Aquatic > Marine >... | reverse complement strand
TATGCGTATTGTACTTCTTGGTGCTCCTGGTGCGGGCAAAGGCACACAAGCACAGTTTTTGATGGCTAAATTTGGTATTCCTCAAATTTCGACTGGAGACATGTTACGTGCTGCAATTTCAGCAGGTACTGAATTGGGCAAGCAAGCTAAAGCAGTGATGGACGCTGGCCAACTAGTGTCAGATGAGCTTATCATTGGTTTGGTTAAAGAGCGTATTACGCAGGACGACTGCAAAGCAGGTTTTTTACTTGACGGTTTTCCTCGTACTATTCCTCAAGCTGATGCAATGAAAGAAAATGGTATTAATATTGATCATGTACTTGAATTTGACGTACCTGATGAAGTAATTGTTGAACGTATGGCTGGCCGCCGAGTACACTCTGGATCAGGCCGTGTTTATCATCTTGTTTATAATCCACCTAAAGTGGAAGGTAAGGATGATATAACAGGTGATGATTTATCAATTCGCCCAGATGATGAAGAGTCAACGGTTCGTAAACGTTTAGCTATATATCATGAACAAACTAAACCTTTAGTAGATTTTTACCAAGCAGAAGCTAAATCAGGCAATTGTCAGTATTTAACTGTAGATGGTACTCAAGCTGTTGAAGCCGTTAATACTTTATTAAATGAGCGTTTAGCTTAATTTATTACATAGTTTCTAGTTAAAGATCATGAATATTATTAAAAACTCGCTTTGGCGAGTTTTTTGCTTTATAAAAGAAGGCTCATTAATATAATAATAAAGGCTAAGAAATGGAAATCAACATAACGATCACCGCACTTTATACTGCTTTACTAACGCTACTTTTTGTTTCTTTAGCTTTTAATATCATTCGTTTACGTTTTAAACACAAAGTTGGTTTAGGTGATGGCGGAGAAAAAGAACTAATTAAAGCGATCAGAATACATGGTAATTTTGCTGAGTATGTTCCATTAGCATTAATTTTATTAGCTGGTTTTGAATTAGGTGGCGGGGACAGTTTATGGGTGCATATATTTGGTAGTGTGTTATTTTTGAGTAGAATATTACATGCACTTGGCTTAAGCCAGTCTATAGGAATGTCAAAACCAAGAGCTGTAGGCGTTATTAGTATGTTTCTCGTATTACTAATGTTGGCAATCGCAAATATTATCGCATTTATAAGTTAATATATTGAAATATTGTATCGATCAAACGGCGGTTTCTTAACCCTCTACCTCTAACAATTTAATCAGTGAACGAGGTGTTTTTAACCATAGCAACGTGGGAGATCGCATCTTTAAGATACATGGTAGACACTTGCCAACCCCATGTTATTGGTAATAGTCAACCAGGTGTTCTTGCGCGGAAATTTTAATATTTTCGTAAGGAAAGCATTGTTCGCACAAAGTAGTGCCTTATATAGTAATTCATAGCCCACACCACATTCCTTTGTTTGTGCTGCAATAGCATCTGACTAATACTGAGATAGCCTGCATAGCTTTGGCTTTTCGTTAAAATGCGTAAATATACGACAAGGTGTTCACCTTGATAACCTAAAAGGTGTAGAGTTTCTTAATACCAATCTCACTAACTATGTGATCATTTCTGCTGATTAAAACAACCAACTACTGCATTATTTACTCAAAAAAAACACTATCTTAATCTGTTTTCTTGAAATTGTAGAGTTTGTGCCATGTACAGTCATTTTATATTATTGGCTAAATAAAGGGAGCTTATTTATAAGAATATTTATTTATAAAATAAAAAAGATAGGTTCGTTAAACCTCAATAAAAACAATGGCCACAACATATTTATACCTTAGATTTTATTGCTTAACAATATTTTAATTGTTATTTATTGTTACCTTCATATTACTTTCATAATAGTGTGTTAATTGCTTGATATGGGTGTTCACTTCAACTAAAATTGCTTCTCTTTAGGGCTGATGCCCTACATGTTTTTTTTACTCTATTCGTACATGGACTTTGGTTATTTATGAGAAATGTTTTACTTCTTCAAGGTCCAGTGGGACCATTTTTCAAAGTTTTGTCAAAATATTTACGATTAAAAGTAAATGTAAATGTTCAACAAATTACTTTTAATGGTGGAGATCATCATTTTAGTGATAAAAAAAATTCAACAGCCTATACTGGTCATTCGAGTGATTGGTCTAATTATTTATCAACTTATGTTATAAGTGAAAAAATAACTGATATTATTGTTTTTGGCGATTGTCGCTACTATCACCGAGAAGCAAAAAAAATAGCGGATGAACTGTCTATCTCTTTTTGGGCATTTGAAGAGGGGTATTTACGTCCTTCATTTATTACATTAGAGAAAAATGGTGTTAACGGTAATTCACTTTTTGATTTTGATAAGCTCCAAACTGAATTAGACAGTGATAAAAATGAAAAGAAAAAAGAGGTTAATCAAGAAAGTATGCTTCTTTTAAAACGATCATTTCTGTATATGAGCTTTCATGCAAGTATTTATTATTTTTTTAAATTATTTTATGCTAATCGCTATAAAAATTATATACATCATAGACCTTGGCATGTATTCGAAGAAACAGCTAGTTGGATAAAGTCAGGTATACGAAAAGTAAAATATAATACACAAGAAAGCACTTTAAAAAAATTACTTGAAGGTGAATTATCAGGTAAATATTTTTTAGCTCCTCTGCAAGTAAGTGTTGATAGTCAAATTTTATATCATTCGCCTTATGGATCTATTGAAGAATTTATAGGTGATGTGATTAAATCATTTGCGCACAATGCCGATAAAAATGATTTTTTAGTATTTAAGCACCATCCAATGGATCGTGGCTTTAATCATTATGCTGGTTATATCAAGAAACTTTGTTACGCTTATGATGTTGGTGGGAGGGTTTTATATGTACACGATCTACATTTACCCACGTTATTAAAGAATGCTAAAGGTACTATTACAGTTAATAGTACCGTTGGTTTATCTTCTTTACATCATGATGTGCCAACGAAAGCCTTAGGGTGTGCTGTTTACAATATTGATGGTATAACGAGCCAAAAAAGTTTAAATGACTTTTGGCTATCTTGCTGTAAACCATGCAAAATTAAATTTAATCAGTTCAAAAAATCTCTCTTAATTGCCAATCAAATACCAGGTAGCTTTTATCAAAAGCAAGAATTAACATTACAGGCTGTTGCAGGTAAATTTTTAATTTAATTAACGTAATGCGTAAACAATAAAAGCTAATGTAGAAACACGAAGAGCTTTTAATAACAAGTCATCTAAACTTATCTGATTTTAGTTTTACTGGCGATTATTTCATCTCAGTTTCATCGTCTTGTAGTCAGTCTTAAACATTTTAAAGAAGATCAGTAATGGAAAATACTAATAAAAAAATAGAAGCAGACAACACATTAACAACACAATATGCGGTTAAAAAAGCATACGAATCTATTATTGAGCAAGGCCGTCAAATACAATTAGTTGCTGAATATGTAGATGAAAGCTTTGCAAAAGCTGTTGAGTTAATTATTGCTTGTTCAGGGCGTTTAATAATTTCTGGTATGGGAAAATCAGGTATTATTGGTCAAAAAATTGCTGCAACCATGGCTTCTACCGGAACTTCATCATTCTTCATTCATCCAGCAGAGGCATTTCATGGTGATTTAGGTATGATACAACCAGAAGATATTGTTTTATTAATTACCAATAGTGGTGAAACTGATGAAGTATTGAAACTTATTCCATCATTGAAGCAATTTGGAAATAAAATAATCGGTGTAACAGGAAACATTAATAGCACTTTAGCCAAAAATGCAGATATAACAATAAATGTTAACGTTGAAAAAGAAGTGTGTCCAAATAACTTAGCACCAACGACATCAACAACAGCAACATTAGTAATGGGTGACGCACTGGCTATCGCGTTAATCGATTTAAGAAACTTTCAGCCACATCAATTCGCAATGTATCACCCCGGCGGTAGTTTAGGTAAAAAACTACTAACCAAAGTTGCTGATGTTATGCATACAAAAAATCTACCTTTTGTAATGCCAGTTGACTCGATGCATGATGTTATTTTAACCATGACTAATTCGACCTTAGGTTTAGCTATCGTACAAAATAATGGTCAGTTAGAGGGGATAATCACCGACGGCGATTTAAGGCGTTCTTTAATGCAAGATAGCGATTACAAAAGCCTCACCGCTACAGATATGATGACAATCATTCCCATCACGATATCTCAAGATCATATGTTAGCTGAAGCCGAGGAGATAATGAGAGAAAACCATATAAAAAACGTGCTTGTTGTTGATAATAAAAATAAATACTCTGTTGTTGGTGTTTTAGAGTATTTTCAGTCGTAATGAATACTTCATTATCGCCAAATTCTGCCCAAAATAGGACATCATTTAAGATAATGATTGATAGTGTGCATGCGCTATTAATGCGTGAATTAAAAACACGTTTTGGTACTTCTAAATTAGGATACTTTTGGGCTATAGCTGAACCTGTTGCCCAAGCCGCAGTATTAGGATTAATATTTACCTTACTGGGCCGACACAGTGTTAATAATATCCCTATTGCATTGTTTATCTTTACGGGACTTTTACCATTTAAGCTTTTTTCAAAACTATTACCCCAATTGTCTGTTGGTATTTCAGCGAATAAAGCTTTATTCGCTTATCGCCAAGTTGCGCCAATAGATCCTATTATTACTCGGTTATTAATCGAACTAACGACCTATGTTATTACTTATATATTTATCATGTTATGTTTAGGCTGGTTAGGATTTAATGTAATTCCTGAACAGTTGTTACCCTTATTTGCCGCGAATGCGTTGCTAGTTCTATTGTCTATAGGCTTAGGCATATCACTTTGTTCCGCCGTACAATATTGGGCAGATACTCCTAAGGTGCTAGCTATGGTATTATCTCCATTATTTTATTTATCAGGTGTATTTTATAGTGCAACTATGATTCCACCACAATATTGGTTTTTATTAGAGTGGAACCCTATATTCCATCTTATCGAACTCAGTCGTGATGCTTATTTTAAAGAATACATCACCCCTATAGGTAATTGGCAGTATGTGTTTAATTGTGCATTAGTGGCAGTAGTTTTAGGTTTAAGTTTATATCGAATAAATAGATTTAAATTTGTATCACAATGATTGAACTTGCAAACTTTAGTAAATCATTCCCGACTAAACAAGGTCGAAAATATGTATTTAAGGACGTAAATATAATATTACCAATGGATAAGAGTATTGGTGTGTTAGGGCCAAACGGTGTAGGTAAGTCGACGCTTATTCGTATGTTAGGTGGTGCTGATTACGCGACTAAAGGTAAGATTATTAGTCCGCTTAAAATAAGTTGGCCATTAGGGCTACAAGGGGGCTTACAAGGCTCTATGAGCGGTAGAGAAAACGTCCGTTTTGTCGCGCGAATTCATGGTTTTAGTAATACTAAAGTAGTCGAAGACAAAGTAGAAGCGTTTGCAGAAATTGGTCTTTATTTTGATGAACCCGTAAAAAGCTACTCAAGCGGTATGAAAGCAAGGGTTGCTTTTGGTTTAACAATGGCATTTGATTTTAATTTTGACGTTCTTTTGATTGACGAACTTAGTGCTGTCGGTGATGCCAACTTTAGAATAAAAAGTGAAAAAATTCTCTTTGAAAAATTTAAACAAACGAAAGTTATTATGGTGAATCACTCACTTGGAGAACTAAAAAAATACTGTCAAGCAGGCTTATTGATAAAAGATCAAAGGCTATTTTATTTTGACAGTCTCAATCAAGCGATAGAGCAATACGAAACCGATTATGTTAAAAAGCACTAAACCACTGTCACCGATAGTGCGTAAAATCAGAAAATTAAAAAAAACACCTGTTAAATTCGTCAAAGAATCCAAGGCATATACTGGCACTGCGAAAACAGCCTATGCAACATGGGGGCGATTTGGCTCATTTTTGTTTGTACTTGTTGCCTCTATCATTATTATTGGCTATTACACTGTCGTGGCTTCACCACGTTATGTTAGTAATACTTTATTTGTTGTTGAACAAGCACAAAGCTCAAGTGTCAACTTAAGTGGTTTAGCGTCCTTTGGGGCTTCATCGCCATCGAGTAAAGATGCATATATTATAAAATCCTTCATAGAATCGAGTGAATTGGCTAAAAAGTTGAATGAAGAATTAAAGTTAAAAGCACATTACGAAAGTAAGGATTGGGATTGGTTTAGTCGGTTAAAAGAAAACTCTACGACGGAAGAGTATAACACATTCTATAAAGCTCATCTTAATGTAAATTTCGATGAGCTATCGGGTATTTTACATGTTGAAATTCAAACGTTTACTGCTGATTATTCTCAAGAAGTAGCGCAATATATTTTAAAGTCGAGTGAAAAGTTTATTAATCAACTCAGTACTAAGATGGTAAATGCGCAACTTAATTATGCTAAAGCAGAAGTTGAACGTGCTCATAAAGCCTTGGTAATAGAACAAAACAAGCTAGTCTCGTTTCAAGATGATAATCGTTTGTTTAATCCTGAGCAGCTAGGTGGTGCTTTACTTGTTGCCATTAATGAACTTGAAGCCGCCATCATACAACGAGAGTCTGAACTTAAAGTATTACTCGCATTTATGCAGCCTAATGCTTCAGAAGTTGTATCAAAACAAAATGAAATTCAAGCGCTTAAAACACAGTTAGAAGAAGAAAAGCTTCGGTTAACGTCTAAAGATAGTGATTCGTTAAATAAAATAAATACAGCGTATCAAGAAGTTAAATTTAATACTGATTTTGCTTTGCAATTATATAAAAGCTCCCTTGCAAGCTTGGAAACCGTTCGAGCTGATGCCTATCAGAATTTAAAACATTTATTATTAGTACAATCACCTAAATTAGCAGAAGAAGAGCAATATCCTCGAAGAATTTATAGCATTATTACGTGGTTTATTTCGCTATTACTTATTTATTTACTAGGAAGACTTATTATGGCAATTATTAAGGAGCACTCAGCGTGATGAAATTCGCTTTTTATTTTATTTTTGCAGTTGCAATAATAGTAAGCAAGGTAGCAACTGCGGCTGTAATATTATCCCAAGATACAAATGATCAAAAAACACTTTTAGCTCAACCGTTAAAGGGGGATGGTATTTATGGTAGTTGGCTGTTTCAAGGGAACTTTTCAAATGCTTCCTTTAGTGGTTTTAATCCTAATTATCACATTGCTATAGGTGACAAAGTATTAGTGCAATTATGGGGAGGCATTAATTTTCAAGGAGAATTAATTGTTGACGCACATGGAAATATATTTATTCCTAAGGTAGGACCTGTTTTAGTCAATAGCGTGAAAAATAGCGAACTAAATAATGTCGTTAAAAAGTCAGTTACACGAATTTATAAATCTAACGTCGAAGTGTATGCAAATTTATCGACGAGCCAAAAAGTAAAAATATTTGTAGCAGGAACAGTAAAAGAGCCAGGTTTGTATGAAGGGCAAAGTGCAGATAGTATACTACGATTTATTGACCAAGCGGGTGGTATTCGTTCTGATATTGGTGGCTATCGCAATATATTACTTAAACGTAATAATGAACTACTTAAACAATTTGATCTGTATGATTTTTTGACTACAGGCGAGCTACCAGTAATTCCATTACAAGAAGGTGATGTTATCTTTGTTGGTGCCAAAAACGGTGAAGTTAATATTCAAGGTGATGTGGGGTTTGAAGGTAAATTTGAAGTCAATAAACCTAACACGCTATTAACCGATATATTAACGGCCGTTGCGATAAAAGAAAATGCTACTCATGTCACTATTGTTAATTCAAAAGGAACAGAAGGGGATGCAAAACAATATTTAATTAATGATCTTGTTGATGCCAATGTGACACCTGGGAGTTTAATTAAAGTAAGTTCACAAATACGTGCCAAAAGTATTAGTGTTGAAGTGATAGGTGAACACAATTCTCAGCAAGAATTTGTTTTACCATGGGGTTCAACATTAAGTGAATTAATTGAACAGGTAGAATTTACCACTTTATCCAATAAAAAGGCTATTCAGTTATACCGACCATCTGTCGCACTTCGTCAAAAAGCCATGTTACTAGAGTCATTAAATTCATTAGAGCAAAATGTGTTAACGACACGTTCACAAACGACAGAAGCTGCAACATTACGGAGCACTGAAGCTGAAACTATATTAATGTGGATAGAAAAAGCGAAAAAGGTAGAGCCCAAAGGGCAAGTTTTATTAGCTCACCTTAATAAAACTAATCCTATTTACTTGCAACAAGGTGATAAAGTTGTCATTCCTTCACAACGTAATTTGGTGATGGTACATGGCGAAGTTTTGTTTCCGACAGCTATCGCTTATCAAGAAAGCTTATCACCGACTGACTTTATTGAACAAGCAGGTGGTGCAATGGCTGATTTTGATGAGATGAATATTTTAATAATGAAGCCTAATGGTAGTGTAATCACAGCAAATAAAGACCTGAGAAATAAAAAAATAATAACGGCGGGCGATGAAATATTTGTACTGGCAAAACCAGACGAAAAATCATTTCAGTTAACGAAAGATATTACCGAAGTTATGTATCGCATTGCAGCCAGTGCAGCAGTTTTCTTAGCTATTTAAGTATAGTTAAGCGTAATTAAAAACGTTTGAAATAATTTGAAATATTCAACTATCAATAAAAAGCAGAGTAATAATAATGGTCAACTATATACTTATTAACCCACTAAAAAATAATGGTTTTGGGATTTCGTCTTACATTGATATAGCAAACCGCTATTTGGAAGATGACATATTTAAGCATGTTAATGTTCATATTATTTCTAATGATGAAAAGCTCGATAGGGCGGCATTTCAACACTATATTTCTACTTATATAGCGAAAAACTTTTCTAAAAGTAATACCATTATAGAATCACCAGAAACATATGCCTCAACGTTAACGTTAGCAGGTTACTATGTTCATATCAGACTACATACGCCAATTGCCATCGTTCAAAGAATTAATAAAGTACCCGTTGATGAAATTAGATTGCAAGAAGAATGTCAGGTTATTAATAATGCAAGTATTGTTTCTGCACCTTCTGACGCAATCGTTGATGAATTATCTGATGACATCAATTTTTCTGACGTTAATAAAGTTATTTATAGAAACCCCATTATGCAAATACATAATAATGGCTCGTATTTAAAAGAATATGATGTTGTATTTATGGGAAGAAACGAGCGATTAAAAGGTGTTGAATACCTAAATAGTATTCTAGAGCAGCTACCCCCGCACTATAACGTTTTAATCTTTGGTCAGCGAATGAATGACTTTACATTATCAACCAATATTCAATGTCATGTAACGGTGAAAGGAGCGTTATACGGTGAAGATAAAATTGACGCGCTAAACAAATCAAAATGTATACTTGCGCTTAGCCTTTTTGAAAACTGCTCAATGGTTATTTTAGAAGCGTTGGCAATGAACATACCTGTTATTTGTTGGGATGTCGCAGGAAACGCTGAATTTATTGCTGAAGGTATGGTTTTTGGCGCGAAAATAGGTGATATCAATACTATCAATGATCATATTTTGTATATCAATCAAACCGAATTACCCTTACCTGTTTTTAATGAGATGTGCTTCTTAATTTATAGTGAATTTTTAAGTGGATTAAAAGTAATTTTAAATGATTTTAATGACACTATGTTTAAGGGAGAAAAAATCGTAAGACATAATTTTAGAGGTTATAAATTTTCAAATATATCTTTAAATAAAACATCACTACCATTACCTAGCGATACTTATATCGTTGATACAAGGAAAGTATCTATTTCGAATTTTGACTTTTCCATATTTGATGATTCAACAGTCAATAATTTAATATTAAAAGGTAATATCGGCTCAGATTTATTTGACTATATTAGCAAAAGTAAATTTAATGTGAGCGAAATACCCAGTTTAGATACGGAGAGTTTTTAAAATGGCGTTAACGTTACTTTCGGATAATATTCATTTTACACAGAAAAACTTTGAGCCGTTAATTAGTTTTCTCTCTAATAATAAATCAATGAAAGTTGATGTGAGTTATAAAAAACTTAAATCGGCTTATGGAAATTATATTCCACATCGTCATTTATTAGGAAGTAATGCGAACCTTTTAAGTGGGTGTATCAATATAAATAATTATAGAACGTATAATTATAATGGCATCAACTTATTTGATATTGCTGAAATGGAAATTAAATCTATTTTAATCCCCCTACATTATAAGCAATGTTTGGATAATAATGAGTATTTTGATTTTGAAATAAATTTTGAACTTTATCGACATGTTATTATTGATAACTTCGCAGTAACAATATTTTGGTTAAATTACTGGCAAGGGGTTTTTTCTGAAAATACGTTCAATAATGCAATCACATTTTCTGGCTCGTCTATTTATCAAAAAACCTTTAAAGCTAAAGCTTATAGCTTTTCTGTTAAGTTTTATCTGGTTGAACATTTATGGACGGGTAATGAATTTTTATTAGAAGAGCAACCTGGGCCCATCCCGAATGGCTCTCTTTTTAAATATAAAAAAAGTGGTAAAGTAACGTCTATTGAAAGAAAAAAGACGTTAGAAATTCTTGATCAAAAAACGAATAAAAATGTTAAATCTTCAGGCTCAGATGTTTTTTTAAAGCCAACTAGTCAGCGCGTATTAATTATTGGTCAGGTGTGTAATGACTATTCTATTCTACGCGATTCAACCTTGAATGATTCAATCGCCAACTACGTTAAACTTATTGAAGAAATACTAACTTGTACATCATATGACGTAGTATTCAAAGCGCATCCGTATGAGAGCAACAAAGCCAATATTGGGAGATCGCTAACAAAAGATATTTTAGCGGTTAAGTTTGCCGAGCATTTAATGAGCGGTCGGTTGCTTATTTGTGAAAATGTATCTTTAAAAAGTCTTTTCTCACAAGTCTCGGCTGTGACAACAATGTGTTCACAAGCAGGGATAGAGGCAGCTTTAGCAGGGTTTAAGGTTTTTATATTAGGTAAAGCTTTTTATTCGAACCCATTATTTAATAGAGTATTTGATTGCCCAAAGAAGTTAGTTGAAGCATTAGGCAGTACAGAAACGCATCTTAATGAAGTTGAATTTAGTTATTTATTTGATTTTTGTACTGATTTGTTAGTCAATCATGCGATCTCAAAAAATGATATTAATAAAGTCTCCAATATCTTAGATCCAGAAAGTGAAAATAAAGCGTTAATGATGACTCAAAAGCTTAATAAACAAAACTTGAAGCGAACGAAAATTGAAAACGATAGTAACTTTAAAGGGCGATTTAAACGGAAATTAAATAAGCTGTTTAATAACCCTCAACAATTCTTTATTGACGCGAATAAAAACTTTTGGAAAAAATTCTAAGTTTGATATCTTTTAGATAAGTACTCAAATTTTCTACATTAATATAATTAGTCATCAATAATGTGAGAATAACGTTGATTAAAATGAATGAAGACAGTAATTATGAAAATAAAAAATATTTTTATAAAAATAATAAGACAGGACATTTATTAATTGTATTAAATACGCATAATCAAGGCGAACGTTATTTTGGTTTTAAAACCTTATTAGAAGCGGAAGAAAAAGTTGATTTATTATTTTTAGTGGACTCCAATAATAAATACTATTTGGATGATAATGATGGGAGGACTTATATCAAGCTCATTAGCGAAGTGCTTAAGAATTATGACCTTGAAAAAGTATCTATATTTGGCACATCAATGGCTGGTTTTGCTGCTTTAAATTTTGGTATGAAATTAAATTTAAATGTCATCTCAATCAATCCACAGATTAACTTACAGTCAGCTCATAAACTTGCTTGGCCAGCACTTAGAACAACATTGTCTAATTTAGAATCTTCATGTGATTTAGAAAAGATAATAATAGATAAATATTCAGGCCAATCTCTATTTTTAACTTTTGGTCAACACCGTTTAGATAAACAAGCCTATAAGGAATTTATGAATTTAAACTTGGTGGATTTATCTGTCAATATAAGAATTATAAATAGTTTAGAACATAAGTTTTTTGTATCAGATTTAGTTGCTTTAATCGATATTCACTTTTTAGGTCTTGAAAATAGAAGGTTAAATCGCTTTATTAAAGCATAAATTATTAATTGGGGTTAGAGTTAGTTTAATAGAAATGAAAGCTCGTTTATGAGTAATTAGGTTGGTTAAATTATCGATTTAGGTTTCGTATTAAATGATCTACAGAACGACGAAAGTAATAATTAAAAGAATTTATTTATGACAATTTTGACTAGCTCCAAAGGTATTCTTAAACGTAAGGCATTAATCGAAAACTGTTTCAGTCAAGGGTTAGCACTACTTTCAGCCAAGGCTAATCCTGCTAGCGAAGATAAGGTTGTTGGCTGGGGTTTTAAAGCTAATAGCCAAAAGGCCAAAAACTTTGCCAGTGCCCATCACCTTACGTATGTGCATCTTGAAGATGGTTTTATTGGCTATATCGGGCATCCCGCGAAAAAAGGCCATGCAGTTGGCTTAATTACTGATGAGTTAGGTATGTACTACGATGCTCGTCAACCGTCACAGTTTGAGTCTTATATCACTGTACCGTTGAGCAAGTCTGAGCTTGTTCGAGCGCAAACACTTATACAGTGCATTGTTGACATCGGCGCGACTAAATATAATTGTTATCAATCAATGCGATTACCACTTAAACTTACCAATAAGCTTTCTGCTGATACTCGCGCTTGTGTACTTATTATTGATCAAGTGGCTGGTGATTTATCGGTTGTTGGCGCAATGGCGACTAAAGATAGCTTTATCACCATGGTTGCACAAGCCAGGCAAAACCACCCTGAGGCACGTTTATTAATTCGCACCCATCCTGATACCCGTTTTGGCAAAAAGAAAGGAGTGTTAGCTGGGTTACTGGCGGAAGGAAAGCTTAGTGAAGTAGAGGTGGTTGATGATAATTGCCATCCTCATGCATTAATTGATGCGGCAGAAGCTGTTTATACTGTGTCGTCTCAAATGGGGTTTGAGGCGTTATTATTAAAGAAACCAGTTTATTGTTTTGGACTACCTTTTTATGCCGGTTGGGGACTAACACAGGATGTTTTAGCTTGTGAAAGACGAGGCACTGCGACTCTTGAGCAATTAACTTATGCGGCGTTAATTAAATATACCCATTACTATCATCCTGTTCTGCAGGTAAGTTGTGAGCTAGAAGATATACTTGACTTAATTAAAGGGCAGTATAAAACCAATCTACCTTATCGTCGACTATATTTAGTCGGCTTTTCTTTATGGAAACGCGCGTTTATGCAACATTTTTGTCGTCATTTAGCGACCAAATTATTGTTTGTTAAAAAACCGCCAGGGCACATTCATCACGATGAAAATGTATTAGTGTGGGGCGCTAAACACCCTGAATTATCGTCTTGTATGCGTGTTGAAGATGGTTTTATTCGCTCTAGTGGCTTAGGTGCTAATTTATGTCGTCCGTCTTCATTGTCCTTTGATGGGCTGGGAATGTATTTTGATAGTCGCACGCCGTCTGACTTAGAAACAAAACTAAATGATTGTATTTTGTCTGACGCTAATATAAAGCGTGCTGAGTTATTAATTGACCTTATTCGTTATTCAGGGGTTAGTAAGTACAATGTTGGTCAAGCCGAACATTTTGAAAGACCTGTTGAGAATAAAAAAATAATTTTAGTGGTGGGACAAGTTGATGGTGATGCTTCAATATTAACGGGCAGTCCTTTTATTAAAAGTAATGAAGAATTATTACTAGCGGTACGCTCAGCAAATCCAGACGATTATATTATTTATAAGCCTCATCCTGATGTCGTTTCGGGTAACCGCGAAGGGGATATTTCAACCACTTGTTTAACAAACTGCACAAACCAAATAGTTACCGACTTACCGTTAACGAGTATGTATTCAAAGATAGATGAATTACATACTATGACGTCGTTAAGTGGTTTTGAGGCGTTAGTACAAGGTGTTAAAGTGCATACATGGGGACAACCTTTTTATGCAAGTTGGGGGTTAACGATTGATTGTTATCCTGTTGCCAGAAGAAAAACACAACGCTCATTACCTGAGCTTGTCTATATTTCGTTAGTTGAATATCCGCTATATATTGATTGGGATACGGGTTTTTGGATTAGTCCAGAATTGTTAATCGCCAAAATAGCCAAGGTAAAGAATGTTGATTTTAAAAAACCTTCCTTTTTTTCTCGATATAGAATAAAAATCAACTATTTTATGGAAATGCTTCATTAACCCCATTTGCTATAAAAGCTATGAGTGGTATGGGTATTAAACGTTTAGTTTACTGGGGTATTGAATAAAAGGTAACAGTTAAGCTAGTGAGCTTTAAATTAAAAAAAGCGAAACACTTGGTTCAACCTTTTTTAATTACTTTTAAGCTGGGGTTAATAACCTATTAGTTTCTATTACATCGCTTTCTCAGTACAAATAGTTAAAACATCTCCAAGTTTACTGAGCATTATAGTCTAATCATTATATGGCTTCAGGTGAACAGACAGTATTTTAGCTGTTCGATGGTTCCATTATTGCTCCTAATATCATATAATGAGAATGGTTATCATTATTATATGGGTTGTGCCGCAGTGCTTCGATGACCCACTTAAATAACTACAACAAAAACAAGAAACGTTAGGTATTTCGACTTAGCGTGCTCTTATTATTAATTATTGCCAGTATCTAAATAGTGCTGGCAATTAAAATAAGGAAGTAATACAGGTATGAGTGAATTAAAACTCGACGATAAAATGCAAACCATGTTAAGTACCCAAACGCCAATCTTAGCGACGGTTATTCAGAATAGTGGTTTACCTAACATAGGCCCTAAACGTTCTTTGCGGGTGTATGATGGCAACCATCTAATCTATAACGAAAATACTGGCGGCCAAACCTTAGAGAATATCGAAAAAGGCTCTAAAGTTGCCATTGCTGTTATCGATCGACCCAATTTAGACGGCTACCGTTTTGTCGGTACACCTAGAATCTATCACGATGGCGAAGCCTTTGATAATGCACTGGCTTTTGCTGCAGAAAATGGTATGAAAGAACCAAAATGTGCAGTACTTATTCAAGTTGATGAGGTTTATACCTTGAAATCAGGACCTACCGCAGGCCAGAAGCTAACCTAAAGAGATGACACCACTAAAGGGGTCTTTTGGTATTATTTTTTTGCAATCTCGACAGGCCTCTTTTACCTACGCCTAATTAGTCCTAAAAATTACTCGTTCTAATATTTTAATCGTTCATTGCCGCTAGAGAAAATGTATACTCATGGCGTGGGCATGGCATGAAAATCAACGTCAGAGATATCTATTGCACACAAGATGGCTCTTTTACTATGTGAGCATCATAATAACGCTAATGAATTTTGTATGAAGAAAAACCTATTAACCTTAGTCTCGATTATCTTTATTACCAACAAGTTTTTGATAAGTTCAATATGCATTACTTTGAATATGAATAAGGATGTTATTTAATTAAGTATAAACAGGAAAAGCAGAGGGAGTATTTTTTTAAAATATTTCAATATATAATCTTGATAATCTGCACTATACCACTAGTGTATGAGTACAGATCATCAAAAAAGATATAAAAATCAAAGGTTATTTTTTATGTCTATCTTGTAATACTGTCATTACTTCACTTAACTTGATTTTTTGATCTGCAAGTAAAACGAGAGTGTGGTAAAACAAATCAGCACATTCACCTAACAAATCTTCTTTCGTTTCAGCAACCGCAGCAAGCGCAACTTCTACGCCTTCTTCACCGACCTTTTGTGCCATTTTTGTGGTACCACGAGAAAATAAGTGAGCGGTGTAGCTTTCTTTAGGATCATCGCCTTTTTTGCCCGCAATCACTTGTTCAAGTTGGCTTAAAAAGTTTTGTTTTGTTAATTCTTGTTCAGGAAAGCATGACTCTGTACCTAAATGACAAGTAGGTCCGATAGGGGTACAAGCAATTAATAAACTGTCTTGATCGCAATCAGTGAGAACTTGCTCAACATTTAGGAAGTTACCTGATGTTTCGCCTTTTACCCAAAGTGCTTGTTTTGAGCGACTAAAAAAGGTTGCTTTTCCTGATGTTAACGTAGCAGTTAATGCTTCTTGGTTCATGAAGCCTTGCATTAATACAGCACCTGTCGCTGCGTGTTGAATAATGGCAGGAATAAGGTTATCCATTTTATCCCATGCTAATTCATTTATATTATTGTTAGTTATTAACACAATCTTACCTCAATGTTTTGTGATTTCAAATAAACCTTTAATTCGTTTATAGGAATAATACCTTTATGAAAAACAGATGCCGCGAGTGCGCCATCAACATCGGCTTGTTGATAAACATCCGAAAAATGTTCTATAGTACCTGCACCACCCGATGCTATTAGTGGTACGTTACAAACAGCACGTGCTTGTTTTAACTGTTCAATGTCGTAACCTTGACGAACGCCGTCTTGATTCATACAGTTAAGCACTATTTCACCTGCACCTAAACTCACTACTTTTTCTATCCAATCAAAGGTCGTCCACGTTGTTTTTTGTGTGCGATTTTCATCACCCGTAAATTGATAAACTTGGTATTGATTTGTTTCTTTATCGTAAAAACTGTCAATACCTACAACAACACATTGTTGACCAAAATGATCAGCAAGGCGAGAAATTAAGGTTGGATCACGAAGGGCTGGAGAGTTGATACTAATTTTATCTGCGCCCATCATTAGTATTTCTTTAGCATCTGCTTCACTTTTAATACCACCAGCAACACAAAAAGGAATATCAATGACTTGAGCAATTCGACTAACCCAGCTTTTATCTACGACACGACCATCAGAACTGGCGGTAATATCATAAAAAACCAGCTCATCTGCGCCTGCTTCAGCATACTTTTGAGCAAGTGGTACTATATCACCAATAATTTCATGGTTTCTAAATTGTACGCCTTTAACGACTTTACCGTCGCGAACATCTAAACAGGGAATTATCCTTTTGGCCAACATGCGATTGCCTCCTCAAGGGTAAATTTACCTTCTAACAAAGAACGACCTAAGATAACACCGCTAACGCCAGTACCAATAAGTGCTTTTATATCGTCTAGACAGCCAATACCACCAGAAGCTTGCCATTGAATACTAGGATAGTTTTTACAAAGCTCAGTATAAAGATCAACGTTTGAGCCTGAAAGCGTACCGTCTTTTGAAATGTCGGTACATAAAATATGTTTAATGCCTGCTTCAATATATTCATCAAGCAAGTCTTCTAAGTTAACACCACTGTCTTCAATCCAGCCGTGTGTAGGGAGTGTTTTATTGCCTTGTGCATCAATTTTAATGTCGAGGGCTAAAACAATTTTTTCACCGCCATACGTTTTTAACCATTCAATCACTAACTCTGGTTGCTTTATGGCAAGAGAGCCAATAACAACACGTGTTGTGCCTAAAGCAAGTAGTTGCTTTACGTCATCTTCACAACGTATTCCACCGCCAACTTGTGTTATCATGGTTTCATGGTTTACCACGGTTTTAAGCGTCGATAATTGACGTTTCGTACTGTCTTTCGCGCCGTCTAAATCAACAAAGTGCATTACGGTAGCACCTGATGCTGCATAAGCTTGTTGGCGTTCTAGTACGGTAGTTTTGTAATTGGTTTTTTGGCTGTAGTCGCCTTGATACAAGCGAACTACTTCGCCATTTATTAAATCAATTGCAGGGATCATCATAATGAGCTTAACTCCGATTTCATTTGTGTAGAGTCGAGCTCTAAAAAGTTTTGGATGATTTTACTGCCTAATTCACTTGAACG
>Ga0055584_100002584_pt1 | contig 17844 bp, 17 predicted proteins | sample OSDHelmetaG_FD_58716 | JGI IMG/M metagenome (GOLD analysis project Ga0055584, IMG submission 58716) | Pelagic marine sediment microbial communities from the LTER site Helgoland, North Sea, for post-phytoplankton bloom and carbon turnover... | ecosystem: Environmental > Aquatic > Marine >... | reverse complement strand
GAAGGCCGCCTTGGACAAGGCATTGCTTATGGCTTCTGTACTCCAGTTGCATGGATATGGCCGACAGCTGATCATGCAAGGAAGGGTTGATGATGCGATGACCGTCTTCAAAGCGAATGCAAAACAAAACCCCAATATATGGCCTGTCAACTACGGCTTGGCGAGGGGCCATTCTGCCAAGGGCGAATACGCAAAGGCATTGACCTATTTGAAGAAGTCCGAAAAGAATTGCCCGGATGACATCAATCGGAATATAATTCGCGAGAACATGGCGAAACTTGAGCGCGGCGAAGACATCAATTGAGCTGAGTGAGCTATGTCAGTCTTTTGACTGAGCAATGATGGCACTATCGAAATGACCTAGAAAGGGGTAGCCTCTACCTTCGTAGCAGTTCATTTCCACTCACTGTCTGACCCATTCCCGTCATGAAAAGGCTCATTTCACTCTCCCTAGCGATTATTCTATCAACCTCGCTTTTCGCGCAACTGAAGCCATACATTCAAGCCATTCAGACGGATGCATCTGTAACATCGATGACGGTGCGCGTTGAAGAGGCGGCTAAGGAGAATGGGTTAAACGTAATAGGGTCTTACTCCCCTGCTACATCCAAAGAACGGCAAGTGGTCGTAGTCAGTTCCGATGAATTGGTTGGAGCCGTGAAAAAAGTAGGCGGACTAACGGGGTTTGCCGCGGTACTGAGGATTGGTATCACAAGGGAAGGAAACATCACAAACGTTTCCTACACCAATCCCAAATACTGGGGCAACGCATACTTCAGAGATGATTTTGAGAAGGTCTTGGTGGAATACCAAACCGTTCAATTGAAGCTCCAGAAAACCATGAAGGCAATAGGGGAATACAAGCCTGTGCCTTTCGGTTCTGAAAAGGGAGTGGACGTAAAATCCTTGAGGGAGTATCAATACATGTTCGGCATGCCGGAATTTGACGACACGGTAGAATTGAAAGCATACGCTAGTTACTCAGAGGCGAAGAAGTCCATAGATCTGGCATTGAAGATTCCTCCGCAAGGACTAAAACAAGTATACCGCATAGAAATTCCAGGCGAAGAGCTGGTTCTCTACGGCATTGCTATTGGCCTGGCAGATGGCGAAAAACACTTTATGCCCATCATCGATATTGACTCCCCAAAGCATACGGCATTTCTCCCATACGAAATGCTCGTCATTGGCGATGAGGTACACATGTTGCACGGCCGCTATCGCATAGCACTCTCATTTCCGGATCTCACGATGGGCACCTTCAGCAAGATCATGTCTACGCCTGGTGACATAGAAGATGCGTTGGAGCAGTTAACCAAATGACCTACTCATTTACGTATTGACAGAAGTCTATCAAGAAACTAGACTATCTTAGCGGCATATGCTCTCCAAAAAAGCAAAATACGCCATGCTGGCGCTGGTCCATCTCGCCAAACACCAAGATGAAGGCCCTATTCTCATCAGCAGAATTGCAGATGACGAGCGCATACCTCAAAAATTTCTTGAGGCGATTCTTTTAGATCTTAAAAAGGACGGTGTACTTGCCAGCAAGAAAGGAAAAGGCGGTGGATACTACCTGATCAAGGCCCCAGGCGAGGTCAACATGGCGGACGTTATGCGCCTTTTTGATGGAGCGATCGCGCTGCTTCCATGCGTTACCTACAAGTATTACGAACGCTGTGAAGAATGCAAGGATGAAGAGACCTGCGGCATACGAGACACCTTCCTAGGAGTCCGCAATGAAACAGTTGAACGTTTAAAGTCCGCTACCCTAGCCCACATCATAGCCACCGAAGACAGTTTGTCAAAAAAGAAATAGCAATACTCTACTAAGTTTATAGAGTTTATATATTTGCCAAATGCAACCATCTAAGTCTCCTGAGATGAACCTAATGCAATCTGATCGTAGCGCCAGGTTTTCCACTTATGCGACGCTACCCCATTTTCGATCATTCACCTGATCTAAACATGTTGGAATTCCTACACATTGACGCATACATAACCCTCGCCGTAATCATCGGTGCGGTCATTCTTTTCATCACTGAAAAGCTCTCTATCGACCTTGTAGCCCTGTTGATCATAGGAGCCTTGGTGACAACAGGCGTTATCAGTCCGGCCGAAGGGATGCAAGGTTTCAGTAATCCAGCTACAATGACGGTTGCTTTCATGTTCGTAATATCGGCAGCTATCTTGAAGACCGGATCCCTGCAGTATGTGGCGGGGCAATTGACCAGAACCTTCCAGAATCACTATCAACGCGGGGTTGTGCTACTCATGCTCATGGTGAGCGCCGTGAGTGCGTTTATCAATAACACTCCTGTGGTTGCAGTAATGATACCAGTGACCATGCAGATCGCCAAGAGTGCCAACCGGGCGGCGAGTAAATTACTCATCCCAGTAAGCTATGCGTCCATTTTTGGCGGCACATGCACCTTGATCGGCACGTCGACCAACATTTTAGTGAGTGGAATTGCGGAGCAGAATGGAATGGAGCCTTTCGGGATGTTTGATTTTGCCCCAATGGGTTTGGTCTTCGTTATCGTAGGCTCAATCTTCATGATCTTCATCGGACAAAAACTACTGCCCAGTCGCACTGAAAGTGACGAAGCAGAACTAGAAGACAGCCTTATTGATTATTTGGCCGAGATTGAAATCCTGCCCGATTCAGAATTGGCAAATAAGTCGATCCTCTCCTCTGCCCTTGTGAAGCAGCTTGACATGGAGATCCTTGAACTGCGCAGGAACAGCACGGTCATGAACCTGCCACAAGGAGATACAAGGTTGTTGGCCGGTGACATTTTAAAGGTACGCTGCAATGTATCAAAGATGAAGCAGCTCAAAGATCAACTCAAGGTCAAGGTGATGCCTTTCACAGACGACGTTGAATTGGATGAAGGAGACGAAAAGAGTTCGTTTGTTGAGCTCGTGATTCCGACCAACTCAGCACTAGAAGGAAAGACCTTGCGCGAATTTGATTTCCGAAGAAGGTTCCGCGCTGCTCCTCTCGCCATTCGTCATCGAGAAGAGGTGCTCCACGACCGATTACAAGACGTTCGTTTGCTCTCTGGTGATGTTATCCTCGTCGAGATGAAAACGCATTTTCTCGAGCAGTGGCGTAGCAACGTAAAGGATCAAAATATTCCATTCATCATTCTGAGTGAAGAGGGTATTCTAAATTTTGACCGGAGAAGTTTCCGCATCGTCATTTCGATCATTTTAGGGGTCCTTTTCACCGCCTCAACCGGACTACTACCCATCGTAATTAGCACGATGTTAGGCGTTTGCCTCTTGGTGATCACGGGGTGCCTAAACATGAAAGAAGTCTACCGCAGCATCCAATGGCCGATCGTCTTCCTGCTAGCTGGAGCGCTAAGCTTAGGTGTCGCAATGGAGAATTCTGGTTTGGCACATAAGATTGCCTATGAGATCGTGAACAACCTGCACGCTTTCGGCCCTGTTGCTATTCTCTCTGGATTGTATCTGTTGACTAGCCTCTTAACGGAAACGATGAGCAACAATGCTACCGCTGCATTGGTTGCCCCGATTGCCATTGCCACAGCCCATCAACTGGATGTATCGCCTGTCCCTTTCCTAATGGCGACCATGTTCGCGGCATCTGCCAGCTTCATGACTCCAATCGGTTACCAGACCAATACCATGATCTATTCCGCCGGTGGATACCGCTTTCAAGATTTTTTCAAGGTTGGCGTTTGGCTCAACCTATTGTTCTGGTTGCTCAGCACATTGCTTATCCCGGTCTTCTTCCCGTTCTAAGCCTTTAGTTCTCCGCAATCGTCGATGACGACCTTCTTGGATGTTTGTCCACTGCGAGAGCCCAACCCCTCGATGGTCTTGACCACATCAAGACCTTCGGTTACTTGTCCAAAAACAACGTGCGCGCCATCGAGCCAGTCAGTAGCAATGGTACAGATGAAAAATTGACTTCCATTGGTATTAGGACCTGCGTTGGCCATCGATAAGATGCCCGGTCCGGTATGGCGCAGTTCGAAATTCTCATCTGGAAATCGCTCGCCATAGATAGACATTCCACCCGTGCCGTTATGGTTGGTGAAATCACCTCCTTGGAGCATGAAATCAGGAATCACGCGGTGAAAGGAACTGCCTTTGAAACCGTAGCCTTTCTCGCCGGTGCATAGGGCTCGGAAATTTTCAGCCGTCTTAGGAACAACGTCGGCGCGCAGTTCGAATACGATGCGCCCCAGCGACTCTCCGTCGGCTGACACATCAAAGAAACAAGTTGGATTGCTCATAGTCGATTCGGTTTTGAGCTGCGAATTTGGAGATTTAATCATGGTAATGTGTAATTATCTTCGCTCCCATGAAATTGACAAGCACCACAGCGATCGCGATTCTTCTCATCCTAGGCACAATGTCCACGGCTGGATGCAAGAAGGATGAGGGTCCATCTCAACGAGAAAAGGACGAACAGATCATTCTTACCTACATCGATGACTTCGACCTTGACGCCGAAGCCACAGGTAGTGGATTGTACGTGGTGATCGATGAAGCAGGTTCAGGCGTTAATCCTACCATTTACGATGAAGTCTCGGTCTTTTACCGCGGCGCCCTCACCTCAGGTGAAGTCTTTGACCTTACCGGTACTGAGCCAGCCGTTTTCCCATTAAGTCAAGTGATCGAAGGCTGGCAAGAAGGCATTCCATACTTCAAACCTGGTGGGTCGGGAACTCTCCTTATTCCCTCGCACCTCGGTTACGGAAGCCAGAGTGCCGGGTCCATCCCCCCCAATTCGGTCTTGGTATTTGATATCACCCTTGTTCGTGTGAACTAGACGCCTACAACGCGACCTTAGGCAAAAGCCTCGAACTACCGACTCAAAGCCGGTAACAATCGCTTACAATTACTTGCTTTCGACAGCAAGCGTTTATGCACCGACTTCGGCGATCGGATCATCCTTGTTTTGTCCCATCGTCTTTTACATCACCCTTTACAAACGCTCTGTCAAGGAAGTAAAACAAAGCAGTGTTCGAAGCACTGGAACCAAATGGATGCATGCGTGCCGTTGAGGGGTGAACGAAAGGAGGATGCTTTACTATTCATCATTCAATCAAATCAGCATGAACGCATTAAGAAATCGAGTCCAACTCATTGGAAACCTGGGCGCAGATCCAGAAGTAAAAACCTTCGACAACGACCGGAAGATGGCAAAGTTTCCCATCGCCACAAACGAAGTGTACAACAACAGCAAGGGCGAAAAGGTCCAAGACACTCAATGGCACAACGTTGTGATGTGGGGCAAAGTGGCTGAAATTGCCGAGAAGTACCTCAAGAAGGGACAGGAGATCGCCGTTGAAGGAAAGTTGGTAAGCCGGTCTTGGGAAACCAAGGAAGGTGAAAAACGCTACGTTACGGAAGTAGTGGCCAACGAATTGGTTTTGTTAGGAAAGAAGGAAGCGACAGCGTGATCATCGCGCTAGTTGTGGGTTGAGGGAAAGAGCGCATCACGGGTGCGCTCTTTTTATTTGCATTTCAGCTGAAAGCGGATGTTCTTTTCTATTCAGCCACTTTCACCAAGCGAACAGAATAACCATAGCCCTTTTTCACATCCACTAGTCCCCATGTTCCGGTGTGTGAAAGCACATAGGCATAAGCCTTTACTGCTTTGGTCGGCCGTCCACCATGCCGTCGATTCGAGTCCCGTTGCAAGGGTAGCGTCCAACACTCCCGCATTGAGAAACTCGCCTCCTGGCGTCCGAGAACCCGCCGGAAGAGCAGCAAAACCGGATTCATTCGTGATGCCTTCACTGAGAATCCACTCTCCTTTTGCCTTCAATTTGATGGGGATGTTATCGCAACCAATGGCCTCGCATAACGAATCGAACTCGACCTTGGTAGGAATCCACCAACCTTTGGGCGCCAAGCCGCGCTCGTCGTTTACCGCATACCAGTTGTACAGCACCCCATACTTATCTCCGAAATCTTCACGATTGAGATAGTAGCACCATGCCGGAGTTCCTTCTTTGGCAGCAAGATTCCATGCTTCCTCTGTCTCCGCCTGCGGAATAGCCTCTCCATTGGCAAATGTCGTCAAGGCTAGATTGGTCAATTGCCAAGTATGTCCTTGAATATCGATAGGATAGATTACCTGTTCGGTGGTATCCTGACCTTGAACTGAATATGCCAGAATGGAAAACAGCGCAACAAACAGTACTGCCGAAAATCGTCTTGGGTGCATGGTAAGATAGGTTTGGTGCAATATACTCATTGGGCGTGAAAATCGGAGGTGTATCTACGCTACCTCCTACTTGTTCCTTTCCAAATGCAAGAATCGAGGCCTTCCGGCTAAGTCATGCTTTACTGCTATGGATCCACTCCATGCGCTTTTCAAATTTGTGACAAGCGTCTCTTCTTCTGTTGCATGGGTTTCCAGATAAACGTCTGACACACCACATTTCTCCCCTATTTCCGCAACCCTTCTAAGAAAATAGTGTGGATCCTCCTTTGGAGCGAAAAGCGCGAGATGGGGTTCAAACTCCAATACGCTCTTATCCATGCTATCTTCCACACCAGTGGGAATATACGGGGGGTTACTTATCAGCACATCATATCCTGTAAAATCCAATTCATCGCGCAAATCTGCCTCTCTGAAAGCAACATCTAACTGGAGCTCTGAGGCATTCCTTCTAGCAGTTGCAAGTGCCGCCGTGGATACATCCACCCCTTCGACCTGCCAATTTTTCCGAGCGTTCTTCAGTGCCAAAGCAATGCAACCTGAACCTGTTCCGACATCCAGCACACGCAACCTTGTGGCTGCATGGTCTTTCAACACCATGGCCACTAGCTCCTCCGTTTCTGGTCTAGGGATCAACACCGACGGGTCTACTGAAAGCGCGAGACCATGAAAATATGCCTTGCCGAAAATGTACTGAACTGGTTCATGTTTTCCGAGGCGCTCTATGACCTCCTCCCATCGCTGTAAACTTGCAGGAGCGACAGCGTTTTCATTCCTCGTATATGCTTCTGCCCTTCCCCAACCTTCGATTTCCTGAACGCACCAATGGTAGAGCGACTGCAGTTCGCCTTGCAAGTACTGCTCGGTGAGTTGACGGTAAAAGTGCTGTCGCAGCGTCGCATGATCCATGGGGCAAAGATGTCATTTCCCTGTTTCAACTCCTTAATTTTTGAACTACCGAACCGAGCAAAGCACATCCATTCTACATTTGGCGCAATGATGAATGATGTGGACTTCATGCAACGAGCTTTGGAACTCGCCGAAATGGGCAAGGGTTATACGGCTCCAAACCCATTGGTGGGTTGTGTTATCGCATGCGACGGAAGCATTATCGGAGAAGGTTTTCACCATAAATCCGGCGAAGCACATGCTGAGGTAAATGCCATTCATTCCGTAAAGGACAAAGACGCCTTAAAACGGTCTGATCTGTTCGTCACCTTAGAGCCTTGTGCCCATCATGGCAAGACACCGCCATGCGTTGACCTGATCATCGAAATGGGTATTCCGCGTGTGGTCATCTGCAATTCAGATCCCTTCGAATCCGTTAATGGTAAGGGAATTGAGCAACTTCAAAAAGCGGGTGTGGATGTGGAAGTTGGACTGCTAGCGGTAGCAGGTCGACAGTTGAACCAACGCTTTTTTACTTTCCATGAGAAAAAACGCCCTTACGTCATCCTCAAGTTCGCTCAAACCAATGATGGCTTTTTGGATGCCTATCGTGCAGAAGATGACGGAAACGCGCCCCTTAAGGTCAGCAGTGGATCGATGGATCGGCTGGTGCATAAATGGCGGGCAGAGGAAGACGCCATTTTGGTTGGACAAAACACCGTCACGCTTGACGATCCAGTTCTTACCACTCGCAATTGGCCAGGGAAAAATCCTATACGACTGATCATTGACCCTCAATTGCAGGTAAGCGAAGACAAGCGTCTGTTATCGGACGGACACCACACATGGATCTTCAACGCTTTGAGAAACGATTACTGCGAAAACAACCTCTGCTACATTCGAATCGATGACCCCGACGCCTTCCAGCAAGAGATCATGACATACCTGCACAAGAGCTCCATTCAATCGGTGATCATTGAGGGAGGCGCCACCACCCTAAGTCGCTTCATTGACGCAGAACTTTGGGATGAAGCCCGGATCATTACCGGTCCTATGCGGATTGGCTCAGGCGTTCCATCCCCTGCCATCTCAGGAATACTCCTCTCTTCAGAAATGGTTGGCCCAGACCTTCTTCAAGTGTACTCCCGCGTATGATCTTTTTGGGTCTCAGCATCCTCTCGTCCATCGGCATATTCATCGTTTTCAGGATGTTCTCTAGCTACGCCATGCATACACGCCAAGGCATCATGATCAACTACTTGGTGGCTGGCCTCGTTGGATTAGCTGTTTTTCGTCCTTCACATCTGTGGCTAAAAGAACCCTGGTTTGCACCTTCCTGCGCACTGGGAATCCTATTCTACTTGATCTTTAGTGTGATGGGGCGCGTAACACAATACAATGGATTATCCATTGCCAGCCTAGCTGCAAAAATGAGTGTAGTTATCCCCGTCTCGATCGGACTCCTCTTTTTGGATGAATCGCTTTCTGCGCTGAAGGTCATCGGCATTGCCTTGGGATTGACTTCGATTGTCTTGAGTGCAGGTGCCTCGGTAAGAGGTAGAGATTTACTTTGGCCTGTAATTCTCTTTATCGGAAGCGGAATCATCGATGCCAGTTTGAAACTGTTTCAACACGCAATGGTCGATGAGAGCGTCTTCCCGATGTTCGTTTCCAATGTCTTTCTCAGTGCCTTTGTTGCCGCACTCGCGCATCATCTGTTTACCAAGGAGCGACATCTAACGATACGGACAGCTATTGGAGGACTCGGGCTAGGATTGGTAAATTTTGCTGCGCTGTTCTTCCTCCTGAAGTCTTTGGCCTTAACCGATTGGGAAAGCTCTTTGGTCTTCCCCATCAATAATTTCGGCATCATCGCTGGCTCTACGATGCTGGGCTTCTTTTTGCTCGGAGAACGTTTAACCATGCGTGGTTGGGCAGGGTTTGGCTTCGCCTCCCTCTCCATCCTATTGCTGTACCTTGCCAAATGATGCATCCCGATGCCTATAAAACCGTCGAAAAAGTTTCCCACGGGGATTTTCGAGACCGAGGCAGCAAATTCCTTGGCTTCCTCTATCCATGTGCTTCCGAAGAGGAGATCAAGCCCATCGTAGATCGATTGAGGAAAGAGCATCCAGCGGCTCGAAACGTATGCCATGCCTCGGTAGTGGGAAGCAAGGATCCTGAGGAACGATCGAATGATGATGGTGAACCTACCGGAACTGCGGGACTGCCCATCTTGAATCAAATTCTCAGCGCGGAGCTCAGGAATGTTGCGCTCTTCGTAGTTCGCTACTTTGGCGGCACCAAGTTGGGTAAGCCTGGACTTATCAACGCTTACAAGGAGGGTGCGCGGGAAACCATAGCCGCAGCCAAGATAATCGTGAAGTATACCAGGGAGAGCGTACGCTTTCGATTTGAATACGACCAAACTGGGCCCGTAATGCAATCTGTTGAACGAATCCCTCATGCGCACATCATTTCTCAAGACTTCGCTCAGGACTGCACCCTTACCGTCGAGATTCCCGTCTCTGAGGTAGACAATGCCGTACATTTGTTTGATCACACCGATGAAGTCACCGTTGAAGCTTTGGATCGTTAGTCTTTGCCTCTTTGCGGCCCTGCATGCCAAGGGCCAGGATGAGCTTACCTACACCACACAAAAGCTCCCTTCGACTGTTCAATCTGCCGATGACCTAGCACGCTGGTACAGTAGTCGCATGGGTATCTTAATCCAACTTGTCCCTGTCGACACTCAGTCTACCTCGTGGAGTCAGCACATCTTATTTCAAATTGAAATTGAGGAGCGTCCGCTGCTCCACGGACTGCTCAAATGGAATCAATTGTATAGCAATCCTTCCACTTGTTCCTACCCAATGCTTACCCACGCAGTACGCTTCATCGACGAAGATCCTTCCTATGGATTACTCGCTAGCTATACAAAAAGTTTCCCTTTACCTTACAAACAACTACGTACTAGCATTCAATGGGTTATAAGTGATGGTGTTGCTTCTAAAAATTGGGTTCTTCGCCTTGAAACACAGGATGAGTTCACGGAAATTATCCTGGATGACGAAGGAGAGGAAATGGCCTCGAGGGACCTTGTTGTGCATGACGAGGTAGATACCCTTCTGGAAGCCAGCATTTTCTTTCCCGACCCGCTTACCTCGGCTCGCGTTAACTACGGCGGGCAGTATGTCGACAACAATGACCTCACCTCTCAGGCATTAGCGGATGAAATAAGAAATGCGCAGATTTCACTGAGGTTGAACAGCAGTACTGGTAATTGGGAACTGCGTTCAGACCTCGCTGTGGCCGACGACATCGCGGCACCTGATGTTACTCCTCCAACGTTCGCAGATCTCTCCAGCGCCAACCTCATGGTTAACCGCAGCCATCCAAGTTTTGAATACTTCAACGTGTTCTATCACCTGCACGCCGCTAACGACAACTTCTCAAGGCTCGGATTCAATGTCGTAGACTTCCCTCTGCACTTTGATGCGCACGGCACAGAGTCTGACCAGTCCAGCTACGTACCCAGCGACGTCTTTCCCTACTTAAAATTTGGAGATGGTGGAGTAGACGACGGAGAGGATGCAGAAGTCATTGTACACGAGTACGGGCATGCAGTAATTCACAGCGTCGCACCAAACACAAGCGTTGGATCGGAACGGAGCGCACTGGATGAAGGGATGTGCGACTACTTTGCCTTGAGTTATACGGCGAGGCTTGCAGACTACAATCGTTCGACCATCTTTGATTGGGACGGCCACAATGAGTATTGGGAAGGGCGCACACTGACCGACACGCGCACCTACCCCAGCGATAAATTGAACAACATCTACGGTGACGGAATCCTTTGGGCTTCGGCCCTGTCTGAAATAGCAGAACACATAGGCATGGAGGAAGCGGATCGACTGGCCCTACAATCTTTGTATAGTTGGTTTCCGTTTATGCTACTCTCAGACGCAGCCCAACTCTACACCCAAGCAGATACAATCTTGAATGACGCCCAAAACTGCGACATCATTACGGCCGTGTTTTGTGCAAGAGGACTACTACGAGGTTGCGAAGACACATTGATCTCTACCACTCCTCTTACCGCTCCTTACCTGGGGAATTCGTTCGATTTTTCGTTCAATAACGAACCGTTATTCATCTACCCCAACGGCAACGAGATTTTGATGTTGGAAGTATTTGACCTGAAAGGTTGTTTGATCCATACTGAAGATTGGGAATCAAGCGATGCTACCTTTTATTCTTGGGACGAGGCAGCACTTCCGCAAGGAGCATTCATTCTTCGATTAAGCACTCCCTCCGCGAGCTATAGCTTCAAGATAGTGAAGCTTTGGTAATCAAGTGACGACTTCGAGGTCGACGACGTTTGTTTTGGTTTTGAAGTTCCCAAACAACACCGTTGCATCGTCCCCTTTTAGTTCAATGACCTCCCCTTTCTGAGTTCCATTCAACATGCGCACCGTGGCACCTACAGTGACCGGCTTTGGCGTTGGTTTGGGAGGTGCACTTTTACCTGCGCTCTGCTTTCTAGCTGGCTTCACCTGCACTTGTGCTTTTTTGACCTTGGACTGCTCCTTCTTCTTGACGACCTTGCTTTTCTCGATCGCTAGGAACTTTTTCACCTCCTCCAACAATTGCTTGTTGTGGCCTTTCAGTCGATAGCTCTGGATGAACTGCCCCATGCGCTTCCCGTTGCTCAAATCTTTGTTGTTCTTCTCAATGAGCTGCTGTTGCTTCAACAAGCGCTGTTCGCAGTGTTCTGTTAGCTCTTCATACTCTCCTTTCGCAGCATTGGCTTGAAGTTGAGCTTGCCTTGAAACTCGATTCAACTCCTCCACTTCCGACTTTTCTTTTTGAAGGTGCGCGATGAGCTCGTCCATTTCAACCTTATTCGCATCCAAGCGGGTCTTCGCCTCTTCTATCAAATCCATAGGGATGCCGTTGACCTGAGCTACTTCGAAGGTGAAGGAGGATCCGGGATGCCCCACCGACAGTTGGAACATCGGCTCCAGGGACTCGCTATTGAAGAGCATGCTGGCGTTGATCGCATTGCGCAGACGAGCGGCCTTTAGTTTGATGTTGGCGTAATGCGTGGTAATCACGCCAAAACTGCGCTTGTTGTAAAGCGTTTCAAAGAAAACCTCTGCAAGCGCCCCTCCCAATTCAGGGTCAGACCCCGTCCCAAACTCATCAAGCAAAAGCAGCGTGCGCTTGTTTGCTACCTCCAGGAAGTGCTTCATACGCTTCAGGCGATAGCTGTACGTGCTCAATTGGTTGGCGATGGACTGATTGTCTCCGATATCTGACAACACCGCGTGAAACCACCCGAAACGACTCGAGGGATCGCAGGGCACAAGCAAACCGCATTGCACCATGATCTGAAGCAGCCCCACGGTCTTTAGCGTAATCGACTTTCCGCCTGCGTTGGGGCCTGAAATGACCATCATTCGGCAAAACTTATCCATGTAAACGCTCTGAGGGATGGTCTTGGACCCGTTGCTCTTGTTTGAAAGCCAAAGCAAAGGGTGATAGGCTTGGATCAACTCAATAATAGGTTCATCTTCAAGGGACGGTCTGGTCGCGTTGATACTCAGTGCCAGCCTGACATTGGCCTGTACAAAATCAAAGTCGACCAAAATGGACTGATACATCTCGACCAACCCCAAATGCTTTCGAAGCGCATCCGTCAACGCAAGGAATATCCTTCGAATTTCAGCCCTTTCATCGTCGAGCAACATTTCAAGCTCATTGTTGAGCATCGTATTCTCTCGAGGCTCAATGTAGGTGAAGTTGCCCGTTTTTGAGGCTCCCACTACATTTCCGGACACCTGGCGCTTATGGCTAGACAATACGCTTAGCACGCGACGGTCATTGATGTATGCCTCTACTGTGTCGGCTAGGTAGCCATCCTTAGCCAAACGCCGCAACACCTTGTCAAAGTTCTTATTGATCTCATTTCGCGTGCGCTTGAGCTCTTGACGAATGCGGAGCAATTCCGATGATGCATCGTCCTTTACCTTCATTCGCGCATCCAATACTTTCTCAATCGGCTGGATGATCTCAGACGTTTGGTAGGCCTTATGAACGAGCGCATGCATCCTTGGGTAATCCTCCTTTCTTCCATGGAAAAATTGGATCAGGTCATTGACCAACCTGCTTGCGTCCAACAACCGAACGAATCCTTCCAAGTCGAGCACGCTGCCTTTGATTGCCAATCGCTTAAGATCTGTACGGAGTTCTTCAAACTCAAGGCGAGGAAACCCTTCTTCTACATTTCTGATCGTGAGGAGTTCGTGTGCCGTATCCAGCGCCTCCTCTGCTTCGCTAAGGTGGGCATAGGGCTCTAGCTCAGCCATTCGGGCACCCGCCGAAGGTCCGTGGCAATATCCCGACAAGATCGATCGGATCGATTCGAATTCGAGGTCGTTGATGGTCTGTTGATCCAGGCGGATAGGCATATTGCGTGCAAAGTAATAACTCATGCGCGCATCGCTCCTTCAAACGGCGTTAAACTTAGGGGGCATGCAAGCGTTTTAACCTTGTCGGTATGCAAGGAGTGGTTATTACCTTCGCGCTCCGCGATGAATCCGTACAAAACAGTTGCCTTTTACACGCTTGGCTGCAAGCTGAATTTCTCAGAAACGAGCACCATTGCTCGACTTTTTGAAAAAGGAGGTTATGCAAAGGTCGATTTTGATGACCGTCCAGACATCTATGTCATCAACACCTGCTCGGTCACAGATCACGCCGACAAGAAGTGTCGAAACTTGGTGCGACGTGCAAAGCGGGTCAATCCCGATGCCTTTATTGCTGTGGTTGGCTGCTATGCCCAATTGAAGCCCGATGAGATTTCGGAAATTGAAGGTGTAAACGTCGTTTTGGGTGCGAACGAGAAGTTCAACATCATAGACCACCTCGACAAGCAAGCTACCAATGGAAAGGCGCACATTGAAAACGGACACATCAAGGAAGTAAAAGAGTTCATTCCTTCCTTTTCTGCCAACGATCGAACCCGCACCTTTTTGAAGGTGCAAGATGGGTGTGATTATTTCTGTTCGTTTTGCACCATCCCATTAGCGCGCGGGCGGAGCCGCAATCAAAGTGTCGACGAGACATTGATGGTTGCCAAAGAGGCTGCCGCAACTGGCGTGAAGGAGATTGTACTTACCGGAGTCAACATCGGCGATTTCGGACAAGGAGAAGGCGAAGACTTTCATGCCTTGATCAGCGCCCTCGACGGAATCCAAGGCGTGGAACGTTTTAGAATCTCGAGCATTGAACCAAATTTGCTGAGCGATGAGATCATCGATTTCGTGGCGAACAGTAAGAAGTTTGTGCCTCATTTTCACATTCCGCTTCAATCGGGATCTGACAATATGCTGAAGAGCATGCGCAGAAGGTATCTCACAGATCTCTACATCGATCGCATTGCGCACATCAAGCGAGTCATGCCCGATGCGTGCATTGGCGTTGACGTGATCGTAGGCTTTCCTGGCGAAACGGATAATGAGTTCATGAAAACCGTTGAGCTCTTGAAAGGCCTCGACGTTTCCTACCTCCACGTCTTCACCTATTCCGAGCGGGCAAATACGACCGCTCTTCGCATCGATGAAGTGATCCCCATGCAGGTACGCCAAGAGCGCAATAAAATCCTGACACATCTTTCTCTGAAGAAGAAAAGAGCCTTCTACGAAAGTCAGATCGGCAGCGAGCACGAAGTATTGTGGGAAGCCTCCGAAAATGAGGGGATGATGCACGGATTTACCGAAAACTATGTCAAGGTTCAAAAACCCTATGACGAACGCTCTACCAATCGCACCGAGCGGGTTACGCTACAAAACATTGAGCGAAATGGGCTAGTCAGTACCGGCATTGAATCGGACATGCTGTTGGTGGATGAAAAATGACCTCAACTGAGCGGCCAGAAACGCCCCTCGTATTGAGCATATCGAAAAAGAAAAGCCGCCTACTCCCAAAGAAGCGGCGGCTTTTGTTCTTTCATTCATCGAAGCATTCGATGTTCCGATCAATCAAGGTGCTAGCAAATTAGATTTCACCCGTGAACGGCAGCCAAGTTTGTGTTCTGTACAAGAACATAACATAACCTCGCACTTGTAGCTTACCGTCTTCGACCCAAATTTTACAATCATACACCTCCCCTTTCTTTGGGTCTAGTATGGTTCCATCGTCGAGTACTTCATCGTCTTTATCATAGACCATGTCTTTAACGATCACCATTCCGATAATCTTCTTCATGTAACGGGGATCATCATCCTCACACTTATCACAGACCGGATCTTGATCTTGATCTGGCGTACGAAACAACTTAAGGATCTTACCTTCATAAACATCGCCGTTTTTATATATCTCAACGATCGATTTCGGCTTTCCAGTTTCATCGTCGATGGTCTTCCAGCGACCCACGAAAGATTGGGCCGAAACCGCTGACACCACTATCAAAGCAAGAAGAGTTAAAAGATATTTCATGTTCATTCGATATTAATTATACAAGTTTGACGAAGCCAAATCTAAGCATCGTCCGCATTCTCTGAACATAAATCCGTACACCTTCCGTGAATGCATCCCGATATTGGCATAAATTGTAGTGTTTTGGAGGATTCATTTGAGTTTCGTTGCGTTTATCGCAAAAAAAATGATTGAACACTTACAGAATAGTTATTACTTGCAAACCAATCGTCCTAGCTTTGAAAAAGTAAAATAGACCAAGCGCGATGAAAACCCTACTAACATTTCTCATTCTCTCAGTATTTTCAAGCACCTTCTATGCCCAGCAATACGTTGACCTTGTGAATATTCAACATTCACATCAACTAAAAAATGCAAAAGGGGTGCTTCCCGGACAGAGCGATCATACTGCATCCTCCATTGACCTATTACTGCCGCTCGTCCTTAACGAAAAGGTTGTTATTTTAACTGGCGTCACCCTCGAACAAACTACCCTTTCCAGGGATCAAGATGTCTGCTCAACCATTTACGGAACCTCCCTCAAGCTTGGGGCAAACATCAAGCATTCAGAAAGTTTCATAGCAACCTACCTCCTTTTACCAAAGATTTCTTCCAATTTTAAAAACACCAATTCGGATCATTTTCAAATTGGAGGCGTTTTCTTAGGGAAGTACATTTTTTCGCCTGATTTCAATGTCAGGTTCGGGGTGTACGCCAACCGTGAGTTCTTTGGTCCGTTCATAGTCCCCTTCGCCGGGTTCTATCTGAAGAGAGGAAACTGGGAACTCAAGGCCGCCGTCCCGATCAACGCAGAGGTAAGTCGGTCGTTTTTACAAGAACGCATGGCTCTTGGACTAAGGTTCGATGGAATAAGGCGTAGTTACTTCTTAGGTGATTCGGACAGTTACATTGAGAAGGCGAATAATGAAGTGGGATTGTTTGGCCAATACAAGCTTGGGAACACAGTCTTCCGATTGACGATGGGACACTCCTTAGGTAGGTCTTTGCGTCGTTTTGACGCAGGTGATAAGGCTGATTTAGCACTACCATTGGCTAAAATCAACAACAATCGCATGGAAACCGCCTCTATCTCTCCCAACGGGATTTACACACGCATAACATTGATTTACAGACTCCCAACATCCTAACCAAACTGATCTACTAACCTATCAACTCAGCTCACCATGATCGAAACCCTCCTCGAGATTGACCACGTAGTCCTTGACTTTTCGCAAGACGGCAAAAACATGCTGAACCTCACCATTGCATTCATCATGTTTGGTGTTGCACTCGAATTGAAACTGGATGACTTTAAGAAACTCATGAAAAGCCCAAAGCCTGCATTGGTTGGGATTTTGAGCCAATTCATTCTGATGCCACTCCTCACCTTTCTATTGGCATTCAGCCTCAAAGCCTTCATCACGCCAACCATCGGCCTTGGAATGATCTTAGTAGCAGCTTGCCCTGGGGGAAACATATCGAATTTCATGAGTGCTTTAGCCAAGGGGAATGTTGCCTTGTCTGTGAGTTTAACAGCCTTTTCCAGCTTCGCGGGCATCATCCTCACGCCATTCAATTTCGCTTTTTGGGGCAACCTGTATATCAAGGCATCCACCTCAGGCGCATCATCAGATCTCGTAAGAAGTCTCAACATCGACGCATTCGAAGTACTTCAAACCATCGCCATTATTCTGGGTATTCCTCTCCTTCTCGGCGTAGCTTTCAGTCAGAAGTTTCCGAACATCACCAAGAAGATTTTGGTATCGATCAAAAGGATCTCTATCCTAGCCTTCTTAGCCATCATCGTCATCATCTTCACGAAAAACTTTGACACCTTTCTCACTTATATCAAGTTCATTTTCTTCATCGTACTGGTGCACAACGCGCTTGCACTCATCATGGGATACAATGTTGCGCGGCTTTTTAAACTTGAACACAAAACCCGAAAGACGGTGGCCATCGAGACCGGCATCCAAAACTCGGGGCTTGCATTAGCCTTGCTCTTTAACCCGGATATATTCCCTGCCGACCTTGCGATTGGTGGAATGACGTTCATTGCAGCTTGGTGGGGTGTATGGCACATCATTTCTGGGCTAACAGTGGCTGGGTTCTGGTCGGGATTCTCACTTAAAAGCGAAGAAGAACCAGCTACTTGACGAGGCTAGCATCACCCTCACGCTTAAGGATTCTTTGAGCATTTATGTGTTTATTGAGGGTAACGTACATGGTGACTTCTATCACGTTGCACCTTTCTCGCCAGGCTT
>Ga0055584_100002583_pt1 | contig 17854 bp, 17 predicted proteins | sample OSDHelmetaG_FD_58716 | JGI IMG/M metagenome (GOLD analysis project Ga0055584, IMG submission 58716) | Pelagic marine sediment microbial communities from the LTER site Helgoland, North Sea, for post-phytoplankton bloom and carbon turnover... | ecosystem: Environmental > Aquatic > Marine >... | reverse complement strand
CACTGATTTTGCCTCTGAAACAGCGATGATGACTAAAAACCAAATATTGCAACAAGCAGGTACATCAATACTGGCTCAGTCTAACCAATTACCACAAGCAGCATTAAGTCTTATTGGTTAATAGTTAATAATTATTAGGTTTTGTTCAACCTAAGCGTGTAAAAGGAAGGGAACTAATCCCTTCCTTTTTTGTATTTTGATAAATAGTTCACAGTAATTTATACTGACAAATCAGCAAGGTTTATTCATTGTAAAACACGTGACATATTTTAAATTAGGAGCTTACTATGAGTGCTATTCAAAATGGTACTGACTTAACATTAAAAAGTTCAGCAACTGATTATACGTCTGTAGGCGATACAGTTAAAAATAGTGGCGTGGTTGATAAAGGTGAATTTGAAAATACGATTACTGATAAACAAAATAAAAACAAAACCACCCGAGAGATCGTTAATGAAAGTGATGATAAGCAAGCATTAACAACCAAACAGTTAGATAAAGTGGCACAACAGTTGCAAGATTTTGTCGGTGGCTTAAATCGAAATATAGAGTTTTCAGTTGATGAGGACTCGGGCAAGGATGTTATTAAAGTCATTGATAAAGACTCAGGTGACATACTTAAACAATATCCTTCTGAAGAAGTATTAACCTTAGTGTCAAAATTGTCTGAAATGGTTGGCGGTTTGGTTGATGAAAAAGTTTAATTGAGTGTCTAATATTATTGTTTAGGTTAATGTCTAAAAAGTAGGGGAAATAATTATGTCGGGTATATCATTCACAGGAATAGGCTCAGGACTTGAAGTATCTTCAATTGTCGAAGCTATCGTAGGTGCTCAAAAAGTTCCTTATGAATCTCGCGTAATAAATACTCAAGGTGCTTATTCAGCAGATATTTCTGCTATAGGTACCTTAAAGTCCGCTCTTGAAGACGTTGTAACTGCCTTGCAAGGTTTAGGCGATGTTGACGAATATCAGCAAACGACTATCAGTGGCCGAGATGATTTTGTTAGCCTTTCTTCTGATAAAGAAGCCGAAGTGGGTAACTACTCTATTCAAGTAAACGCGTTAGCTACGGCACATAAATTAATGGCATCCCCTATTGATGCCGATGAAGAAGTAGGAGAAGGAACACTTACAATAGCATCGGGTGATGATACGTTTGATGTGGCTATATCTGGCAGCGCTACCTTAAGTGATATTCGTGATGCGATTAATGAAAGTCGTGATAACTCTTCTGTAAGTGCTACAATTATTACCGATGATTCAGGTCAACGTCTTGTGTTAAGCAGTAAAAATACAGGGATCGATAACGCCATTACGGTTAATGTTTCTGAAGGCGGAAACAAACTAACCTCAACAGTTTCGGGTATGACAGCAACAGATACGGTAGGCTCTGGCACACTATCTTTTAGCTCTGCAGGTAATGACTTTGATATTGATATTGCGGCGACTGATACCTTGTCAGACATTGCCACGGCTATTAATGATAGCACCGATAATACCTCAGTAGTTGCGAGCATTGTTACCGATGCAGATGGTTCGCATTTAGTATTTAATTCTATTGAGCCAGGAGGTGCAAATGGGATTACGGTTACAGCAGCTGATGATGATGGTGCTCATGGTGATGTAAATGGTATTTCTCAGTTTGCGTCTGCCAATATGAGTGTCCCAGTTGTCGATAATAGTGATATGACAGGCTTATCTCGCTTGACTTCTGATAGCACGAACAAATTAACCTCCGTGAACAGCTTTAGTTCAAACGACACTGTGGGTTCTGGCACATTATCATTTGGTTCTAACGGTAATAGTTTTGATGTTACTGTGGGAGCAACAGATAAGCTCGACGACATTATGGACGCGATTAATGATAATGCCGATAATACGTCTATTAAAGCTAGCATCGTTCTTGATGATGCAGGCGGTGAGCATTTAATGTTTAGTAGTAAATTGTCAGGTGATACCCACGCCATTACGGTAACCGCAACCGATGATGATGGTGACAACAGTGATATGAATGGCATCTCGCAATTTAGCTCTGTTAATCAAACTGCCACAGCTAATATTGGTTACATGCTAGAAGTCGATGTAGCAACTGATGCTAAAATTACTATTGATGGAACTGTTGTTGTGACTAACAGTAGTAATGTTTTTGATTCAGTTATTGATGGTATAACGGTAACTGCGAACAAAGTACATGACGTTGCTGACGGTGACGATCTTAGTCGTGTTAAGGTTACAGAAGATAATAACAATGTCGCAACAGGGCTTAATACTTTTATCGAAAAATTTAATGCGTTGGTTGATGTAAGTAATCAATTAGGGCAATCAACAGAAGACGGTGTTGGCGTTTTAGCGGGTGATTCATTGTTACGTGGTGTAATGAGTAAATTACGAAGTCAATTTAATGAATCGTATGCTGCGGATGGTGACACCCTGACATTGTCACAGCTTGGTGTTCGTACTGAACGTTCTGGATATTTAAGCTTAGACTCGAAAACATTGAATACTGCTATAAAAGAAAACCCTGATGCCGTTCAAGAGTTTTTTATTGGTGAGGATGATGAGTTGGGCTTTGCAGAAAGCTTAACTGATTTTATGGGCTTTTATACTGATTCAGGTGGACTACTTGAACAACGTATTGATGGAAAAACATCTCAAATTGATAAGTTAGATCTCGATTTAGAGGCGTTTACTGAAAAAATGGCGTCGTTAGAAGCAAGGTTGTATGCGCAATATAATGCGATGGATCTATTGGTTGCACAGCTGGGGTCAACCGGTTCATATTTGACAGCCCAATTAGAGAATATGCCAGGGGTAGTTCGTCAAAGTAGTTAATGTCTTATACTTTTTTTATTTAAAGTGTATATAATTATCACAGTATTTTTACACATTTTAAATACCTTTCAAGTTAGCTAAATCTTCATCATCTATTTCTTTCTTATTCAGTAGTTGTAAGCACTATACTTGGCTTTAAAATTGCTTGGTATAATGCTTGTAACCATATAAAACTAACATATAAATACACACTATAAGCAATCACTTGATTATATTCTTATTGATTTTAATTCCACTTGTCGATTGAATAATGATAACGTAATAACAAGTAATACAAAAATTTAAAATTGGAGATATTGATGGAAGATCAATCAATTACTATTCAGAAAATGTTAATGCAAGCGACTTTAATGTCTAATTTAGCTGCTCTAAAACATTATATTCCAGAGGTTTATGATTTCTATCAAACATATAAATCTTCGGGTAATGAACTGATCATTGGTGATAATGGACAGCTTAATATTTTAAATAATGGTGAATTAGTCTATGAGAGTGCAATAGAATTTGCAAAATCTCAAGTGGATAGTTTTTGCTCTGATACCGCGATAAAAAACTATTTCAGTTTTGATATAGACGTACAAAAAGATAGTGAGATCAACTTTGAGCATGAACGTATTTTAAAAAAATTAACTACAATTAGAAGAAAAGACACTTTTTGGGATAAGCCTAATAACCCTTGGAAAGATGAAAAAATAGACTTTGTTTTTATGATAGGTTCTGGTTTGGGCTATCAAATAGAAGAGATATTTAAGCGTAAAGATGTTTGTAATTTTTTCTTGTATGAACCCTCACCTGAGGTTTTTTATGCGATGTTACATGCTATTGAATTAAAACCTCTAATTGAACACTGTTTTTCTAATGCGGGTATGTTTAAACTCACCATAGGTTTTGGTCCTGAGACAGCGCTAAATAATTTGCATACTGCATTGTTAGATAAAGGACATTTCAATATTGCGAGAATGTTTATATATAAACATTATGAAAGTGAAACAACCGATAAAATGATTTCCTTATTGAAAGGTATCGGGCATAGATTAAGCCAAGGTTTTGGCTTTATGGAAGATGAAATTATAGGTTTATCTCATTGTTTATCAAATATAAAGTCGGGTTATCCATTTCTTTTAAAATCACAACACTTTACAAATACACAACCAAATAGACCGATATTAATTGCAGCTAATGGACCATCTCTAGACAATAAAATAAAAATGATTAAAGCGCGAGAAGATGAGTTTATTATTGTCAGTTGTGGCACTTCTTTAAGGCCATTACTAGCGAATGGTATTACGCCTGATATCCATATAGAAATGGAAAGAACATCAACAACACTGCCTTGGATTGATAGCATTCCTGAACAAGATAAATTAAAAGAAATTCAAATTATTGCACTAGCACCAGTATGTACTGATGTTTTAGTAAAATTTAAATCTCCGAAGGTAATAAATAAGCTATATGACTCTGCTGGTTATATGGTGACTGAAATTGATAAACGCGGATTATATGAATCACCAGATAAAATGAATCCTACAGTAACAAACTGTGCTTTAACCTTATTAGTTTCATTGGGTTTTGAAAATATTTATTTAATTGGTACAGATCTCGGTTTTAAATCGTTAGATCACCATCATTCAAAAGACAGCATGTATTACGATGAGGATAAATATAAAGCTGATGAAGCGCTAGCAATGTTTAAAAAAGAATTAACATTGGAAGGCAATTTTGGCGGAACTATATACAGTACTCGCATATTTGAGCAATCAAGAGGAAATATAGAACTTTTATTAGAAAAGAATAAATCAGTTATTGCTCATAACTGTTCTGATGGTGTAGCTATTTCAGGGACTATACCTTTAGACTTTGATTTAATACCGACTTTTACCACAGAAAATAAAAAAAGTATTTATTTGGACGATTTATTAGAAAAATCATTTAGTAGTGAACAATTGAGTTATGCAGCAGTGGAAGCACTGGCATTATTAACATTTAGAGGAATTAAATCCCTTTTAGACAAACTATTTGCAATAACCGATAAACGAATAGAGTCCCGTGATGAATTACGGCTGCTATTTTCGCTTCAGTATAAGACATTATTTAATGAGCTCAACAATGCTGAGGGGTGTTCTAGTGCTATAAGTTTATATTTACAAGGCAGTTTGAAGTATTTTCAAGCAACGATCATGAGTAATGCTTATTATTATAATAACTTAGAACAAAGAAATAATTACATCAACCAAGCTATTACTATAATGAAAGAGCATTTTTATAGTACCTATATTGAACTAATTGAAAACTATAATATGCCGTCAAAAGTTTAGAATACAGAGCAACTATCTTTAATTTATCCATGATAGTTGCCTCTCTACTCAACACTATGCCAAAAGGTAAATTTATCGTGTTATGGAAACAATATGGTATTTATTTTGTGAAAATATTTACAAATTGCTGTTCAAAAAAAGTTGCTTTAAGGTGATTTGCATCTAAGCCAAAGGGAGCTCGTTTATCATCAGCAATATCAGAGACTCGAAATATATATGTTAACCTCGTCAAGTCTTTAGACAAATTGTGCAAAGATTGATGACAAGTCAACGAGTCTACTACAAACATTTCAAACTGGCTTGAATCTGCTTCTATGTATTCATTTATATCAAATAAATTAAAATTATTTTTTGTTACAACTTGATAATGACCATATTCATTTTTTGTGGTTAACGGAATATCGTGACAGTGGGACTTTGGAAATAAGTGCAAACCTCCACAGTTGCGTTCAAAGTTATTGGTTAAGTTAAGCCAGAATGTTAATTGAGATCTACTTTGCATAAGATATGGAAAATCTTGATGTATTGGTAGATTAAATTTGAAATTTTCAGCCCTCGGCGGAAATATATGTAAGGTCTCCCCGTTGCTTGGTTTCGTTAGTAGCTTATTGGAGTTCAGATTATCAAAAAAAACTATTTATCAAGGTCTCTACTTGTGGGTCGTAAAATAAATTATTCCCACTTTTTAGTTTTATAGGTTGAGTACCAATATCATATAACAGCCCTAAGAGTGATCTATCTTTTTCATTGATTATTATCAAGATTTTCTGAAGATTATCCTCTTTTTCTATAAGTTCATTCCGATTAATAGCACAACTAAATGCTGTTACAAGCACCTTGTCTATCTCGACAGCAGAGTCTTTAATAATGATTAAAAGATATCGACAAATATCAAAATAAAAATTCTGAATATTACTTAACAGATTAGGCGTTAAGTTTATTCTAGCAAAACCATATTTTATCAGCTGCTCTAAGTTGTTCAATAGACTTCCTTAAATGGGTTAATAAGCATCTTTAATTACGTAGGCGCCAGGATTGTCTGAATAAGGAAATTTTTTGAACGTAGGGGTTATATTTCTTTCTTTAAAAAATTCATCTACCGCTTTTGCCTCAACAGGGTAAACATCAAATTCGTACTCATCCAATAGAAGAACTCCACCAATCACTAAGCTATCCCAAAATGTTTCCAAGCCAACTTTTGTAGGTTCATACAAATCACAATCAAGGTGTAACAGCTTTATTTTTATACCTATATTTTCTATAGAAAAATTAGGTACCGTTTCGCGAATATCGCCCTCAATAATTTTAATATAGGGCTTTTGTGGCGCAAAACGATTATGATCAAAAATATTTGTTAATTCATATAGCTCATTACGGTAGCTTTAAGATGACCAACCACCAACAGTTTTATTATCTGATTTTTCCTGTATACCATCATTAGAATTAAATTCAGGGAAACCGCAAAAATTATCAAATCCAATAATGTCAAAGCTTCTATCATATGGTTGAAATATTTCAGAAAACTGTGCAAATCGCAGAAGCGACTCACCTTTAAACACACCAAGCTCTACAATGTGCTCAGGGAGTTGGTCAATTATTTTATATATTTCATAATGGGCGATAGACTTAGCTGTTGCTCTGCGGTCAACATATCTTAAGGTGCTCCCTGAAGAAAAAGCTGCTAAATTCTCACTCTCAACTTGGCGTTTGATTAGGCGAAATATTTCATTTTCTACAAAAGTGTTATCAGGGCATTGATTTGGTTTTTTCATTGCTAGTCTTTTGAATATAATCTATTATTTACTATGTTTCTTATAAGTAACATAGATCGCGTATGCACGGACCAAGTTGACGGTGCTTAATTCTTTATTTGTATAAAAGCATTGTCTTTATTAATTTTTCTAATCATTGCCAATGAACAGTCATTATGTGGATCTCCTAAAGATATTCCTTGGTCATAATGCGTATATTTTTTATATACTAATTTATACATTGGATGGCTAGTAAATAAACGTGAAAAGTCCATTTTATAAGACCACAAATCTTGTTTTTCGTAATGATGGTATTTTCGTTTTTGTGGATAGCTGTCAAAATCAAAAATCGCAACGATACCTGCTTTATCTAGAATCCTATCTGCCTGCATAACTACAGAAAAATAAAGCTCCGGTGAGATAAGGTAAAAGCAATGACCGAATATAATTAAATCAAATGAATTAGATCCTAGTATTTGAAATACTTCGTTTTGCCAAAAGCTTTCGTCTACCTTGCTGTGAATAAGCTTTACATTATTCGTACTTTTATACCTTTGTATTCCATCCTCTACCGCGGCTTTTGATGGCTCTATTCCTATACATTTAATATCAAACTCTTTAGCAAACCAATCTAACCTGTAGCCGTTGCTACAGCCTATTTCCAAAATTCGCTTAATCTTCAATTCAGGAATAATCTCTGCTATTTTTAAGTAAATAGTATCTTGTTCTTTTTTTTTACTTAAAAGAGCGTTTTTATTTCGATAAAACCAAGCATCTGCTTCTGTGGCACTGAAAATCTCTTCTTGTTTCATATTATACTCAGTTAGTCTTTTACTTCGGCAATTGATAATGTTGACCAAACCATTCCGGCTTTTTTGATTTACGTGTCATTCGTGTAAACTCATCTAATGGTGGGGTCGTATTAAAGCCAAGCAAATCCTTTTGAGCAGGCGATAACTTTTGGTAAATATCGTTAGGTGTATTGGCACTGAAGTCAAACGAAGGCTTAATAAACCAACGTCCATAGCCTAAAACAATTCCCCAACGACTGTCGGAAAGTGTTTTTGATGAGCCGCCGTGCCACATCGCACCATTAAACACTAACACCGAACCTGCGCTTGCTTCTAATAGAACCTCATCTTTGTAATTTAAGCCATTAGCAGCATAACAATCTCTTTTGTGACTGCCAGGTACTAGCCTTGTTGTACCATTGTGCTCATTAAAGTCATCAAGCATTAAGATAACCACCATGATCAGAGGGAAAGCGTTTTTACCCGGTAAATTACTATCTAAATGTAACTGTTGTTGAGGAGAGCCTTTTTTAGGGCATCTTGCAGATATATTCAACAAATGAATAGGTTCATTATTTTCGAAAGATCCCTCTTTTAATAACTTTTCTACTAAAGGCATATAACTAGGATGATTGAGGTAAGGTAAGTAATTAATGTCTTTGTTGTGCATGTTATAAACCACTTTCTCAAATGTTTTGTCGTTTAAACCATGTCCAGTAGTCGATGAGTTAACATAATGAGGAGAGTACTTTGTATGGTCTCTTTCTAACATGGCTTTTAACTTAGCTATTTCAGGTGTTGTAAGCGCATCAGGTATTACAAAATAGCCACTGTTATCAATTTCACTTATTGCTTGCTCAAAGTCATATTTCATTAATAAATCATCCTTACTTATCTTCTACTTTCTGCCAGGTAAGCGCGGTATTCTGCGATACATCAGATGTAGCTTTCTTGCCAATAATGTCAGCTAAATGTTTTGGTGCAATACCTAGTCCAGGCCGAACAACCGATAAATTATCCGTTGAAAAATAGTCACCTTTTTTTATTGTCTTATTGGCATAAATTGAACGACGATATATTTTTGATTTTTCTTCACTTTGACTACCCCCATAGGTAACTTGACCTAAAATTGACCAGGTAGTATTAACAGACTTTACTAGTTGTGTTAACTCTTCAGGTTGTAGAGAGAAAGCAGAGTCTACGGCACCATCATTCCTGTCTAGCGTAATATGTTTTTCGATTAAAACCGCACCTAAAGCAGTCGCTACTATTGGAACATCTATACCTAGAGAGTGATCTGATAATCCTATTGGGCATTGAAATTTTTCATGCATATCGTTGATCGTGGCAAGGTTTGCATCAGTAGTCTTTGACGGATAAGCACTCGTACACTTTAATAATACAATCTGTTGCGCGCCAGCGTCTTTTGCTGCTTCTACAGCATCTTTTATTTCAAGTTCTGACGCCATGCCCGTTGACATTATTAAAGGCTTACCTGTTCTTGCTGCATGTTGTATTAATGGAATATGTACAAGTTCAAACGAGGCAATCTTATAAGCTGGACAATTCAGTGTTTCTAAAAAATCTACAGCTGATTCATCAAAAGGTGAGCTAAAGCACAATAGGCCTTTATCATGACAATAATCAAATAACTCTTTGTGCCATTCCCAAGGTGTTGCCGCTTTTTGATATAATTCGTGTAAAGATTGACCTTGCCATAAATTTTCTTTATCAGAAACCCAAAATTCATCTGTCTTTACGTCAAGTGTTATTGTGTCTGCGGTAAATGTTTGTAACTTTACTGCATCCACTTCAGCTTCATAAGCAATATCTATCAATTTTTTGGCTCGTTCAATAGAACCGTCATGATTTCCTGATATTTCAGCAACAATAAAAGGACGACACCCCTTCATTATTTTATCAAAACTTGGTTTTGTCATATTAAGCTCTATCTTTTTTGGCAATTACTAATGTTTGTCTACCCAGATTTTGCTCTGCAAGAGAGCGATAGAAGCTTAACAAAGCTTCTTTTTGGCCAAAATTTACTAGATTTCGTTCAAAGGCCATGCGCTTTTGATGACATTCACTGCCTGTTTTTTCATCGCCAACGTATTTATCACCAAATAATAAAAACATCTCTAAAGGGAAGGAAGCAATCTTGTCAATTATGGTAAAGCCCTTTTGAGTTAAAAGAGACTCTAAACTGCTAGCGCTAAAGTAATTTAAATGTGCGGGAGGGCAAACCCACCACTGATCTAAATTGTGAGTTTGTTGGCCAGCTTGTTGAAAAGCGTTAAATTCATTAGGGACATCTATTATTAAGTAACCGTCATCCTCCAAAGCTTGAGATACAATATTATCAATAACGGTATCAGGAGAGCTCAAATGCTCTAGTACATTTTGTAAAATAACAAAATCAAATTTTTTATCGAAAGGGTTTAGAGATGAAAAATCGGAATTTAACGCGTTAATACCTAATTCTTGACAGTATTCCACTGCCTCTGGTGCGGGATCTACACCAAAGGTCTTCGCTCCTTTTTGTTTTAAGAAACGCAGTGTCTCTCCCCAGCCACAACCTATGTCAAAACAATTAAAACTATTAATTTTTCTTTGTGAATTTTCTTCTATAACGCTAACAATAAACTCACGCCAAAAGTTATAAAATTCATGATCTTTTTGTTGTACCGCTAATTGTGAGTCATTGAAGTTCGGTCTTTGAGTTGAGTAGAACTCATTTTTGTAAAAGGATTCTATTTCTTGTTGACTGGGTGTAGGGTCAACAAAAAGGTAGCCATAGTTTGAATGTTTTTTTAATTGATATTTTTGATCTGACATGACATGTTCCTAATATATTTTGAGGTGTTCTCCCAACCTAAGTTGGCAATAACATCGATAATGCATAAGTGGCTAATAAAGTTGTCTTTACTGTTTTCCTGACAATATGAAGGAGGAATAAAATCACAGTAAGTTGTTGGATATTTAGCTTCTAAAATATTATCTTCCTGTAAGTACTCTTTCGCTCCAATAGGGCTTAAGTATTGTGTACATTTCATTATTTCAAGATATTTTGAAAGTCTATCGCTGCGTTCACCTGAGATTGAATAATCAGAACTTTTAATAAAAACAGTATCTAACTTCAATTTATGACAAATAAATTTTATCAACTTTATATTCAACTGCGCTAGGTTATCGCAAGAATTTTCAGATAAATAAACCATAAGTTCATTAGCATCTTGATAATGCGGAGATTTACCATAATAAGTGGTGATGGTATTTTTATGCACTCTAATGTTTTTGTTTAAAAGTGCTAATTTAGTTTCATTCAGACTTTGACCGTGGTGATGTATTATATCGAGAGATAACCATTTTTTATCTTGGGCACAGAGTATTTGATTACGATAATGCCAGCTAGATTTTGAAAATTGAGCGTCATCATAAAACATAAAGATATCGACGAGATCAATTAAGGCAAAATATCCAGCCCAAGGAAGGTAAGTTGGTTGCATCACAGCACAAAGCATTATTATTTTCCGTTTATTTATTTACTAAAATCCACCGGTGATGATTAACATAATTACCATCAATTAGTTGACTTCTTCTCTTAATCTTAGCAAGAACAAAGCCACTGTTTAGGTACAATTTTTCGGCAACCGAATTTCCTTCTATTGTTATTAATTCGATGCGCTTCAATTGCATGGTATTAAATGCCCATTCAATAATCATTGCCATACTATTTTTACCTACCCCTTGTCCTTTAGAATTATTCTCACCAAGATATATTTCTAAATAACCCATTTGTTGTTCAGGAGTGATTCTTATACTTAAATTGCCAACATACTGGTTTGCATTGAATATTGCCCAAAGGTAAAAATTATGTTGCTGATGAAGCCAATCTGTATGGGATTGTATTGATATATCTTTAGAAAAACCAAATGTAGAGCGTAACTGAGGTAATGATAACCAAGTGACTGTTTTTTTTATATGCTCAGAGGTATAGGGTATTAAGGATGTTTTTTCTAAACTCAGGGTTTGCAGTTGTGGAAAAAAACTCATGAGTTTATCAATAATTAATTTACAACCTTGACCATTAAGCTTATTTTTGAAATTGTCGAATGTCAGAAGGTGAGCACCGTGAGTATAGAACTGTTGAACTGCTCTTTCTATTTCTTGTGTATTCATTTTCCATATAGGACCAAGATAATAACAAATTTTTTCCTCGTGGAGGTTTTTTAAAATAGCCACTTGGTTTTCACTAGTTGCAAAACATGCCGTTTTACAACCCAGTAATAGTCTTTCCCATAAAGAGATACCAGGAGCACCAATAGCAAACTCACAAAGGCTCATGATATCTGAAAATGTAGACTCGTCGGTATTGGTTATAATATCGTTGTGATTCGATAATTGTTGTTGTTGACAATTTAGCTGTGAAGTACTTTTAGTTAACGCGACATAAATTTTTTGCTTATGCGCTTTTGCTAAATGTAATGCAATAGTTGCTGTGCTTTTGTGTGGGTCTGTAGCACCAAAAAATAGATGAGTAGAGTTTTTTATTTTTACTATTTTTTCATTCAGTAAATTACTTTCACTTTGTAATACGTTTTGAGAGAAAATAAGGTAACTGATGCCGCAGAGTACTTCACACTCTCTATTCACTAATAAGTGGTAATCTTTTGGCTTTCTGAAGTAGTTAGAGTCGATAAGTAAATCACAATAATGGGGTCTATCTGCTAAATCATCAATTACAACAAGGCTGGCACTAGTCGTTTCTCTAATTTGATACTCCCAATTCTTGCTTATTCTATAGTGATCAATTATCAATATTGGTGGAATAACACATGCTTCTATAAGCTTTATTACTTGCTTTGTTTGCGAATATTCATCTGTTTCCAATTCGATAGTGCACAAAGAATTATTTACTAATAGCGTTTTACTCGCAGATGTTAAAGAAGCACATAAAAACACTATATTTATATTAAATGTTAATGATTTTGCAATGGTTATGCACCTTCTTAGGTGACCTTCTCCCATCTCAGCACTTGCATCGACTCGAAAGTAAACTGTATTCATTATCTAATTTTCATTATGGGCTGTAATGGAGGAACAGTTAACATCGCATCCAAATCGATTTCATTATTAATTTTTGTAAGCAATTTAAAAAAATCATCGTAAGCTAAGCATAACAACTCAAGCTCTTTATCTTTAAAGGCGTAACTGATGTTATGAGTGCCTAAACAAATGATATTATTGGCTAACATTGTTTGAATATAAAGGGTCTTTAATTTCATGGCATCGATGCCAATGAAACCAGATAAATCTACAAATGACCAGGCTGGGTGGGCATGTATCTTAATTTTATCTGAGAGCCCGTGTTGAGAAATGCTATCATTCAATCGTGTTTTTAATTTAACGCCAAAGCTATATATAGAAGCTGCAGCATCAGTTTGCTGTAGTTTCAGTATTGTTGCTTTTGCTGCCGCTAAAGAAAGCGTTTCTCCACCAAAAGTTGTTGAAAAAAATATATCTTCAAATCCTTGCATTATCTCTGCTTTACCTACTACAGCAGAAAGTGGAAAACCATTCGCCATGCCTTTGCCTAAAACACATAAATCGGGCTCTACATTGAATAAACCTTGTGCACCACTTAATCCATATCGAAATCCAGTGACGGTTTCATCAAAGATTAAAATTACACCTTGTTCTTTGCATAGCGCTTGTACGTTTTTTAAAAAATCATGCTGGGGCCATTGCGCATTCATTGGTTCTAATATCACAGCAGCATACTGGTTCTTATTTTTTTCAAACAATGAAGCTAACGATGCAATGTCATTGTAAACAAATGAATCGGTAAGTTCTGTTACCGATTTAGGAACACCGGCAGAGCGAGTTGTTGTACCTATATACCAATCATGCCAGCCATGATAACCACATACGGCAATTCTATCTTTTCCTGTTTTAGCTCGACTAAGACGTATTGACGCTGTAGTCGCATCAGATGCATTTTTACCAAACCTGACCATTTCGGCACAAGGTACTATATCTACCAATAATTGTGATACCTCTAATTCAACTGGTGAAGGTAAGGAAAAAATAGTGCCTTTGTCTAACTGTTTTTTTACCGCTTCATTTACGTCAGGGTCACAATAACCCAGTATTATGGCCGCAAGAGAGTTGACCATATCTAAGTAGCAGTTTCCGTCAATATCATATGCGTATGCACCTTGAGCATGATCAATTGCAACAGGAGACACCCCCGGAGGGTATTGTAAGTAGCTTTTACTGAATGTCTGTGAAGCAAGGGGAATGATTTTTTTTGCTTGCTTCAAATAGTGAGTAGACTGTGTGAAATTCATAGTAAATATCCTAGAGATTAATCTTTTAACAGTGATAGCTCATAACCTTCATTAGGGCTATGTTTATTATTTAGGTTAAGAATATCGGGATTTTTTTCAATGTAGTTAATTATATCTTCTAATGAAAATGAAGTCATAGTGGGTTGTAATGCATCGGCAATATTTTTAACTAAGGTGAAGTCTTCAGGGTAATCAATGGTAATTCTTATGCCAGAATAATCTTTTTTATACAGCATATTAAAGAGTGTAAATACTTCGGGGTGTTTATATATATAAGCCGTTACATGCTCTTTTTCTGAAAATAGAGTCGCTTCTTGATATGTTTTTTTCAGTGCTTGGTAAGAAAAAACCTCAACACCCATACCATCAGGATAAGTCATCACAGGTCCGTTAGAAACATAATCGTAATTGTGCTTCTGATAAAAATATATATGTTCATCAATAACTTTCGGATCAATGATTGGGCAATCTGCAGTGAGTCTAATAATGGTTTGTGCATTGAAATGTGTTGCTGCATGATAAAATCGTGACAGCACGTTTTCAAGGTCTCCTCGATAGCAAGTACGATTGTTTACTGCGCACCACTCGGAGATAGGATCATCGTCTACACAAGTGCTAGTCGCAATAACAACCTTATCAACTAGTGAACATTGTTCAACTCGTTCAATCATCCATTGTAACAAGGGTTTTTGTTGTAATTTTATTAACACCTTGCCAGGAAATCTTGTAGAAGACATTCTTGCTTGTATAATTACTAACGTTGTCATTTTTTTTCTATATTCCAAAGCGATGGATTAATTAACGTTTCTTCTGTAGACGAAAGCGTTTTAATATCTAGTTTTATATCGGCAGTTTTAGCCTGTGACTTTAATATCTCGCTGAGTTGCAGCTTAGAGCAAACACCAATAACAAATTTATCTACATTCTCAACGAAATTCACCAAAGACAAAGCCACATCTAAAGTAGATAATTTATGGCTTAAACAAAAATCATTGAATCTGTTTAAGCTTTTTAAGTGAGGCTGGAAGTATGAGTTTATGTCATTTAATGGCTGTAATAGTAAGCCTTGTAAAAAAAGCGAACGGGTGTGTACTTCAATACCTTTATCTTTTAGAAACCTTAAACAGCCACTTGATATAAAACGTTGATCGAAAACATTTAGGGGCAATTGAATTAAATCGATATTAAAATTATTTGCAATAAAAAAGGCTTGCTCAGGAGAGTATACTGAAACCCCTAGTTTATGAATTTTCCCCTGCTCTTTTAATAATAAAAGTTCTTCAAAAGTTTTGGTGTTTATGTTTTCAGCCGTATGAAAGAGTAAACCGTAGACTTGGTTACAGGCAAGACGAATAAGAGCATTCTCAACCAAGTCTTTTATAGAACTCGTATGTGATTCTATATCAGGAATTTTAGTAATGATTTTAAAGTTATAGTCGTTATTATTTGTTTTGTAGCTGCCAATAACTTGTTCACTTAGCCCATAGCCCATAGCTGTATCTAGATATGTTACACCATGTTTTTTTGCAAAATTTAGGATGCTTTCTACTTCATCAAAAGCAACTTTTCCATTCGGATTAGATACTCCGTAATCTAATCCGAATTGCACGGTGCCTAAGGCTATCTTCATGAACGAGCTAATAATTTGTTCAATGTACTTACTATATGCTTAAAGTCTAAATCTGATAAATCTGCATATAAAGGAAGAGATATACAACCTTGGTAATATAATTCAGCTTGAGGGAAGTCTCCATACTGAAAGCCTAATTTTTGATAATATGGCTGTGTATGAATAGGAATGTAGTGAACATTGACGCCTATATTTGCTTGTTTTAATTTTGTGAAAAGTTGCTCTCTGGATAGTGATGAACTCTCAGTTAAGCGAACTATAAACAGGTGATAACTACTATAGCATCCTTCACTTTGCTGCTGCCATGTCAACGGTAAGTGCGCTATTGCTTGCTGGTATTTTTTAGCTAATTGTTGGCGGGTTTTTACAAAATCTGCCAACCGTGTCAGTTGACTTAAACCTAATGCGGCCTGAACTTCTGTCATTCGGTAGTTAAAACCTAAGCTTTGTTGCTCATAGTACCAATCGCCTTGATTTTGCTCTAATAGCAACTCTTTTGCTTTTACAACACCATGACTACGAAGAAGAGACATTTTATCTTTTAATACTTGCGAATTTGTTGTGGCAACACCACCCTCAGCCGTTGTTATTATTTTTACAGGGTGAAAACTAAATACCGTTATATCACTGTATTTACAACTGCCTACAGGTTCTTGTTGGTAGTATGCACCTATAGCATGACTTGCATCCTCAATGATGAAGACACCAAACTCTTTTACCAGTAATGATATTGACTCCATATCACAACTTAATCCGGCCATATGCACAACAATAAGTGCTTTTGGCAAGATGTTATTTACTTTAGCGTGCATTAGCTTATTTTTCAGTGCCATAACAGAGATATTGGCAGTGTCAATATCAATATCAACAAAATCAACATTAGCACCACAATAAATAGCACAGTTAGCGGATGCTACAAAAGAAATAGGGCTTGTCCAAACGATGTCATGTTTTTCGACGTTTAATGCTAAACATGCAATATGCAAAGCTGATGTGGCACTATTGACCGCTACAGCATGTTCTACTTGGCAGTGCTCTGCAATGGCATTTTCAAAAGCAGGTATACAAGGCCCTTGAGTTAACCAATCAGATTGTAAAACATTAACCACAGCATCAATGTCTGCTTGGGTAATATTTTGTTTTCCATACGGGATCATATCTATGCCATTTTATTAAAAGCTAATAATTGCTTAATACTCAAAAAGTCAGCGTTATTCTTCGAATTGTATTCAAACCCAGGTAATACCGAGTGTCCTAATTCGTTAAGGGCATTTGAGGTAAAGTCGTTGCTTCGACTAAAAAACTTTATGCTAGGAGCTATAACAAAATGATCGTCATACTCAAAGGTATGGTAAGAATCATCGGCAGGACACATGATTTCGTGCAGCTTCTCTCCAGGCCTTATGCCTATAATATTCGTTGGCAGATTAGGAGCCATAGCTTTAGCTAAGTCTACAATACGCATAGAAGGTATCTTAGGTACAAAAACTTCTCCTCCCAGCATACGCTCGAAGTTTTTTAAAACAAAATTAACACCGTCTTGCAGTGTTATCCAAAAACGAGTCATTTCAATGTGAGTGATGGGAATCTCACTGGCGCCTTCAGCTATTAACTTTTCAAAGAAAGGTACGACAGAGCCTCTTGAACCGACAACATTTCCATATCGTACCACTGAAAAAGTGGTTATATGTCCACCTGAAATGTTGTTTGCGGCAACAAATAATTTATCTGAAACTAATTTAGTTGCCCCGTATAAGTTTACAGGATTTGCCGCTTTGTCAGTTGATAATGCGATAACCTTCTCTACATTATTAGCTAACGCTGCCGTTATTACATTTTCAGCACCATCAATGTTCGTCTTGATACACTCCATCGGGTTATATTCGGCTGCAGGTACCTGTTTCATTGCAGCAGCATGAATAACAAAGTCAACACCACTCATTGCTTGAATTAAGCGTTCTTTATCTCGAACATCACCAATAAAGTATCGCATACAATTTTGGGAGAAATCTTGCTGCATTTCAAATTGCTTTAACTCATCGCGTGAATATATGATGATCTTATTTGGAGTATAATTTTTTAATAGCGTTTCGACGTACTTTTTCCCAAAAGAACCCGTACCACCAGTGATGAGAATGTTTTTATTGTTGAACATTACTTTAAATACCTTTTGGGTTGTTTT
>Ga0055584_100002582_pt1 | contig 17863 bp, 17 predicted proteins | sample OSDHelmetaG_FD_58716 | JGI IMG/M metagenome (GOLD analysis project Ga0055584, IMG submission 58716) | Pelagic marine sediment microbial communities from the LTER site Helgoland, North Sea, for post-phytoplankton bloom and carbon turnover... | ecosystem: Environmental > Aquatic > Marine >... | reverse complement strand
GAACTCCCGACATCCTGCTCCCAAAGCAGGCGCGCTACCAGACTGCGCTATACCCCGAACATTCTTCAAAAACGACTTCTTGCGAAGAGGCGGCATGATACTCATGCCGCTTGGTTTCGTCAATATTTCACTGCATTTAACCACAGAATAAACTCAGTTTATTTTTTAGGCAGCCACTTTGTAGTTCGCTAGCTCTAGCTCCTCACCTTCAAACAGACTGTCTTCTTTCAAAACAGGGACAAAGCAAATACTCATAAATAATGCATCACCCTCTTTCGACACGCCAACTTGTTACGCCATCCTTGTCTTCAACAACAACATTAAGCGCTGTAAGCTCATCACGGATCTCATCAGCCAGCGTCCAATCTTTATCCACGCGCGCTTGTTTGCGCTTTGTAATCAGTGATTCGACATGCTCTGAATCAATATCATCGCCGCCTTCCCGTAAAAAATCTTCTGCTGACATCTCAAATATACCTAGCACGCCACCGAGTTTTTTTAATAAAGCAGTGAGTTGTTGCGCCTGCTCAATATCAGTATCTCTTAAGCGATTTATTTCTCTCACCAGCTCAAATAAAACACCTATGGCCTCAGGTGTATTGAAATCGTCATTCATAGCCGCATGAAAACGTAAGTCGTATTCACTATTTTCTGGTGCAACTCCCTGCCTTGTTTCCAAACCTTTTAAAGCATTGTAAAAGCGTTCTAGGGCGCCATAAGCAGTCTGTAAGTTTTCTTCGGAATAATTAATCGCGCTACGATATTGGCTCGACAATAAAAAATAACGAATAACTTCTGCTGGATATTTCTTTAGCACTTCGCGAATGGTGAAAAAATTGCCCAAGGATTTGGACATCTTCTCATCGTCTACTCGAACTGCTCCATTATGCATCCAGGTATGTACAAACTTTTTACCGCTAGCCGCTTCTGACTGAGCAATTTCATTCTCATGATGCGGAAACATTAAATCACTGCCTCCACCATGAATATCAAAAGTCTCGCCAAGGCAGCATGAAGACATTGCTGAACACTCAATATGCCAACCTGGACGTCCATAGCCCCAGGGAGAGTCCCAACCAGGTTCACCTTCTTTGGCTGGTTTCCATAAGGTGAAATCCCTAGGATCGTGTTTGCTTTCTTCGATATCTATACGAGCACCTGCCAGTAATTCTTCAGGATTTTTACGCGAAAGTTTGCCGTAATCTTGAAATTTATTAACCGCATAATAAACATCACCATTATCGGCTGCGTAGGCAAAATCTTTGTTTATAAGCTGCTTGATAATCTCGATAATTTCAGTGATATGCCCCGTTGCTTTGGGCTCAAGATCAGGCGCTTGAATATTTAATGCGCGTTCATCTTCATGCATTAATCCGATAAAACGTTCTGTTAATTCATTAAAGGGCTCATTATTTTCATTCGCGCGCTGAATTATTTTGTCATCAACATCAGTGATATTTCTGACATAAGTTACATCAAAACCACTACTGCGCAGATAACGCACAATGACATCAAAGGCGACCAGCATTCGTGCATGCCCAATATGGGAATAATCATAAGTCGTTAGCCCGCAGACATACATCCGAATTTTACCGGGCTCTATTGGCCGGAACTCTTCTTTTTTATGCGTCAGGGTGTTATATATTTTTAGCACAGTGTTTGTTCTGCTTATTTAGTCTGCATTATTTGTTTTGAGCTTTACCCCAAGTATCACGCAAGCTTACAGTCAAGTTGAAAACTGGGGTGTCAGCTTCATGCGCTTTTCTATCCGCAACAAAATAACCTTCGCGCTCAAACTGGAAACGCTCTTCAGCTTGAGCATCTTTCAAGCTCGGTTCCAACATGCAGCCTTGTAAGATTTTCAGTGAATCCGGATTAATAAAGTCACGATAATCACCTTCAGCCTTATCGGGATTCTCTTCAAGAAATAGACGGTCATATAGCCGCACTTCAGCTTCCATAGCATCTTCCACAGACACCCAATGAATCACACCTTTCACCTTACGCCCTTCAGGCTTTGCGCCTAAGGTGGCCGCATCATGAGAGCAACGCAGTTCAGTAACAATGCCTTCTGAATCTTTGATGACTTCTTCACACTTAATGACATAGGCGCCACGTAAACGCACTTCTCCGCCAGCAACAAGCCGTTTAAATCCAGGCGGGGGTATTTCTTCGAAATCATTACGCTCTATATATAATTCACGTTTAAAAGGAATTTGTCTTTGACCCATTGTGTCATCTTTAGGGTGGCGACTTAAGCTGAGCACTTCCTCTTTACCTTCAGGGTAGTCCTCGATCACAATTTTCAAAGGTCGTAACACCGCCATTGCCCGTGGAGAGGTTTGATCAAGATCCTCACGTAAAGCATGCTCTAACATGGCAACATCCACCACGCTATTAGTTCGAGTCACACCAATGTTTTCACAAAACTGTCGAATAGACGCTGCTGTGTAACCACGTCGACGCATCCCTTCCAAGGTCGGCATACGGGGATCATCCCAGCCTGATACCAAGTCTTCATTTACCAGTTGTATTAATTTACGTTTACTTAATACAGTGTAATTAATATTCAGCCGTGCAAATTCTATTTGTTGAGGATGAGTGGGCAAATCAAGTTGATCTAACACCCAGTCATATAAAGGACGATGGTCTTCAAATTCTAAAGTACACAGTGAATGAGTAATGCCTTCTAAAGCATCTGAAATACAGTGTGTGTAATCATACATCGGATAAATACACCAAAGATCACCAGTTTGATGATGATGCTGATGACGAATACGGTATAACACCGGATCACGCATGTTCATATTTGGCGAAGTCATATCTATTTTTGCGCGCAGACTATATTCACCATCAGCAAACTCCCCTGCTTTCATGCGGCCAAATACATCAAGATTATCTGCTACTGAACGGTCTCTATCAGGGCTGTTTTTTCCGGGCTTAGTCAATGTCCCGCGATATTCTCTAGCTTGTTCTGGCGTCAGGCTACAAATATAAGCCTTACCATCCTCAATCAGCTTGACAGCTAATTCATAAAGAACGTCAAAATATGAAGAAGCATAAAACTCACGATCTTCCCAGTCAAAACCTAACCAGTTAATACTGCTTTTTATGGAGTTAATGAATTCAACGCTTTCTTTTTCCGGATTGGTATCGTCGAAACGCAAATTACAGAGCCCCGCAAAAGTTTGCGCTGTCGTAAAATTAAGCCAAATAGATTTAGCATGACCAATATGCAAATAGCCATTGGGTTCTGGTGGAAAGCGCGTATGCACCTTTCCGTTATGCTTATTATTCTTTTGATCTTCTTGAATAATCTGTTGGATAAAATTACTGGGTGTTTCTGCCATGCTATTTGTCATTTTGCCTGCTTGCTTTTTCTGCACACTATTTATGCAACTTAAAGGACTGTATTATAGCGCCCTTAACCTAAGCAAACTACACACAATAATTTCCTATATCAGGAAAAAGCAGGAGATAGAAATAAATGATCGTTTTGCACACTACCGCTGGTGATATCACTCTTGAACTGGACTTTGAAAAAGCACCCATCAGCGCTGCTAATTTCAAACAATATGCTGAAAAAGGCCATTATGATGGTACTATTTTTCATCGCGTCATTGAGAACTTCATGATTCAAGGCGGTGGTTTTGAGCCTGGCATGAAACAAAAATCCACAGACGCGACTATTCAAAATGAAGCGGACAATGGGCTTAGCAATGATCTCGGCACGATCGCTATGGCCAGAACCATGGAACCACACTCTGCTTCTGCTCAGTTTTTTATTAATGTTAAAGACAATGATTTCCTTAATCACAGTGATAAATCACCTCAGGGTTGGGGCTATGCTGTTTTTGGTAAAGTGACTGACGGCATGGATATCATTGATGAAATTAAAGGCTGTTTGACCGGCACAACTGCAGGTCATCAGGACGTTCCTGTGGAAGATATTATTATTGAGTCAGTTACCGTAGAGGGTTAAATGACAGATAAACCTATCCTGTTTATCTCAGATCTGCATCTGGAGCCTGACAGACCGGACATCAGTCAGGCTTTTTTTAATTTTCTGGAAAAGTATGCAAGTAAGGCACAGGCTTTATATATCCTTGGTGATTTTTTTAATGTCTGGCTTGGTGATGACCACAGCTCCGAGCTTAGCATTCAAGTGGCTGAGAAACTAACTGCCCTTAGTCAAGCGGGTGTCATTATTAAACTTATGCATGGTAATCGCGATTTTTTGATGGGCGATAAATTCGCGCAAGCTTGTGGCGCAGAGCTGATTGAAGAGCCCTACTTGCTTCAAGCTTTTAATGATACTTTACTGCTCATGCATGGGGATGTCCTATGTACTCGAGACCATGACTACATGTCTTTTAGATCTATGGTTCGCGACCCAATCTGGCAACAAGAATTTCTTAATCGACCTATCTCGGACCGCATAGCTTTTGCAGCTGAAGCGCGCAAACAGAGTCAAAGCATGAGTAGCAATAAAGCCACTGACATTATGGATGTCACGCCTGAGGCTGTTTCGGACATAATGCAAAGCCATAATGTGCTTACGCTCATTCATGGTCATACACACCGGCCTGCTGTGCATGATCTATCTAAATCGGCAAAGCGCATGGTCTTGGGAGATTGGGATAATAGCGCTTGGTATATTAGCTGGGCGCCAGAACAACTTGCTCTGCATGAAATTGAAAACCCTGGTGCCTAGTTATGGCAATCCTACTCTCTAGCAAAGTAAGAGACCTTGACGGCTTACCCGTTAATCGGATTTTGCCGCATATAAAAAAGCGCATGGTTGGCCCTTATATTTTTCTCGATCATATGGGTCCTATGGATTTAGCGGCAAATGAAGGTCTGGATGTCTTGCCACATCCTCATATTGGCTTGTCCACATTGACCTATTTACTCGAAGGTAAAATCCTTCACCAAGATAGCTTAGGCAATATTATTGAAATAGTGCCGGGTGACGTAAATTTAATGACAGCTGGTAAAGGCATCGTGCACTCCGAAAGAGAACCAAAAGAATTGCGCTCAAAACATCATCGAGTTAATGGCATCCAATGCTGGCTGGCTTTACCCGAAGATAAAAGCGAAATTGAGCCTTCTTTTCAGCATGTACCTCAAGCTGATTTACCTAAATATCAGGATGATGGAGTTAGCGTGACTTTGGTTGCAGGTAATGCTTTTAATTTACAGTCGCCAGTAGAAACCTTTTCACCTTCTTTCTTTTTAGATATCGAGGCGAAAGCAGACAGCATCATTCCACGCCCTGAAGCAGAATTCGAATGCATGCTTTATCTCTTAAACGGTAGTATTAAATCCGAGAAGGCTGAGTATCGCAGCGGACAGATACTTTTATTAGAGAACGAGAAGTCATTCAAAGCAGTCACTGATGTCCGATGCCTGTTATTAGGTGGCGAGGCATGGAAAAAAATTCCTTATATTGAATGGAATTTTGTTTCTTTTCATAAGGAAACAATTGAGAAGGCCAAAACAGATTGGCGTGAAAGACGCTTCCCGGAAGTTCCTAGTGACAAAGAAGAATTTACGCCACTTCCTTGAATCCTCTGAATTCGGGGCAAAAACACTTCCAGCAAGTACTTGAACAAGACCAGCTTAAATCTGAAGAATAAACACTTAGCGTTGAAAATAGCGTTGAAAATGAGCTTCGCTTAACAGTTGCAGATCATCATTGACCAGGCTCATTACTTCATCGAGGCTTGAATTTTTATATTCTGGCATGAGTTCAACGCCAATTTCATTCAAGGTTTGAATCCTATAAGAGTATTTTTGTAAAAGACCATGTAGCCAGCAATATGGGGATAAATTCGGATGATAAAAAAATCTGAAATCGTGCATTACATCCTGTAATTTTGTAACAGAAATAATTTGAAATTTGTTACGCAGAATTTGCTCAGTCAATAAGTCTATGCGATTTAACACTGCTAACTTTTCTTCTTCTGAATAACTATTCCATTTAATCACTTCGAAATTAAATCGCTTACAGCCTCGACATATCTTGTCTCCCAAAGATGTCGTCGAGCAAATTCCAATACATGGGGTTTGAATAGTTTTCATGAGCACAATTCTATCATTCATACTGCATAGTTGGTTTTCTTCAAGTAATTTTTTTCTATTCTTAACCCTCCATCATTAAAAATCGCTATTGCATACAACTAGCGAAAGTAAGCCTTTTCTTGTAGAATGCAGCCTCTTTTTTATAGCTCGTCCCAGACTTTTCAAGAGGAATAAGTAGTGCTAGAAGCTTATCGTAAACATGTCGCAGAACGCGAAGAACTTGGTGTTGTGCCTCTTCCATTGAATGCAGAACAAGTTGCAGAACTGATTGAACTCTTAAAAAGCCCACCTGCCGGTGAAGAAAAGTTTATTCTTGATTTAATATCCAACCGTGTTCCCGCTGGAGTTGATGAAGCCGCTTACGTAAAAGCCGGCTTTCTGTCTGCACTGGCTAAAGGTGAAGCCGTTTCTCCCCTTATTTCCAATCTCGATGCCGTTAAATTACTAGGTACTATGCTTGGCGGCTATAACATCTCTACCATGGTTGAATTACTCGATGATGCAGAATTAGGCGCTGAAGCGGCTAATCAGCTCTCAGGCACACTATTAATGTTTGATGCCTTTCATGATGTTGCTGCAAAAGCCAAAGCAGGCAATGAGAATGCAGTTACCACTCTCAAGTCTTGGGCAGACGCAGAATGGTTTACTTCTCGCGATAAAGTCCCTGAAATGATGACTGTCAGTGTATTTAAAGTGCCTGGCGAGACTAATACTGATGATTTATCACCAGCTCCTGATGCTTGGTCACGACCTGATATTCCTTTGCACGCAAAAGCCATGTACAAAATGCCACGTGATGGCGTCACCAATGCTGAAGAGCAGATTAATGAACTTAAAGAAAATGGCTTCCCTGTTGCCTTGGTTGGTGACGTTGTTGGTACGGGATCTTCACGCAAATCAGCAACAAATACAGTACTTTGGTTTATGGGTGACGATATCCCACATATTCCGAACAAAAGAGACGGCGGTGTTTGTATCGGCGGGCAAATAGCACCAATTTTCTTCAACACCATGGAAGATTCAGGTGCTCTTCCAATCGAATGTGATGTCAGTGACATGAATACTGGCGATATTATTGATATCCAACCTTACGCCGGCAAGATAACCAAACACGGTACAGATGAAATCTTATGTGAGTTTTCTTTAAAAACTGACATGATATTAGATGAGGTGCAAGCTGGCGGTCGTATTCCTCTAATTATTGGCCGCGGTTTGACTGAACGAGCACGTAGCGAGTTAGGCCTTGATCCATCACCCGAATTCCGGCGCCCGACTTCAAATACTGCCAGTAATGTAGGCTATACACTTGCTCAAAAAATTGTGGGCAAGGCTTGCGGTGTTGATGGCATTCGCCCTGGCACCTACTGTGAACCAAAAATGACAACAGTCGGCTCTCAGGATACAACTGGCCCTATGACTCGCGACGAGTTAAAAGATCTGGCTTGTCTGGGTTTCACAGCTGATTTGGTCATGCAGTCTTTCTGCCATACAGCGGCTTATCCAAAACCTGTCGATATTTCTACACAACATACCTTGCCTGACTTTATTCGCACACGCGGCGGTGTCAGTTTGCAACCCGGTGACGGTATTATTCATAGCTGGTTAAACCGAATGTTATTGCCTGATACCGTAGGTACAGGTGGTGATTCACATACTCGTTTTCCTATCGGCATTTCCTTCCCTGCCGGCTCAGGCCTGGTGGCCTTCGCCGCAGCTACAGGCGTTATGCCATTAGATATGCCGGAATCAGTATTAGTCCGATTTACTGGTGAAATGCAGCCCGGTATCACTTTGCGTGATCTGGTTAATGCCATTCCTTATGCCGCGATTCAATCTGGCGATCTGACCATTGAGAAGAAAGGTAAAAAGAATATTTTCTCTGGTCGTGTTCTAGAAATTGAAGGTCTACCAGATCTTAAAGTTGAACAGGCTTTTGAATTATCTGATGCTTCAGCAGAGCGTTCTGCTGGCGGTTGCTCTATCAAACTGAATAAAGAACCTATCATTGAGTATTTTAAATCCAACATTACCTTGCTACGTTGGATGATCTCAGAAGGTTATGGCGATCCTCGCACATTAGAAAGACGTGCTGCGGCAATGGAAGAATGGCTTAAAAATCCAGAATTAATGGAAGCTGATGCCGATGCTGAATACCATAAAATTATTGAAATTGACCTTAATGAGATTAAAGAGCCTTTGTTAGCCTGTCCCAATGACCCTGATGATGTAAAGCCATTAAGCGAAGTACAAGGCACTAAGATAGATGAAGTCTTTATTGGCTCATGCATGACTAATATCGGCCACTTCCGTGCAGCCGGTGAAGTCCTTAAACAACTTAAAGGCTCAATACCAACAAGACTTTGGATCTCTCCTCCCACCAAGATGGATCAACATCAGCTTACAGAAGAAGGCATTTATGCCATATTTGGTAGTGCTGGTGCCAGAACAGAGATGCCAGGATGTTCTTTATGTATGGGCAACCAGGCCAGGATTGCACCGAAATCAACAGCAATTTCAACTTCAACTCGTAATTTCCCGAATCGTTTAGGTGATGGCGCAAATGTTTACTTGGGTTCTTCTGAGCTCGCAGCCGTTTGTGCCGCGTTAGGTAAAATCCCAAACATGGAAGAGTATATGGGCTTTATGGACAGTCTTGATACTATGTCTGGAGAAATCTACCGTTACCTGAATTTCAACGAAATCGAATCGTTTATGCAGGGTGCTGATAAAGCTAAAACTATTCCTGCAGTGAATGTCGAGGTAAGTGCCTAAATCACGAGCAGCATATAAGAAAGAGCAATTTTATGCCTGAAGTTATCATTCCTACTCAACAGGGCGGGATGCCAGCTTATGTTGCAAGACCCTCCGGTGAAGGACCATGGCCAGGGGTAATCGTAATCCACGATATATTTGGGATGACTACTGATCAGAATCAACATGCTGACTGGTTAGCCGATCAAGGCTACCTTGCTATAGCCCCAAACCTGTTTTACTGGGGCGGAAAAATCAAATGCGTTCGCTCAGTTTTCAGTCAATTAACAGCACGTGAAGGTAGAAGCTTTGACGATGTCGAAGCGACACGCTCCTGGCTTTTAAACCAAACCGACTGCACCAATAAGATAGGCGTTATAGGTTTTTGCATGGGTGGGGCTTTCGCCCTGCTGCTGGCATCACCAAACCATGGTTTTTCTGCATCTGCATCCAATTACGGTCAAGTGCCAAAAGATGCTAATGCCTTTTTTGCCGGAGCTTGTCCAATCGTCGGCAGCTTTGGCAAAAAAGATTTATCTTTGCGTGATGCCGCCAAGCAGCTAGAGCAGGCCCTTACTATCAATCAGGTGCCTCATGATGTGAAAGAGTATCCCAAAGCCGGACATGGTTTCCTTAACAATCACATGCCCAGTGAAATACCCGTAGTTTTACGAGTATTATTAAATTTGATGGGAGGCGGCTATCACGAGTTATCAGCAGACGATGCGCGCCATAGAATCAGCGATTTTTTCAACATGCATTTGAAAAACAAATAAAGCTCTCACAAAAGTTATTCTTAGATATCTTTAAGCTTTCATACCTAAACTTTTCGATGCCACTTCATAAACATCTTTCGATAAACCATCTACATCTAAAATTCTTTGTAGTTGCGCTTGCATCAAGACCTGCCTTTGCGGTTGTTGTTTCCTCCAATGCGTCAAGGGTGTTAAAAGACGTGAAGCAATTTGCGGGTTTATTTTATTTAGGGTGATAACATTATCAGCCAAAAATTGATATCCAGAACCAGATTCGTGATGAAATCCAACCAGGTTTTGATGACAAAATGCACCTATAACGGAACGCACTTTATTCGGGTTTTTAATATCAAAACTTTCATGCTCGGTCAATTTTACCACTTCAGCTAAATTATCTTTTTTAGCTAAGCCAGCTTGCATACTTAACCATTGCTCGATAACTAAAGGCTCATGTTTCCAAATATCATAGAATTCAGCAAAGGCTTGTTCTTTTAACTCTAAAGCACGGGAGCTTTCAGCACATAATAAAGCACGCAAGGCTGCGCTTTTATCCGTCATGTTATTGGCTTGTTGGTACTGGGCAAAACAGGTTTCTATTTTTTCTTCGTCTATTAACACAAGATAATTCAACACGGTATTTCTTAATGACCGCTGAGCAATATCATCTGCTTCCACTTGATACGGCTTATCGCTACACAAATTTTGATAAACCTGTAGAAATTTATTTTCCAAATTAAGCGCTAATTCTTTGCGTAAATACTCGCGCACTTCATGTATGCCATCGATATCAACTTCAGCCGATAGCTCAATAATATAAGCCTCTGAAGGTAATACCAGTAGTCTCGCTAACATAGCCAAGTCAGTCTTAGACTTTTCGTCGGCTACAGCAACAAGAGCAATATCAAGAACAGCTTCCATCGCTTGAATCAAACGCTGATCGAGTTGCTTTGGCTCATTACTCTGGACTTGCTGTAACAATTCGTTAATGATCTGCAAACTTAATTGCTGTGCAGCTTCCCAGCGAACAAAACCATCTGAATCATGGGCTATCAAGAACATAAGCTCATCACGAGAATAATCGAAATGCATTTTTACTGGCGCAGAAAAGCTTCTTAATAATGAGGGCACAGGTTGTTCAGTGACTCCTGTAAATACAAACTCTTGTTGCTGCTCAGAGACTGTGAGCACTTTACTATTTTCAGCTGGGACATTGTCTCCATCAAGCTGCAATTCGAGTAAGCGGCCTTGGCTATCCAATAAAGAAACAGCAAAAGGAATATGGAAGTTTTGTTTTTCAGCCTGCCCAGGACTTGCAGGACAACTTTGTTCCACACTTAAGGTATAGGTATTTTCTTCTGCATTAAATGAGCCTTTAACATTTAAAACCGGAGTACCTGCCTGTGAGTACCAACGCCTAAATTGTGTAAGATCAAAGCCACTAACCTCTTCCATAGTCGCAACAAAATCTTCCGTTGTAACGGCCATGCCATCAAATTTATCAAAATAGAGATCTGTGCCTGTGCGGAAAAGTTCAGGCCCTAACAAATTAGCAATCATCCGAACAACTTCAGCGCCTTTTTCATAAATTGTTACTGTATAAAAATTGGAAATCTCCATATAGGATTCTGGCCGAACTGAGTGTGCCATCGGCCCTGCATCTTCTGCAAACTGAACGGTTCGTAGAAAATTCACATCATCAATGCGTTTTACAGCTCTTGAGCCCATATCGGCTGAAAATTCAGAGTCTCGATATACAGTAAAGCCTTCTTTCAAGCTCAATTGAAACCAATCACGGCAAGTGACTCTATTACCCGACCAATTATGAAAATATTCATGAGCAACAATAGCTTCAATGCGCTGAAAAGAAAAATCTGTAGAGGTTTCTGGCTTAGCCAGCACACAAGAAGAATTGAAAATATTTAAGCCTTTATTTTCCATGGCTCCCATATTGAAATCATCTACTGCCACAATCATAAATATATCTAAATCATATTCTCGGCCATAGACTTCTTCATCCCATTGCATAGCTTTTTTCAAAGACTTTAATGCAAAATCACATTTATCCAGATCTTTTTCTTCTACAAAAACTTGCAAGGCGACGTCTCGGCCCGAGCTTGTTGTAAAACTATCGCCCACAGAAAATAAATTACCTGCCACCAAGGCAAATAAATAGGAAGGTTTTAAAAATGGATCATGCCAGATTACCCAATGGCGGCCTTCTTTTTCAGACTCTAAGCAGTTGCCACTATCAATTTTATTACCATTGGATAAAAGCACCGGATAAAGTTCTTTAGCGGCTTCAATACGGGTTGTGAAACTAGCTAACACGTCAGGCCTATCTAAAAACCAGGTGATTTTACAAAAACCCTCAGCCTCACATTGAGTGCAAAATTTATTACTCGATTTATATAAACCTTCCAGGCTAGTATTTTCTTGCGGCTTAATGCTGACTTTACTTTCTAATTCAAAATCATCTGGAACCGATGTGATTGTCAAACTTTTATCATTCAGCTCATAGTCTGAATTTAAAAGCTCTTTACCTGCCAAGCGCAGTTCAAGCAATGTTAATTCTTCACCATTAAGCACCAATGCAGCTGTTTGATTGGAAGATTCAGGATTTCTACGCACACTTAAGCGAGAAACAACCGTGGTTTTTTCTTCATAGAGGCTGACATCTAAATAAATTTTATCGATTAAAAAATCGGGGGCTTTATAATCTTTTAAATAAATACTTCGTGCTTGCGCTTCTTTCATACTTTACTTCCTAACCCCTTAATTCGTTTAAATTATGCGTTTAAACTGATTTCGTAACCACCAAACTTACGGATATTAAGCACGCCAGTATCTAATATTAGATACTGGCCTTTAATACCTTGCAATATACCTTCGATCTTTTGCTCTTTATCAAAACTAAGAGAGCTGATTTTGCTGGGATAGCTCTCAACTGGGTAATCAATAGAGACCGTATGCATTCCCGTTAAGACGCTTATTGCATGGATACCAAAGCGATCTTGCAAAGCCTTAATATCTTCAGCACATTCTGTTAATAATTGCTCTCTTTGTAAATCTAAATCCAGCACTTCTGTCTCACCTTTTAACATGGAGCGCCAATTAGTTTTATCACTAATGTGCTGTTTAAATAGTAATTCAATAAATCCTGATTGTTGTCGGGTCCTGACTCTGAATACAGGCAATGCCTGAACAGCTCCTTGATCAATCCAACGCGTTGGAACTTGCGAAGCACGAGTTATACCCACTTTTACACCTGAAGAGTTCGCCAGATAAACAACGTGATCTTGCATGCAGAACTCATCTCCCCACAAAGGCTCTCTGCAAGTGCCACTTTCGTAATGACATTTTTCAGGGGACATAATGCAGCTGTCACATTGCGCTAATTTTTGAAAGCAAGGATAGCAATAACCCTGATTAAAACTCTTATTAGTATTGCGCCCACAGTGAACACAATTAATCTTACCGGCAAATTCGAGAGTGATTTTTTTATTAATCAGCTCATTCATCGCTACAGCTTTATCATTGAAAAACAAGCTATATGAAACTGGATGATCCAACCGAGCCTGCATCTTTCGAATATTGCCGCTAACATCTATTACCATTAGTGTTTTATCTCTTTAGCTTGTAATTTCGCACGATCAATATAGCCAATTTTTTCTTCATCATTTAAATGAATTTCGTCATAAGCAATAACAGCCTGCATGCAAAGCTCAATCTGCTCTTTGCTTAAGCGCTCGCCATTCTCCCATCGACCAAGTTCAATTGCCTGTTTTAATTTACTATGCACTTCAGGTGTTATAGACGACAATAAATCTTCAAAACTATTAGGAGTGTCACTCATCTATCAAAACTCTTTATTAAAAACTATTTGTACTGCTATTTTTGGACGTTTGTTAGTGGATCTTTATTAGTTAACCTTAATTACTGCACGCTGAATTCTACTGATAGTTGCCACTGCAGCACCATAAACTACACCACACAACAAACCTGCAATATGCGCTGTATCAGCAATACCTTCCAAACCCATCATAGTCAGAATGATTAAAGCTAATAACATAAAAAACACTAAATTTCCGGGTAATCCCAAGCCTTTAGCAGGGTCGAACAGCTGCCACATCCAGATATAAGCAAACAAACCATATACCACGCCAGACATGCCGCCAAAATAAATACTGCCGCCAAATAAATATTGAGCTGTATTGGATACCAAAGCCAACACTATTATTAAAATCAGCATCGCCCAGCTAGCTTGCCGGGTTTCAATCCGTCGGCCAAACTCCCAGAGCCAGAGCATATTAAAAGCTAAATGCAAAACCCCGGCATGCAGGATCATAGGCGAGATCATGTTCAAAAATTGTCGGAAACTAAAATTTGATAAAGCAAAGCCCAGATTTATCGTTCTGGTGCCATAAGCAAAATCAGGAAATAAAAATAATCGCACGGTATCTGACAATGTACTCAAAGGCGCAATAACAGCCATTACACAACACAGCAGTATCAAGGCGATCGTTACCGGATAGCGTAACAGTGCCTGCAACAACTGCTCAACACTTTTGAGAGGATTAAGGTAAGTATTAACGCTTGAAGAATCTTCTTGTGAAGGCTTTATATGACCCGATTTCCATTGCTGATACAAAGTAGATGCTTTTGAAATATCAGCAGGATTAGCGACCGCTACTATCTGCATTTCATCTTCATGATAGATTCGGTGCGACAAGCTTTGTTGCCAAAGCAAACGGCTAAATTGAGTTAGATTTTCTTCCGCAGATATCTCTAGAACCTTGAACATCGATAAACCTTAGGATGAACCAGGCCTTTGTGACCAGCCCAGTTTACTTCGACATGTTGCGTAATAGTTGTACTCTATTGGGTGCAATAAACGTAATTTTTCAGCTTTCTTGCTGATAAGTATCTGGTCGCCAGCTTCGGCTGTAAATTCAACGGAACCGTCACAACTAACCTGTGGCATCATATTGTGCCTGTCACCGACTACTATTTTTATTTCACTTTCGCCATCGATAACAACCGGACGACTACTTAATGAGTGGGGGTACATTGGAACAAGTACTACTGCATCCAGTTTTGGATGCATAATTGGGCCACCTGCTGACATAGAGTAAGCCGTAGAGCCCGTTGGTGTAGCAACGATTAAGCCATCAGACGCTTGTTGGTAAACAAATTCCTCATCAATAAATAAGGAAAATTCAATCATTTGGGCTGCAATGCCAGGATGTAGAACCACATCATTTAATGCACATCCAATTTCTTCTTTTCTATCACCCCGTTCGATACTGACATCTAACAAAAAACGTGACTCTTCCTTAAATTTATTATCTAGCACCTGCCCTAAGACTTGCTCTAAGTCTTCAGGACTTATGTCTGTTAGAAAGCCTAATCGGCCTCGGTTAATTCCAACTACGGGTAGATTTTGCTGGGCCAGTGTACTCGCCACTTTTAGCATACTGCCATCACCACCAACAACAATGACCAGGTCGCAATGCAAATGAAGCTCATCTTGAGGCGCGATAAGCATTTCAGCAAAAGCGCTATGCCCTTGCATAAATCCTGAGACGGCTTCATCAACAACAATTTTTACGCCTTGGCGCTGTAGAAGAAAATCAGCAAGTGAATTCAATGAATCGGGTATGTTGGCATTATCTTGCCTGCCAACTAAACCAATACTAGAAAATTCTGACATAGTTCATCCAAACTAGGCTTTGCAAAAGTGTGAAGTATATCATGTGCTTTAGACCCACAAGCTATTATTTCAAGGCAAGTCGCGTCTATAATGCAGATGCTTTTTAGGAAGGAGCTTCGTGGATATTACAAATATCAAAATAGCGGTTGTTGGCTTAGGTTATGTCGGTCTGCCATTGTTAGTGGAGTTTGGCAAACGCTACCCTAGCTCCTTATTTAAACGCTGGAGATTTGGTTATCTATGAATCAACAGTTTATCCAGGCGCGAGTGAAGAAATATGTGTTCCTATCCTGGAGAAAATTTCGGGTTTAAATCTTAATGAAAATCTATTCTTAGGATATAGCCCTGAAAGAATTAACCCAGGAGATAAAGTTCATCGTTTAACGACTATTAAAAAATCACCTCGGGCTCAAATAGTGCAGCGGCCGAATTTGTCGATAAGTTATATAGCTCTATCATTCCTGCAGGGACTCACCCGGTAAGCAGCATTAAAGTTGCAGAAGCCGCCAAAGTTATTGAAAACACTCAGAGAGATCTAAATATTGCCTTAATTAATGAACTTTGTATTATTTTTCATAAGATTGGTATTGATACTGAGGAAGTCTTGAATGCTGCGGGCACCAAATGGAATTTCTTACCTTTCCGTCCTGGTCTTGTAGGTGGGCACTGCATAGGCGTAGATCCTTACTATCTAACCTATAAAGCTGAATCTCTGGGTTATCGACCTGAAGTCATATTGGCTGGTCGCAGAATAAATGATGGAATGGGAAGTTATATCGCTGATCGTCTGGTTAAAAAGATGACTCAGGAAAAAATTAATGTGGTTGATGCTAACGTCCTCATTATGGGGCTGAGCTTCAAAGAAAACTGCACTGATCTGCGTAACACCAAAGTGATTGATATCCTCAATACCTTAAACACCTATCATGTTAATGTTGATGTTTACGACCCTTGGATAGAGCCTAGCTTGGCTAAAGAAGAATATGCTATTTCCTTACTAGAACAGGCTGACAAGAATAAATATGATGCTATTATTCTAGCGGTTGCTCACGATGAGTTTCGCGTTTTGGGGATCGATGAGATTAGAAAATTCGGTAAAACCAATTCCATTATATTTGATATAAAATATTTATTCCCGACTAAAGAAAACCTCTACCGACTTTAACAGGCAGGTTAAAAAATAACTTATTCAGGCTGTTTTTGTTGATGGATTTTAAGCACTTCATCCAATACGAAAATATCAGTTAGCAAGCAACGTAGATGGGCAGAAGCATTAAGGTTGTCTATTAGTTGCGAGCTTAGCGAAGGCACTTTAAGGGCCATCCCTACAACTGCTGAAGCTGATTCGACATCACTGGCAAGTACTGTTTTGAAATTCTCAAAAGATTCCGATACAGGTGCATCATTGCTGTAGGATTGAGTTGCTTCAGCAAAACCTTGCGTAACATTCTCAATGCCCCAAAGCATATTTTCAAGAAAGTTTCTGATGGAAGGAGTATTGCTTGCATCGCCTTCAGCAGGTTCAACTTTTCTTCCCTGTGCAGCATATGCCAGCATATATTCATAAGCGGCTTCAATTTTTTCTATAGAGTTTTGTAATAAAGTTTCTGATGTCTCTGACATTTTTTTCCCTATTGTTTTTAATTTTTATAATAATTAACTATTAATCCAATTTTTATTATAATTTATCCTGTTCATCTTGCATTGGCCATAACTCAGGATCATGATTTTGGCTATATTCTTCTTTACTTATCCAACCTTTAAACATTGAACGTAAGTACATTCTGCTTTCTGGCCTTAGCGAAAAATAAATATGTAGCATCAGTGTACTTACAAACAGTAAGGCCACCAAGCCATGGATAAAATAAACCAGCCCCCAATCATCAGCATTAAGCCAATACGGGTCTCTTTCAAAAAAGGGAGTATCAATTCTAATCATCATTATTATTCCAGTAATCATTCCGGCTACTGTTAATAAAGAAATAAATTGATGCATCAGTTTTTGAGCTAGTGAATACTTTCCCTGTTTACTGCGCTTAAAATCCATATCTGTACGGGAAAACCAAATCCTGCTCAATTTTTTCCAAAACACTGAACGACAAATATGAATAAGCAGTAACACTGTCAATACAGTTCCAGTAAGCCAATGAATAACAATTAAGCTGGCATTAAAGCCGAAAACTGGCAACAAACCGCTAATTAGTAGCGTCAAAATAGAAATAGCAAAAACCCAATGAAATAATCGGTCGATTAATTTATGACGGATTACTTTTGTTTGATTCATGCCGTAGGGATACCTGAGAAAACCAGAATTCTGACACCAAAAAAATAACTAGGTGACAAACTGAGTGCCGATTATAGGGAAGGGATTTTTTTCAGGCAAACCTTTTGTGAATAGAGTAGTCTGGTCATTGACTCCCTACTAAATAAAGCCTCAGTTTTCTTAGTCGTCATACTTGAGCAAAATAAAGAATGCAGATAGTATCGACTAATATTTATCGCTCTCATGGGAAAGAATAATTATGCGCCCTCAAAATCAATCCAGAAGAAGTTTTATCAAAGG
>Ga0055584_100002580_pt1 | contig 17869 bp, 16 predicted proteins | sample OSDHelmetaG_FD_58716 | JGI IMG/M metagenome (GOLD analysis project Ga0055584, IMG submission 58716) | Pelagic marine sediment microbial communities from the LTER site Helgoland, North Sea, for post-phytoplankton bloom and carbon turnover... | ecosystem: Environmental > Aquatic > Marine >... | reverse complement strand
CTTTTTTGATTGGGCTAATAAAGTATATTGATAAAATTTAAGACGTTATCAATAAAGTATAATTAACCTTGAAATACGATGGAGCAGGCTGTGGGTATTAAGGAATTACTCACTTAATTCGTTTTCTTGAGTTTCAGTTATTTTTTGCTCTTCTAGTTTTGCACGCTCAGCTTTTGAAATATAGCGAGGCTTATTACTTGTGTGTAATTTAGCATTGGCTTTTTTTTGTTTCTTATTCAGTGTGTCATTTATCTTTTTTTTACGGTTCATACTCAATTTCTCATTACTATTTACTAGTTGTTAATATTTTCGTTTATCGCTTTATTGTTTAAAATCATTATAGCTGCAATATAATTACGTTACTTTTTTATTATTTTCGCAGTAGATTCTAAGGTGATCAGAAGTTATTAAACTAGGGCTAGAAGGTATTTACTGTTATTATGCGCTCATTCACTTTCCCTTGAAAGTTTTATATCCTAATTCTGAAAATATAGAGGCACTTCCTTTGAGCGCAATAACCAATAATGACAAAGCGACATCCGCTTTTTCTTCATTAAACTTACATCAAGATTTATTGAAAAACTTATCTTCGCTTGGCTATGAGGAAATGACACCTATTCAAGCAATGAGCCTACCTGAAATGTTAGTGGGCAAAGATGTTATTGCTCAAGGAAAAACAGGCTCAGGTAAAACCGCTGCTTTTGGTTTAGCACTACTTGAAAAGTTAAAAGTAAAACGTTTTCGCATTCAGTCAATGGTGTTATGTCCTACACGTGAGCTTGCTGATCAAGTCGCTAAAGAAATACGAAAACTTGCGCGTGCTGTTCATAATATCAAAGTGTTAACCTTGTGCGGTGGTACACCATTTGGGCCGCAAATAGGTTCATTAGAACATGGTGCTCATATTATTGTAGGCACACCAGGTAGAATTGAAGAGCATGTCATTAAGGGAACGCTTAAATTAGATGAACTAAACCTGTTAATACTTGATGAAGCGGATCGCATGTTAGAAATGGGATTTGAAGCCGCACTTGATAATATTATTGAGCGAACGCCTCTTGACCGTCAAACGTTATTATTTAGTGCAACTTTTCCTAAGCAGATTCAAGCAATCAGTGAAAGTATTATGACTGACCCAGTAATGGTGAAGGTTAGTGCAAGTGACGATCAATCTAATATTAATCAGCACTTTTTTCATGTTGAAGATGAGACTCAACGCTTTACAGCGTTACGTTTATTATTACTTGCCAACCCTGTTGAATCGACAGCTATATTTTGTAATACCAAAAAAGAAACCCAAGCGGTTTGTAATGCTTTATATGATGATGGATTCAGTGTTTTAGCGCTTCACGGTGATTTAGAACAAAAAGATAGAGATCAAACGCTATTACGTTTTGCAAATAAAAGTGTCGCAATTTTAGTTGCTACTGATGTTGCTGCACGTGGTTTAGATATTGATGCGCTTGATTTAGTCGTTAATTATGATATTGCTCATGATAGTGAAGTACATATTCATCGTATTGGCCGTACTGGTAGGGCAGGTGCTCAAGGTAAGGCTATATCTCTATATAGTGATAAAGAGACCTATAAAGTTGGTTTGATAGAAGATGCGCTTGAACAAACGATAAAGCCAGAATTATTACCTTCTACTGATGTTCTAAAAAATGTTAGACATCAAGCTAAAATGGCAACAATTCAAATTGATGGGGGTAAAAAACAAAAGGTACGTCCTGGTGATATTTTAGGTGCACTTACGGCAAAAAGTACTAATTCAAAAAATATGGGGGCAGAAATTAGCGGTAAAGATATCGGAAAAATTAATGTGCTTGATATTAAAGCTTATGTCGCAGTAGACAAAAAGATACTAAAGCTCGCATTACGTAAATTAACCGATGGTAAAATGAAAGGGCGTAGCTTTAAAGTTCGTCATTTAACCGTATAAAATAATTTTACGATCAATTTATATTTACGATAGATTAATACTTTGCTCGAACAATACCAAAAACTCATAAACGAAAATGTGCTTTGTGAAGACAAAGCACAACTTTATGCTTTACAGGCTTTATCACAACTATCTGAACAGCTTGTTGCAGCTGAACACGATAAACTTAACATAAAAAAAAGCTCATTAAATTTCCTTTCCAAAATAACCGTCAAAAAAAATAAACCCGCTATACATGGACTCTATTTTTATGGTCGAGTAGGCCGAGGTAAAACTATGTTAATGGACTTATTCTATGAGAATATTCCATTAAAACAGAAAAAACGTATTCATTTTCATCATTTTATGGAAAGTATTCATCAGGAATTAAAACAGTTATCATTAGAAACGTTAGCCATTGATAACCCGCTTGTACATATTGCAAAACGTTGGGCAAATAAGATTACTTTACTGTGTTTTGATGAGTTTTTTGTTAGTGACATTGGTGATGCTATGTTGCTTTCTGGCTTATTTGAAGAGCTGTTCCGTTTAGGGATAACACTAGTCACCACGTCTAACTGTCAACCAGAGCAACTTTATCGTAATGGTTTACAACGAGAACGATTTTCACCAACCATAACGCTAATTAATCAATTTTGTCAGGTAATCTCTATTGATGGTGATATTGATCATCGACTCACAAATCAAACACATCATTATAAAAATTACTATTTCAGTTTTCAAAATGGAGAGCAGTTATTAGCAGAGCGTTTTGCTAAACTCAGCGCTATTGAAGCTGAAGATTCTAGCGACGTAACCTTAGAAGGCAGCTCTTCAAAAAGCATCATTATTAATCATCGTGAAATTAATTATCTACAAAAAACATCTAAACACATATGGTTTGATTTTTTCGATCTATGCTCCGGCCCTCGCAGCCAGCGTGATTATATGCAATTAGCCAGTTTATTTGAGACAGTATTTATTAGTAACGTACCTCAATTTGGTGGAAAATTAATACCTGCAGTATTTTCTGGCGTTGAGGATAGTTATCAACGAAGTGGTGTATTAATGGGAGATTTACGACAACTAGACGATGAAGCGCGACGTTTTATTGCCTTGGTGGATGAATTTTACGATCGAAAAGTGCAATTAATTGTTTGTGCTGAAGTGGATATAACAGCGCTATATCAAGGCCAACAACTTAGTTTTGAATTTCAACGTTGTCAATCTCGATTGTTTGAAATGCAAAATCACTCTCTAATTTAATGGTCATTCCTGCAGGGGTAAATATTAATGTGCTTTCTGCTACGTATAGTGAGTGTAGTGATAAATAGGTAAATTTAGAAAACAAGATATTTGTCTGGGTAAATAATTTATTAGAGGGTTTAGCAGTGTTATCATTACTCTGTCTTATATTTATTATAGCTAACTTTTCATGCACGCAGTTCACCAGTTACATCAATTTAGAAAAAGCTTGAGTACCACTACATATAAAGCACGAGGTCAGCGAGTTATTCGCTGTGATTTGTGTCGCTTAGCTGCAACTTTTTGTATTTGTGATATTGCACCTAAAGAGGGGGTTGTGAAAACCAATGCAGGTTTTTTACTCTTAATGTATGACACTGAGGTGTTAAAGCCGAGTAATACGGGCAAATTAATCGCTGACTTAATTCCAGACACTTTTGCTTTTCTATGGTCACGTACAACTAAAAACTCTGAGTTACAGGCGGTGCTTGATGATGAAAAATGGCAACCCTTCGTTGTATTTCCCCAAGAATACGCTGACAGTAACCGTCAAGTTCATTCGAACATGGTTTCTTGTGATCAAGGTAAAAGACCATTGTTTATAATGCTTGATGGTAGTTGGCGCGAAGCAAAAAAAATGTTTAGAAAAAGCCCCTACTTGGATAACTTCCCACTAGTTTCCTTTGACCCTAAAAAGTTAATTGATAATATATCATCGCCTGTGGGTAATGACTCTCGTTATACCGTTAGAAAAACAGAATTAGAACACCAGTTTTCAACAGCAGAAGTAGGTGCTAGAGTACTTGATATGTTTGGTGAAAAAGATAATGGGCATTTACTTGATTTATGGTTTGATGTTTTTAATTACCAATATCAAAAAGGAGTTTGTCAACGCAATAAAGGTAACGAAAATGCTATTGGCAATTATCAAAAGTTTCTAAGTGAAAAATCACCTCAGTAATCATAATTTAATACGGGTAATTTTTACCGGGTAACTAATATCGGGTAACTAATATAGGGTAATAAATACCGGGTAACTATTACCCTGTATTTATTAGCGGTTGTGGGACATTACTTCATGCTAATTGTTGAATGAATTTCAGAGCCATCTTGATGGTCTGGTTCAAACCAGCGAGCCGTTACAGATTTGGTATAAGTCCAAAAGCTGATTACCTGTTTACCGTTAGGTCCTAAGTCACCTAATTTAGAACCACGTGAACCAGTAAAACTGAAGTAAGCTACAGGAACAGGAATTGGTACATTAATACCTACTTGACCGACATCTATGTCATTTTCAAATTTACGCGCAGCCCAACCAGAAGAGGTAAATAAAGAAGTACCATTGCCATTTGGATTAGCATTAATTATTTCAATTGCTTCATCTAAAGTGTTGGCTTCTAATACGCACAAGGCAGGACCAAAGATTTCTTGCTTGTAAATATCCATATCAGTTGTCACATCGGTAAATAACGTAGGTCCAACAAAGTTACCATTTGGGTAACCTTCTACTTGACAATTTCTTCCATCAACAAGCAAAGTTGCCCCTTGTTCAACGCCTGAATCTAATAACTTAATAATACGCGCTTTAGCTTGTGGTGATACAACCGGACCTAAATCAGCATCACGCTGAGTACCAGGTCCAATTTTCATTTGCTTCGCTCTTTCAACTATTTCAGGTAGCCAGTTTCGCGCTTCACCTACTAAAATAGTGACGGGATTTGCCATACAGCGCTGTCCTGCTGCACCGAAAGCTGAACCAAGCAAATCATTGATGGCACGATCTTTATTTGCATCAGGCATGATAACCATGTGGTTTTTTGCACCCATCATTGATTGGGCTCGTTTACCATGTTTAGTGGCATGGTTATAAACGTGTGTACCAACACCAGTTGAACCTATGAATGAAACGGCTTTTACCGCGTCAGCTTCAATTAACTGATTAACAACATCAGGACCACCATGAACAACATTTAATACCCCAGCTGGAATACCGGCTTTTAGTGCTAATTCAACAAGAAAAATTGTGGAAGAAGGGGCTTGTTCTGAAGGTTTTAAAATAAAAGTGTTACCACAGGCAATAGCAGGCGGGAACATAAACGATGGCAGCATTAACGGAAAATTAAATGCCGTTATACCTAATCCTACACCGATAGGCTTATTCAATGTATAAGTATCTACACCACTAGCTGCGTTATTAGCCATTTCACCTAATTGTAGTCGTGTAATTGAGCAAGCATTTTCAATTGCTTCTAATGAGCGGCCAACTTCACCTTCAGCGTCAGGTAATGTTTTACCGTGCTCTAGTGTAACTAACTCTGCTAGTTCTTCAGTATTCTCTCTAACCAATTGCTGGAAATTTAACATAATGCGCATACGATTAGTTAAGGAAACTTTTGACCAAGATTTAAACGCTTCAGCAGAATTTTCAACGGCTGCGGCAACTTCTTCTTTAGTTGCCATAGGCACGCGTGCAACCACTTCTTGAGTTGCTGGATTTAAAACATCTAACCAAGTATCGGTGGTTGAGCGAACTTTTTTACCATTGATGATCAGTGGAATTTCTTTGATTGTCATAACAAACCTTAATTGGGTGATAATAGAGTTGACGTTAAGGTAAACTTTTATCAATAGTTGGGCAATACATATAAATGCACCACGCATTGCATTTTTGCAATTACCGTATTGTATTGTTAGTATGCAAAGATGAATTGGGATGATGTTAAATTATTTTTAGAAGTTGCGCGAAGTGAGCGCCTATCAATTGCTGCTAAGCGATTAACCATTGACGCGTCAACTTTGTCACGCCGTTTACATAAATTAGAAGAAAGTTTGACGACCAAACTTTTTGACCGAACGGTTGATGGTCATGTGTTAACTGCTGATGGAACTAAATTGTTACAATACGCTAGACGAATGGAGTTTGATGCAGGGCAAGCTTTTGATAATATTAAAGAACAGAAAAGTATTAACAGCGGTAGAGTCCGCATTGGCGTAACAGAAGCGTTTGGTAGTTTTTTTATCGCGCCTAATTTAATTAAGCTCAAACAAAAATTTCCTAATATAGACATTGAATTAGTGCATTTTGCTCGAGACGTAAAAATTAGTCGTAATGAAGCCGATATTGCTATTGCGGTTGAAAAACCTAAAAGCACCTCTACTATAATTACTAAGCTTTGTGATTATCAATTACAATTATACGGTCATGCAAGCTACCTAGATAATATTAACAACACAATAGATTTAACACAGATAGCTGATTATCAATGGGTTAGCTATGTTGATAATTTATTATTTACCAAACAATTGTCATACTTAAGAGAGCTAAGTGATAACTTGTGTGTTGATATTGTACCTAATTTTCAAAGTACCAGTATTATTAGTCAGTATAGCGCCATAAAAAGTGGTTTAGGAATTGGAGTTTTGCCTTGCTTTTTAGCAGATCAAGATGCTAGCTTAGTTAAATTATGTATTGATGATATTAAATTAGTGCGTAGCTTTTATCTTGTGACTCACCCAGAAAGTAAACGTTTATCGCAAGTGAATACTGTTTGGGAATATTTAAAACATTTAGTACAACAAAACACACAATTACTCATGCCTAAGTAATGATAGGTTTGAATGAAACAATAGAATTGAAATGTATAGGTGATCATGGAAAATTTAAATCAAGCGATGAACAAAAACGATCAAAATAATCGGAATAAGGCTTCATGGCCTTTGATAGTGATTATTATCTTAGTGATTATTGCTATTGGTATTGCATGGCAATTTACTGGCCATCAGTCTGAGCCTGTCGTTATTAACGAACCAAAAATTACTGTAGAAGAACTACCTGAAGTTACTAATACAGTTGAAATATTACCTGAACCAATTGTTGAAATTACTGACGTTGCTGTTATTGAAAAAGACGTTGTAGAGCCAACTGAGCCAATCGAAGAGCCATTACCGTTATTAAATAATAGTGACGATTGGTTGAAATTAAAGTTACCTGAAATTACTTGGCGTAAAGAGTTACTTAAGCTGATTATTGATGAAGACATGATTAGGCGTTTTGTTGTGTTTACAGATAACTTTGCTCAAGGTGTTATTGCTTATGAGCACAGTCCATTTATTCTGCCAAATACCAAGTTTACAACTGAAATTAAAAGCGATAATGTTGAAGATTTAGCAAAGGCGACTTCAGCTTTAAAGCAAAATGTATGGCAGTGGGATGAAAATTCTAGCCGCCGATTTAGTTTATATGTAGATTTATTAAGATCAATGGACAGTGAGAGTTTGGTCAAATGGTATAGTGAAGTGAAGCCGTTAATTGATGAAGCGTACAGTGAACTAGGTTACGAGGATAATTTTACCAACACGTTACAAGATGCAATAACGCGAGTGTTGGATATGGAATTGCCGAAATCATCGATGGACTTAATACACCCAAGTGTAATGTATAAATTTGCAGATCCAGAGTTAGAAGCTTTACCCGACACCGATAAATTATTACTTCGTATAGGTAAAGAAAACCTGTTAGTGATGAAATCAATTTTATTAGAGCTACATGAAAGATTAGCGCAGCAAGCAAATGGAGTAAATTAGCAACCGAAGCTTAAATTTACGCTCTATTTGTGTGAAAAATATTCAAGCAGTCGAGTGTAATAAGAAAATATGGAACTAGTGCTTGCATCCCAACGTTTGATTAGCGATAATCCGCAGCGCTAACCAATCAATAGATTAAATACGTTGGTTAGACTCATTATGGTGGCCTTTTCGGTCCCCTCGCAATGATACTCTGTAAACTCAGCCAGGCCTGGAAGGGAGCAACTGTAGCAGACGACTCATGTGCCGAGGTGTGGCTGATTAGGCCGCCACCCAATCTATTTTTTTCTGTTGATACAACCATCCCTTGACAAAATACAACCATCTCTTGACAAAGTTCGTTTTTTGACCAATTATTAAGTAAGTTTATTACATTTTTATTGGAGTTCAAATGTACAAACGTACTTTAAAGAAATCAACAGTAAAAAATATTCATAAATTCGCAAGTAAAAAGTGCGGATCAATGATGGTCCTTGAGTCATCTTTAGAATATGACGCATGTTTTCATTTTGAATTTTCTAAAAAAATAGTTATGTATGAGCCTCAACCCATAGGTTTTTATTATAAACTATACGGCCAAGTAAGAAGTTATACTCCTGATTTTTTAATAACGCTTGATAATGGCGAACAGATATTCTACGAAGTAAAACCTTTTTGTAAAACTGAACCTGAAGAATTTGAGCTAGAATTTAAAGCTAAACAAGCAGCAGCTCTTAATCTAGGTATAGAATTAGAATTAATAACAGAAAAAAAAATTCGGGTAATACCATTAATTAATAATTTAAAACTACTTCATAGATATCAACGTTTAGAGCAATATTTAACCCCTTTCCAAAAGCAACTACTAAAGTTAATCACCTCAGCCGAAAGTTTAACGTTGTCTTATTTAATTGATAATACTGAAACTTCCTATTCGGAAATTATTCCGCATATTGCAGACCTCTTAGCTAAGGGCCTTTTAGAATCTAATTTATTTCAGCCGTTAGAATTCGACAGTAATTTATACGCTTATGGCTAATTCATTTGATTCACTTTTCTCTGATCATAAAGAGCCATCAAAAGAAGCTCAGAATAAGAGTGTGAGTGAAAAACCTTTTCATGCTTACAAAGAAGCTGAAAAAACAGATGATAATTTTATCGATATCACTGCTTTTTCAGAAGATCAGCAACATGAAGCAATTCGCCGATATTCTTGGCTAAAAGAATTATATAGTCTTAATATAAATACGTTTTCTCAAAGGTCTCTCAAAGAGCCTATCGCTAAAATACAAATCATTTTAGGAGATACGGCCCCAAGTTGGCGTACCCTTGCTAGATGGCATAAAAGTTATCAAGAATCCGGCGGAAAAATTACTTCTTTGCTCCCTTTAACCCCTTCAGGCAATGCAACGTTACGGCAATCGAATATTGTAGATGAATTCATACAAAAAACGTTAGATCGATTATTAAGTGTGGAAAGGCCATCTATTGCAGACGGTCATAGGTATTTAGAAGAGTTGATTTATTTACATAATAAGAATACAGGTGCAAAAGTAGATACTCCATCATATGAAAGTATAAGAAAAAAATTTAATGCTATTTCACCATACGATAAAAAATTAGCGTTTGAAGGCAAGGCAAAAGCAAATCAAGAATTTAACAAAGTTGGTATGATATTAAAAACGACTAGGGCTCTGGAATGTGTAGAAGTTGATCATACCCCCCTAGATTTATTTGTAATTGACGAAGTTTCAAGCTTACCGCTAGGGAGGCCATATTTAACTGTTTTCAAAGATCGTCATACAAAATCATTAACTGGATATTATATTGGTTTTGAACCACCAAGTGTTGTTTCTGTAGGGTATGCCTTAAAAAACTCAATTATCCCTAAAACGTGGTTAAAAACTGAATATCCGGAAATAAAAAAGGAATGGTCTGCTTATGGTATTCCAGAACAGTTAGTAGTTGATAATGGTAGTGAGTTTTGGAGTGGAAGTTTTGTGAATATGTGTTTGGAGTTGAATATTGACATAAAACAAAACCCTGTAAGAAAGCCTTGGTTAAAACCTAGTGTTGAACGTTTTTTTGGAACATTGAATAGAAGCTTGTTTACAAATACGCCAGGTAAATCTTTTTCAAATATATTTGAGAGAGAAGATTATGATCCTCAAAAACATGCCGTATTAACATTAGCGGTGTTAAAAAATGTATTAGCTACATGGGTTGTTGAACTTTATCAACACTCGCCAAATTCACGAAAAACAGATATTCCTGAATTAAACTGGACCAATGCTTGCAAAAAGTTTCCACCTCTAAAGTTTGAAGGAACGGAGCGGCAATTAGATTTCTATATGGGAAACCTAACTCACAGTACATTAAGAAAAGAAGGAATCATATTTAAATATCTACGCTATCATAGCGATGAACTTGCTGGTATAAGGGCTAAACTAGGGAATCATAAAATACAGTATAAATACCTATCTGATGACTTAAGTTACATATATGTTCTAGATGTAGAGCATAAAAAATACATAAGGGTACCGGCAGTAGATACGGAATACACCGAAAACCTTTCTTTATGGCAACATAAAGTACACTGTAAATATGTTCAAAAATATATAGGTAAAAACTTCAATGTAGAGGATTTAATTGAAGCTCGAATTAAAATAAGAAATATTGTTGAGGATGCTGTTACTAATAAAAAGACGAAAATTACAGGGAAGAAACGTGCTAGTCGTTATATAGAAAAAGATGGTGATTATTCACCGGAAACATTGATAGCTAAAAGCGAAAATAAGAGTAGTCATCTCACACAGGACGATGATGATAGTGACTGGAGCTTTGATGATAGCTGGAGTGTTGTAATTAATGACAACTAACAAAGAATGCCATAAAGCATCATCCATTCCATCATTAAATACAATATTTGTAATTAGCACCAAAGTAGAAGATGTATTAGAGTTAATGGAGGATTGTCGCTTAGATAGTAAACTAACAAATGATCCTCAATGCATGCTTGTAACTGGTGATACAGGGGCTGGCAAAACATCATTAATTGAATATTACCAAAAAGAAAATCCTAATTTAGAAGGTAAATATGCTTCTAAAATACCAATACTATCAACAAGTTTACCGGAAAATTCTACACGCGTTATGGCAGCTCAGCAACTTTTGTACGACTTAGGTGATCCTTTTTACTCAAAAAGTAACAATATTATCGAGCTGACCGTTAAATTAGTGAGGCTTATTAACAGCTGTCAAGTTGAACTGATCATAATTGATGAATTTCAACACATGATTGATTTTAAAACAAAAAGCGTATTAAGCGAGGTAGCTGATTGGGTAAAAATGTTAATTGTTAGAAGTAAAGTCCCTATTATACTATTTGGACTACCTTACTCTGAACTGATTCTTCAGACTAATAAGCAATTAGCGGGGAGGTTCTTATTAAGGCAATCTTTAGATCCATTTAGGATTAAATCTAAAGAGAATAGACATGATTTTTTAAGTTTTTTAAATGCTGTTGATAGAGGGCTGCCATTTGAAAATAACTCTAACTTAGCTGATTTGAATATAGCTAAAGCACTATACATTGCATCAAAAGGTAATTTACGTACTGTAATGGTACTACTTAACTACTCAGTGAAAAGATCATTAAAAAAAGGTGAATCCAGCCTAACTATAGGGTCATTAAAATACGCTGCTGACCTTTTAAATATTAGCTCTCCTAACCCTTTTACGCTTGAAAATATAGAGCTAAGTGATATTGTTGAGCCTCCTCAGCATGTAGGGTGGGAAACTATTTTAGAGCAGCAAAAGGTCACTAAAAAAGACATTAAGTTAACAATAGATGATCTTTTTACCTAAAAATATTTTAAGGTAATAAGTCTCTAGCGTGGCAGCCTAGAACTTTAGTTAATGCATACAGTTTATCCACGGTAATATTCACTTGCCCGCGTTCAATTCTACCTACGTAACTTCTATCTAGATCGGCTAGTTCAGCAAATTTATCTTGTGCTAACCCTATTTCTTTCCGTTTAGCCTTAATATTAGCGCCCAGTTCTTTTGCCAAGTCTTTCATTTTTTTAGCTTCTTAAAATAAAAGACTATCTTGTTTTGCGGATTACAAATCTACGGTTTATAATCCTCTTTTTAAATTGTTGTAGTAAATAGATGCCTAACATAAAAGTAATAACGATTAATCCAACTATTCACCAAATTTTAATTGAAAATAAAGGTAATTATGTCTCAATAAAAGAGATTAGAACGAGATTTTCTTTGGTAACAAATATTCAAATAAATTCAGATGAACTTACCAAGGTTATATATCGGCAATTACTTAGGCTTGTAAAAAATCAAATAATAGAAAAAAAACTGTTCGATAAATCTAAATGTCTCGGTTATAAATTAATAAAGAAATTCGAACTTACAGAGTTTAAATTTAAAAATTTTAAATTTGAATCAAACACAATAACAGTCACACCAAAGCCAGAGCTGTATAATCGACCTGCTGCAATGATAAAAACCTTAAATAATCAACTAACTCAATACGAAGTTGATTTTCAGTCAAGTATTGCTGAGGCTGAAGAATATAAACGCCTCTTTATAATTGCTCCTGAAATGAAAACGATTATTGAAACTCACTTTTTAGAAGCGAGAAATCAATCAAACCAGCTTCTAGGTAAAATAACAGCAGTAAAAAACATTATCGGAAACGTCGAATCGAGTAATCAATAATGAAATTAAGGAAGTGGCAAAGTGAATGTGTAAACTCAGCAATAGAAAAATACAAAAAGAATAGACATTTTTTATGTTTAGCTACACCAGCCGCGGGTAAAACACTAATGGCTGCTGTGCTAGCTAAAGAGTTAAAAAGTGCAGGGTTAATAGATTTTGTTATTTGCTTCTCACCAAGTTTAACTGTAGCCAATAGTATTGAAGCCACGTTTAGCAAGGTGCTAAACGCTCGATTCGATGGTGTAATCGGTGCTTTAGGAAAGTCATACACGTATCAATCAATGCTCCACCTAAATGAAGAGTTCTGGGATATATTAGCTAGTCATAAAGTGCTGGTAATATTTGATGAAATTCACCACTGCGCAGGTGATTCAGAAGATAATGTGAACGCATGGGGAGAACCTATTCTCTCATACATAAAAAACAGAGCCACTTATACACTTGCGCTTTCAGGTACACCTTGGCGTTCAGATACATTACCGATCACATTATCTGAATATTCAGATTTAAATGGAAAAATAAAATGTGATTATGTTTATGGGTTATCTCAAGCAATTAATGACAAGGTTTGTCGTAATCCTTCTATCGTATTAATTGATAATGAAAACATCGTCATCACTAAAAAAGAGACTGATACACAAACGTTCACAAGTTTTATTGAATTGTTTAATAAAAACATCATCAGCTATAGTGAGTTAGTCCAAAATAAAACAGCGTTGAAATATATTCTTAGGCGAGCCATTAATAAACTCCAAACTATCAGACTTTTAAACGGTAATGCTGGTGGTTTAATTGTCGCTTCTTCAGTTACACACGCTAATGATATTCATCAATTGATGACTTTATATTTTAATCAAGACGCAGTAGTTGTTACTCACAAGCAACCTAATGCTACCCATATTATTAATAACTTCAGGCAAAGCCAACAAGCGTGGATAATCAGCGTTGGTATGATATCTGAGGGAACAGATATTCCAAGGTTACAAGTATGTTGTCACCTGAGTAGGGTAAAAACAGAACTCTATTTCAGACAAATATTAGGTCGAATTCTTCGCATTACTCAAACAAGCAATGAACAAGCATGGCTTTATACATTTTCAGAACCCAGCTTAAGCGAGTTCGCTCATCGACTAGATCAAGAAGTTCCAGATCAAAATATTCTGAAAAATGAACACTTTTCATCAATTGATTCAAACAACACAAAAATAAGATCGCATGTTTTAAATAATAATGAACATGAAGACGATATTAAAAAAATAACAATTTCTCTTTCTGATGCCGTAGATAAAAGCTCAAATACAAACGATAAAATTGCCTACATTGATATTATCGGAAATTTTCGCCAACAAGTTATCAATACTTTTAATTCGCCATTTTAATACCCTAAAATTGATAGTTTTAAAAAGAATTTAAACCAAATTTTTCCAACTAAAATTAATTTACGCTACTGCTTTTTAAGTTTATAAAAAAGAACAACATAATACTCTTAAACCATTTAACTTATTTGTTACACTGGGTACATTATTTTTAGTATTCATCTGAGTTTTAAGAACTATGTCAGATTTCAAGAAAATTGAAGCATTAGAAAAAAGATTATGGTCAGCAGCCGACTCTCTCCGTGCCAACACTGGCCTTACTGCTCAAGAATACTCGCGCCCAATATTAGGCTTAATCTTCCTTAAGTATGCTGAATTTCGTTTTACCCAAGCGAAAGAACGTATTGAAGCAAAAGGCAGTTCTCGTCGTCGTGGTACTGGCGATATAAAATCTCAAATTCAAGCTGAAGGCGCGATGTTTGTGCCAGACGATGCTTTGTACTCAAATTTACTGGCATTACCTGAAAACTCAAACATTGGTCTGCAAGTTAATAGCGCCATGAAAGCGTTAGAAGCTGACAATGAAGCGATTAAAGACGCATTACCAAAAACCTATACCCGTTTTGATAACGACATTCTTAAAGGTTTACTTAAAAACTTTACCGCGATTGATTTTGGTTTAGGCTCAGACATATTTGGACGTATTTACGAATACTTCCTTAACGAGTTTGCTAAAACCGAAGGTCAAGGAGGTGGCGAGTTCTTCACACCATCAGCATTAGTACGATTAATTACTGAAGTGATTGAACCGTATCACGGTAAAGTATTCGATGCTGCCTGTGGTAGTGGCGGTATGTTTGTCAGTTCGGCTGACTTTGTTGCTAGTCATAACAAATCTGCTTCTGATGAATTATCCATTTTCGGTCAAGAGAAAACAGGCGATACCGTGCGTTTGTCAAAAATGAACCTAGCAGTTCATGGTTTACAAGGTGATATTCGTGAAGGTAATTCGTATTACGAAGACCCGTTTGACCTAGCCAAAGGTGAAATCATTGATGGCAAGCAATACGGACAGTTCGACAGAGTAATGGCAAACCCGCCGTTTAATGTAAATGAAATTCAAAAAGACCGTTTAGAAGGTGATAAACAACGTTTCCCTTTTGGTATGCCACGTAACGATAACGGTAACTATCTTTGGATTCAGATGTTTTACGCAGCCTTGAACAAAACAGGCCGCGCAGGTTTTGTAATGGCAAACTCTGCCAGTGATGCGCGTGGCTCTGAGCAAGATATTCGTCAACAACTGATTGAAGAAGATGGTGTTGATGTAATGGTTGCCGTATCAACTAACTTTTTTTATACAGTATCTTTACCTTGTGCCTTATGGTTCTTAGACAAAAACAAACCTGCTAAAAATAAAGACAAAGTATTGTTTATTGATGCTCGCCATATTTTCCGCCAAGTGACCCGCTCAGTGCGAGATTACACCAGTGAACAACTTAATTTCATCGCCAACATTGTGCGCTTATATCGTGGGCAAGACATTGATAATACTTACTTAGAAACGCATCCTGATACAGGCAATGATGGCAGTTACTCGCTCGAATCATTTTTTAATAGTGATGTTACTGAAGGTGAATTGGAATATCAGGACATTGCCGGACTTTGTAAAATTGCCACCAAAGCGGAAATTATCGAACAAGGTTACAGCTTAAACCCTGGGCGTTATGTGGGTGTCGCTGAAGGCGAACAATTGGAAAATGAAGACTTTAACTTAAAGTTTGAAACATTGTTGGAAGAATTAGAAACACTTAATTCTGAAGCTCATGAATTAGAAAATGATATTTCACGAAATGCAACCTTGATTCTGGGACGATAATCCCATGATCCTTTTACGAAAAGTTAAAATTAAAGATTTAGGAAAGGTTTTTACTGGAAGTACACCTCCGACTAAAGATGATAAAATGTGGGATGGAAAGCATCTATTCGTTAAACCATCAGATTTGACAAAAGGTTCAAGAAGAGTATTTGATACTGAAACAAAGCTCAGTGATGGAGCTACACAAACGAGTAAGGGAAGACTACTACCTGTTGGAACCACATGTGTTGTTACAATTGGTACTATAGGAAAACTATGTCAGCTTGATAAGCCATCTGCAACAAACCAACAAATTAACTCTATAGTCGTTGATAAAGAAAAATATGATCAAGACTATGTTTACTATTTAATGACTCAAAGCATTAATAGAGTAAAGGTAGTAGAAGGCGGTTCTGCCTCAGGACGAGAGCATGTTAAAAAGAGTACATTTGAAGAAATAGAGCTTGAAGTTTTACCTCTAGCTGAACAAGTTAAGGTTTCTCATCTAGTAGTAAAATATGACAACCTAATTGAAAACAACAACCGCCGTATCGCTATTTTAGAAGACATGGCGCAATCCCTTTACCGCGAATGGTTTGTTAACTTCCGCTACCCAGACCATGCAGATAATCTTGATGCTGATGGAAAAACAAAACTCACCGACTCACCACTAGGCCAAATTCCCGAAGGTTGGGAAGTTAAACGCTTGGATGATTATGTGGTATTACAACGTGGATTTGATTTACCCAAAAGAAACCGTAATGAAGAAGGTGGTATCCCAATTTATGCTGCATCAGGTATTACAGGCTACCATGACCAGGTAAAAGCAAAAGGGCCAGGTATAGTAACTGGTCGTTCTGGTACTTTGGGAATAGTCAATTTAGTTCTTGAAGACCATTGGCCTTTAAATACATCGTTATGGGTAAAGGAGTTTAAAAATTGCACCGCTCACTATGCCTATTATCTTCTTGATGGTATTGGTTTAGAGCGTTTTAATTCAGGTGCATCAGTACCAACATTAAATAGAAATGATGTTCATGGGAATCCTGTAATTGCTCCACCAACTTATTTAATTGAAAAGTTTGAAAGCATTGTTAGTGTGAATCATAAACAAATTCATCTATTAAAACGTAAAAATGAAAACTTGAAACAACAACGCGATATGCTGTTACCTAAATTAATATCAGGGAAGATTGAATTATGAGTAATGAATATCTAGGAAGTCGTTGGTATAAGTTTGATTTTCATACCCATACACCAGCATCATCAGATTATAAGAAGTCGGAAGAAACAGAAATTGATTGGCTTAAAGCATTAATGGCTGCAAAAATCGACTGTGTAGCTATAGCAGATCATGTATCTGGTGGTTGGATTGATAGATTAAAAGCTACATATGCTGAACTTGATCAAACTGCCGAATGGTATCGACCAATTTGCTTATTTCCTGCATGTGAAATAACGGTAAGCACAGGGCAAACCCGTGTTCACATAATTGCTATTTTTGACCCTGATTGTGATTCAGCAAAAATTTCTGCTGTGTTAGGGCAATGTGGAATTACTGAAGGTCATGGTGATGCAGAAGTAACTTGTGCAACTGCGTCTATTGATGACGTTATTGATATTGTTCAATCAGCAGGTGGAGTAGCTGTTCCAGCTCATATTGATCGCGCTAAAGGTTTACTGCATGGTGTTACTAAAACTAACCAAGAAATTGAACGTTGGGTAAGTAAGATTGAGGCAGCTGAGTTTATTGACCTAAACTTTCTTGATACTGTCAACCCAGAACTAGCTAGCGCTTGTTCGCATTTAGCTAAGCTTCAAGGCTCAGATGCACATGAATGTAGTCGTTTAGGTAAAGGTTATTCATGGATAAAAATGAGTCGGCCTTCAATTTCTGGACTTAAGCTTGCTTTACATGATCATGATTTTTGTGTGGAAAATGGCGTTGATGATCCTAACTCTACCCCAGATTTATTTCTAAAAAGCTTGAGTATCTCACAGATGCAGCATTGCGGGCGATTTCCTGGTCAGCTAGCAACCTTTAATTTACACCCACTTTTTAATGCGGTTATCGGTGGACGTGGCTCTGGTAAGTCTACATTCATTGAGTCTGTGCGATTGGCATTAGGGCGGGAAAATGAAGTAACTGATCTTCCACAGATACATGACGAAATTTGTTCTTTTAAGGATGGTGTAACCAAAGCTGATACTGAGATTTGTGTTGAGTTA
>Ga0055584_100002579_pt1 | contig 17870 bp, 17 predicted proteins | sample OSDHelmetaG_FD_58716 | JGI IMG/M metagenome (GOLD analysis project Ga0055584, IMG submission 58716) | Pelagic marine sediment microbial communities from the LTER site Helgoland, North Sea, for post-phytoplankton bloom and carbon turnover... | ecosystem: Environmental > Aquatic > Marine >... | reverse complement strand
GCAGCACTGCGTATACCGGCGTGCATCTGGAGGTGGTGTTCGAGGCTCAGTGCGGTCTGTGCATTGGCACAAATTACCAACACTTTTTCAGGTCGAATATTTTTAAGCAGGTCTTTTAGCCATGAAACCCGAGGGTCGCAATCGAGCCAATTGCTGTCGGTTAGCTGTAGCTCTGGAAATAACATTTCACGGAGGTCATTGGTTTTAGCTTGCAGGTAGACTTCAGGGCAGACCAAGGGATGGCTGCATAAAATCCGTTCTGGGAACCCTTTAATTGCCGCGCGGGTGTTGCGAAACAAGACACGGCCCGTGCCGTGTCGATCTAGTAGTTTTGAGATGATGAGCTTTCCGGCTTCGTCAGTATCACCATTTTCGGGTAATTCACCCATCAGATAATCTTTAAGTTTGTCTAATCGTTGGGGGTCTTGCCAAACGCTACCGTCTTTGACGGCTGAAACCAGCCCGTTAAGCTCGACATACGTTTTTTCTTCTTCGATAAAGGTGTCGAGGTCAAAAAATCGAGTAGGATCGAGTAGGCGAAGTCTGGCAAAGTGACTACTGATGCCCACTTGTTCGGGAGTGGCCGTTAGTAGCAATATACCAGCGCTTACTGCGGCCAGTTGTTCTATCAGCTCATATTCTTCACTGACAGAATCTGGAGACCACTGCAGATGATGGGCCTCATCGACAATAGTTAGATCCCATTTTGAGCTCAATAATTCTTGATGCAGTTCTGTTCTGTTGACTAAAAACTCGAGGCTACACAGAATCAGTTGTTCACTTTCAAACGGATTTTGGTCGCTATCGGTAGAATCGATTCTATCTTGATCAAAGATTGAAAAATGTAGGTTGAAGCGTCGCAACATTTCAACCAGCCACTGATGTATCAAGGTGCTAGGGACGATTATTAAAATACGACTAGCACGCCCAGTAATGAGTTGTTGATGAATAATCATGCCTGCTTCGATGGTCTTGCCGAGGCCAACTTCATCGGCAAGTAACACCCTTGGCGCATAACGCTGGCCTACTTCACTGGCAATATAAACCTGATGCTTCAGTAAACTTGTGCGCGAGCCCATCAAACCTCGAGCAGGAGATTGTTGCAGACGATTTGTATGTTCCAGCGTCTGGGTGCGCAGCTGATAGGCGGCGAGCTTGTCGAATTGGCCATTCAATAAACGTTGCTGGGGCGTGGTCAGCTGTATAAAACAGTCGAGTTCCAGTTCGGGTATAGTCTGTTCGACATCATGATGGTCAACTCCAGTGTAGAACAGTAAACCCCGTACCTCCTCTACGCTGGTGACTACTAATTCATCATCATCCAAAGTGGTGATCTGATCACCCTCTTTATAACGCAGGCGGCTCAGCGGGGCATTATCCATGGCGTAGGTTCGCTCTTCGGCTACCGCTGGGAAACTCACGGTTACCAGCCTGCCATCAAGATCGGAAATGATGCCTAAACCTAATTGTGTGTCAGCGTGGCTGACCCAACGCTGTCCAATAATATATTCCATGCACTGTCTTTATTCTAGCTGGTAAAAAGGCGCGGAATTCTAGCACAAACAGGTTTTGATTGTGAGCGGCTACAGGTGTTTGGCTAGCTGGCGTAGTATGGCAGTATTATTTATTGCTGGGAGTAACTAATGAAAGCAGTGCTGGTAACCGGGTGTTCAACAGGTATTGGTCGGGCTGTCGTAATAGAGTTGGCCGGGGCGGGATATTTAGTCTATGCAGGGGTGCGTAAAACCAAAGACATAGCTCAATTAAATGCACTGGGTATCGATAATCTAACACCCATAAGCTTGGATGTTTGTGATGACGAGAGCATTAACAGGGTGTATGCACGACTACAGCAAGATCTGGGCAGCCAGGGGCTCTATAGTCTGATAAACAACGCCGGAGTTGCTCAAGCATCTCCCCTGGAATTTATTGGCCGGGAGCAATTGGAGCAGCAGCTGCAGACTAATCTATGCGCTCCGGTTTTGCTGACAGCGCGCTTGCTGCCGCTGTTGAGATTGGCGCAAGGGCGTGTCATCAATATCAGTTCAGGCGCAGCAATTTACGCGACCCCTTTTTTGGGAATTTATAGTGCCACCAAGTCTGCGCTTGAAAGCGTAAGTGAGGCATTTCGGGTAGAACTGCGCGGCTCGGGCGTGCAAGTGGTGATCGTTCAGCCTGGTTATGTGCGCTCTGATATACACCACAAAAATGATGCAACGATTGAACAACTAAAAACTACGCTTTCTGAACAGGGTTTGTCTTATTATGGAAACGCTATAGAGAAAGTGCGTTTGAGCAATGATAAAATGGCATCTTCAGCCACTGCTGCGGAAGTTTGTGCGGTAGTGGTGAACAAAGCGCTGTCGGTAGACAAGCCTCGCACTCGCTATCGGGTGGGTATCGATGTGAAAATAGCCAGCCTGTTATTACCTCTGATCCCAGCGCGGATGAAGGATGCGCTGCTTGGCAAGATTTTAGGCCTGTAGCCCTTTGTTCAGTGACGAACACCTTTATGCAAGTTCAGCTACAAAATGCGGTGACAGAGTTTGAATTTAAGGCCACTGCCACACCAGCAGGGGTCATTTCTGCCTGGAGGCTTCATGGGGGCGCTGCCTCTTGGGTCAGGTGTGCCATCAACATAAAACCATTGATCATTTTCACGGACGAATCGAGACATTTCGTGAATTAGGCCAAATTCCCTGCCGGCCTGATACCGGGCCAAAAATTCAACCTGCCCCTGATTGTCTTCAGCGGCACCGCTTTGTGTGCCGAGAATGGTAAGCCCCAGCCATTGAGTGCTGGTCATGGTGTTTTCCAGGTCCTGTTCTTCGGTTTCGGAATGTTGGCTGGCATGGTGGGTTCTTAGTAAATAGCCGACGTCACCGGTGTGGAAGGCACTGTAGCGAGATCGCATTAACTGCTCAGCGCTAGTGGCTTTTTGGTCTCCCCGGAGAAGAGGCTGGCAGCAGGTAATAAAGGGTTCTTTATTACCACAGGGGCATTGAACGGAGCTCATTATTATTGTGCGCTATTGTCAGTAAACAGGAGCTCTATGCTATTTCGGTATACCTGAGACAGCAACTGTTCGATATCCAGCTTTTTCAGCTCGGCAATTTTTTCAGCAATAAAAGGCAGGTACTGTGGCGCATTAACGCGTCCGCGATAAGGCACTGGCGTTAAGTAGGGAGCATCTGTTTCCAACACTATTTTATCTACAGGTGTGGCGACCACAACTTCTCTGACATTGTCGGCCTGGTTGAAGGTGGTGATGCCATTAAACCCCAGACTAAAACCTTCACTCAAGCAGTATTCGGCTAAATCAAGACTGGAAGTAAAGCTGTGTATTACGCCTTTTTTGGGCAGTAAGTGGCTAAAATTTTCCAATATGGCTCGGGTGTCGTGTTCCGCCTCACGGGTGTGAATGACAACAGGCAAATTGGCATCGCTGGCAATTTGTAGTTGGCGCTCAAAGGCCTGACCTTGGGTTATGCGGTTAGAGTGTTCATAATAGTAGTCCAGCCCAATTTCACCGACGGCTAGTATGCGAGGGTTTGCAAGATTCACTATGATTTTATCTTCAACTGCATCGGTGTATTGCGCTGCATCATGGGGATGTATGCCCTGGGTGCCCCAGACCTGGCTGTGGCTGGCGCTGAGACTGACAACTTTATCAAGATTATCAGGAGAAACGGCGATGGTTACTATGCGCTCGATACCTACCTGCTTGGCTTCGTCGAGAGTCTGCAGAAGCTGTGCATCGTCTAAGTAATCCAGATGGCAGTGGGTCTCTATAATGGGGTGTTGAAAGCGGGGAATTGGCCGCCTTTTGTTCTTACTCATGATTACCGCTGCTTTTTGAAAGTTTAGCCAGCATCTGATCGAGGGCGTTGGCAAAAGTTTGTCTGTCGGTGTGATTGAGAGGAGGGGGGCCACCTTTGACATCACCTGTTGATCGCATTTCTTCCATAAAGTCTCTCATATTCAGTCTGGGGCCAATATTGTTGCGGGTATATTTTTCACCACGGTGGCTGATTACATAACCGCCTTTTTCAATAACTTCAGCCGCTAGTGGTATGTCACCAGTCACGACCAAGTCACCGGCATCGACTTGTTGAACAATATAGTTGTCTGCCACATCAAAGCCGGAAGAAACCTGAATGGATTTAATCCAATGCGAACCGGGTATCGATAAGGCTTGATTCGCTACCAGGATCAATTCAGTCTCGGCTCGATTGGCTGCGCGATACAATATTTCCTTGATGACCTTGGGACAGGCATCGGCATCGACCCAAATTTTCATGCTTCACCTAGAGAGATAATAATGGAAAATATTATGCCACAACTGCTAAATAGTTCGTGAGTGCTAGCAAAGCTTGGTTTAGTCCCGCGTTAAGACGGGACAATCGCTCAGTCAGGCTGCTAGCTTAGCAGCGATATCAGGCAGATTTGTCAGTGAGAGGGTTGTTGTAAAATGATTCAGGAACCTGCTCGGGAGATATTTTGGTAAGGTGCTTTTTGGTCGCTGGACCACAGCAGTAGGCATGTTCGCCGCAGCCAAGACCATCTTCATCAAAGATAAAAATGATACATAGTCTACGAGATATCATATACACACCCTCAGGGTCTTCCATGTCGATACCGAGTATTGCCAAGACATTTGCACCAGATAGAAGCTGATGGGTAATGGTATCAAGTACCAGAGAATCTTCGCCCACGGATAAGCTTTCTAATTCAGTGTGTATGTTGTAAAGATTCTGCTCAATCAATTTGTAGTAATGCTTTTCTAGGGCTTGGTAAGACTGGGGCAGCGTAGAGCGGTCTATATCTCTTCCATAAACCTCATAACGCTGACTTTTCTTGGAGCAAGAAGCCATTAGTCGCTCATAGTCACCCACGCATTCGGCTGTGGCGTGTTCAATAAAATTTTCCAATATTTGCCTGCGTCGAGGCTCAGAGATTTTAGCGAGTAGCTCTGTTGCTCTGTCGGCGACATTCATTTGGTTCCAATCTGACATGTCGATGGCTTTTTCTTCCAGCTTGTGGCCTATATACATTGGAATTTTTTCCCTGAGTAAATTTTAAAAATTATTATATAACTTAACGGAATAAAGTGTCTCAGAGGTTTTGATTAAACTCTTGCACAATTTGTTTGATTTTTTCGCGAAACCAGCGATACACAGGTGCATTGTTTGTGCGTTGATGGCTGACCAGCATATAGCGTACCGTAAAAGAGTTTTCTTCTGGAAAAGGCAGCGTCGTAATATTGTCGTGAACCAGTGGGTTGTGGGTTAAAAATGGCGGGCCCGGCAGTAAACGGTCTGTACGACGTAAAACCTGTAACGCTGTGAGCAGGTGTGAGGTCTCAAAACTGCTATGTTTTGACGATGTTTTGCTGAGTCCGAAGTATTGAGCATCCTGAAAGGCTCCAAGTGTTTCAGGATCAGATATATAAAGCCTGACCAGAGGGTATTGATTCAATGTGTCCCAGGTAATTTTTTGCCGGCTTGCGGGATGATCTTTGCGCGCCAGAACCACCGGAGGTGCCTCGGCCAGGCACTCTACATTGAACTCCTCACTGTAGTTAGTGCGTTCCATATGGATGATAAAGTCGATATTGCCATTGGCAAGCTGCTCGAGTTGGTTTTCGACCCGACTTATACTTTTGATACTGATATGAGGAGCTTCAGTAGCAAAATGTTCCATCAAGGTTGGTAGTAGCCCTGCACCTGCATATTCAGACAGGGCTATTGTAAAGATGCCCTCATATTCAGTTGGATCAAAATGTTGGGGGGAGACCAGTTGTTCCACATTTAGCAGGGTTGCATAGAGCGCGCCCTCAAGTTCCAGGGCCCTGGGTGTGGGCATCATTCCCTGGGCATTGCGGGTAAACAGAGGGTCGTTAAATACAGCCCTGAGTCGAGAAAGAGTTTTACTCATGGCTGGTTGAGTTATAAATAGCCTCTTGGCGGCTTTGGATACACTTCGTTCCTCTAGCAATATCTGCAGCGCTAGCAGTAAGTTGAGGTCTATTCTCGCTAATTGCCGGGTATCCACTGTCATTCCCCCATATCTAAGAGCTAGTTGTGCGGTTTGGATATGAATCTAATTCATGTTACATATAAAAACAATACATTAGAATTATATGGGAGTGGGGCCTACTATACTCGCCAACTGGCCTATTGGGGGCCACCTAACAGAGGATATGAGCATGACTTATATTGTAATGGCTACATACGCCGTTCTGCTCGGCGTTATTCTCTGGGACGATATTCTAGATAAAGCCTGATTAGGCTTTTTGAATGAAGTCCCATCCAAGTCTCAGTATTACAATTATATGGCCCGCTTTATGCGGGCCTTTTTTTGTCTTGAATTTGTGCGCATCTGTCAAAGACATCGCTGTGGATATATCTAGTTGATGAATTTCAAATATTATAGTGGTCGTACTATCTGAACCGATCAAAAATAACAAATGGATTCAGGCCGCGCCTTGATGTCTGTGGGGTGTTAATATTCTCAGCTTTCTTGATAAACAAACTAAAGCTGGAGAATCGTGATGTCTGACAATGGAATTCAGATAGGGCTTGCGTCGCCAATAGTGATACTACTGCCCCATAAAAAAGACGGCTGGGAGAAAGAAGCAGGCGTTGATGAGCTGCGAGAAATTACTCTGGCTGCCGAACGTTTGGGTTATTACAGCCTGACCTGCTCTGAGCATGTTGGAATACCTACAGAAGTTGCCGCTGTCAGGGGCGGGCGTTATTACGACCCAGTAGCGACTTTTTCCTATATGGCGGCGATTACTCAAAACATAAAATTTTTAACCCATATCGCGGTATTGCCCTATCATCATCCTCTGGCCGTGGCTAAGCGCTTTGGCACCATGGATAAACTATCCAAGGGTAGGCTGATACTGGGTATTGGCGTGGGTTCGCTGAAAGAAGAGTTTGACTTACTCGGGGCTGAGTTTGAGCAGCGCGGAGCGCGCTACTCTGATTCCATGAAAGCTGTGAAGGCCTCATTTGGACAGCGATTGCCAGAATATGAGGGTGAATATTACAACTTTGATGATTTTATTATCGATCCCTGTGCCGATCAGCAAGACCTGCCGCTATGGGTGGGTGGTCGCAGCCTCAGGTCATTGCGGCGTGGTATCGAGGATGGAGATGGCTGGGCACCTTTTGCTTTAACTCTGGAACAAACCGCAGAAATGATTAACAAGGCCAAACAGCTTGATGCCTGGAAGCAGCGTGAAAAACGTTTCGATATTTCCCTGGGCCTGGAAATTAAAGAAGATCTGACCAAGGGTGAAGGTTTTGATGCGGTCAAGCTTCGTCTCGAAGCCTCAATCAAGGCTGGAGCCACCCATTTTAATGTGTCGCCGGCATCGGTTTCTTTAGCCCATTATCTGGATCAGATTACAGAGTTCAAAGAAAAAATAATGCCTGATTTTGTCGATTAACAACTATAAGAACTGTATGACGAGGACAATAGAATGAGCAATGATGCAAATAAAGAGTTATTGGATCGGCTGCAGAAGGTTGAAGATGAATTGGCGGTACGCAACCTGATGGTCCGTTATGGCCTGGCGGTAGACAGTGGCGATTCAGCCGCAGCTAAAGCACTGTTTACCGAAGATTCTATTTATGATGTCGGTTCGCCGGATACTGGAATGGAATCGGAACGAGGCGAGTCTCGGGCGTCATACATTATGGAGGGGCCCGGTGCTATTGAAGAAATGGTTGAAGGTCCAGGGCATCAGAGTTTGTTGCCAAATAGCGCCCATACACTGGGCCCCGATGAAGTCCGAGTGGAAGCGGAAGTTGCTTATGCTCTGGGCTATAGTCGCCTTTACCAGCGGCAAGGTAGCGACTTTAAATTGCTAAGAATTGGCATCAACCACTGGGCCTTTAAAAAACAAATGGATGGCAGTTGGCTGATTCACCATCGAGCCTCGCGGCCCCGTGGCGGAGAAGACGCGCATCAACTATTGCAAAACTGGGTATCACTGGATAAATAGGATAGATCTATGAATTTTGAAGATAAAGTTGTCGTCATCACTGGTGCAGGCAAAGGTATCGGCAAGGTCGCGGCTCAGCAATTTTCTGATCTGGGCGCCTCTGTTGTGCTCGCGGCGAGAACCACCGCAGAAGTGGAATCGGCTGCCAGTGAAATACATGCATTGGGAGGCAAGGCTCTGGCGTTAACGGTTGATATTTCCGACGCCGCTTCGATTCAGACAGCTATCGACAGGGTAGTTGCCGAATATGGCAAGGTTGATGTATTGGTCAATAATGCCGCCACAGCGGGTCCGGCAGGTAAAACGGTGACCAAGCTGGTTGATATGGATGTCGCTGACTGGGATCTTGTTTACGGTGTCAACAGCCGAGGTACCATGCTAATGAGTAAGGCTTGCATTCCCCATATCCCTGCCGGGGGCAGTATTATTAATTTGTCTTCTACCGCTGGTAGATCTGGAATGTCTGGACGGACTCACTATTGTTCATCAAAGGCCTCAATTATTGGTTTTACCAAGGCCCTTTCCCACGAGCTTGGGCCCGATGATATTCGGGTGAACTGCGTGGTGCCGGGCTCAACAAGAACAGAACTTTTGGATAATCTGTTCAGACGCATGGCGGATGAGGCCGGTGTCGATGTTGAGACTATTATCAAGCGACAATCAGCCAATTCGCCTCAAAAACGTATTGCCGGTCCCGATGAAGTGGCTCAGGTGATTGTATTTTTGGCTTCCGATGCGGCCAGTGCCATGAATGGGCAGAGCCTCGACCCTAATGCCGGCAGCTTTATGCTATAGATCTACTTATTGTCAGTTAAGCCGCATGCAAGTGGCTGTTCTCTGCGTTACTGGTATAAAAAACTGAGCCGCGGCAGCAGCTTCTGTCTGGTAAACACTAATAGATGCGTTACAAGTGGCCTTTGGCAAGCTATGCTTGGCGGCTTGTAAATTAAGGAGAAAGATATGAGATTTAGTTATCAAATTGGCATGTGCGCCAGCGACCACTACTTTCCGCTGGTTCAGGCGGCGGAGGAGGCAGGTTATGACGGTATTACTATTCCTGACAGCCTGTGTTATCCCAAGGTGGGAGATCCTGCCTACCCTTACAATAAAGATGGTACCCGTGAGTTTCTCGATGGCGAGCCGTTCCTGGAGTCTCTGATTTCGGTTGCCGCCATGGCAGCGGTGACCAAGAAAATTCGTTTCGCAACCTTTGTCTATAAGCTAGCTATCAGACAAGTTGCATCGGTGGCTAAACAGGTTCAGAGCATTCAGCAACTCAGTGGTAATCGCTTTGATTTTGGTGTTGGTATTAGTCCCTGGAAAGAAGACTTTGCAATAACCGATGTGCCTTGGGAAGGACGCGGAAAACGCCTCGATGAGCAAATCGATATTCTCAGAGGACTCGATGGCGGCGATTATTTTGGTTACAAGGGTGAACACCACAATATGCCTGAGTTGAAAATGTGTCCGGTGCCTACTGTTCCGACGCCTATATTGGTCGGTGGTCATGCCGACGTTGCGCTCAGGCGTGCTGCCAAGAATGATGGCTGGATGTGTGCCGGTGCAGATATGGAAGCACTGACCAAATATATAGGGAGAATCAATGAGCTTCGTGAAGAATATGGAACTGCCGATAGGCCCTACCGTATCTTTACTACTGGCGCTAATGCCTTCACTAAAGAGGGTATAGAGGAACTTGAAAGCATTGGCGTGACGGATGTGATTATTGGCTTCCGAAATGTCTATGAGATGGAGCCAGACAAGGAGCTTCCTGAAAAGATCGATATGCTCAACTGGTATGCCGGAGAGTTTATCAATAGCTGATATATCGACTTTATAAAAGGTCTGCAAAGGCTGGTGAGCTTAGAGATAGGCCGCCGGCCTTTTTTATTATCTGTTCAAGCGGGAATACCTGTTTCATCTGACCTAATTAATTCAATCAGATTATTCCTGCTTTTAAAAAATTGTCTGGATGTATGTGAAATCTTAAGACGGTCTGCATCATTTTAAATAAAAACAATGGAGAAGGTAGGTATTATGTTGGATTTGGAAGCCATTGAATTAATTAAACAGCTGAAAGGACGTTATTTTCGCTTTACAGATACCTGTGATTTGGCGGGCATTCAATCTGTGTTTAGCCCAGATGGCGAGGCTTATTTTAAAGGCGGAGACTATGAGTTCAGTCTCAAGGGCTGGCCACAGATAGAGGCTTTTTATAAGGAAGCCTTTACCCCAACAAAGTTTGGCATGCATCATGGCCATCACCCTGAGATTACAGTCAATGGTGATGAAGCCACCGGAGTTTGGTATCTGCAGGATATTTTTATCAATCTTGAGGACAATACGACTTTGCGTGGCAGTGCGCTCTATGAGGATCGCTACAAGAAGATAGACGGAGAATGGCGCATTGAATTCACCGGTTATAAACGATTGTATGAAGAGATTGAGCAGCGCGATGAGCGGGTGAGGATTACGGTTAAGCCTATAAATTAGCTGTCCATTGCTTGTTGCTTAGATGTAGCAAAACTGACTAATCTTGCGGAATTTAGCTGCTGTTTTTTAGTTCTAGCGGCGAACTGTGTAACCCTGTGCGGCGAGGCCGGTCGCCCACCTCTAGATAGTTTTGGCGGCTGCGCAACTCAACAATTTTTGCAACGCAAAAATCTGGATTCGTACAGTGCTCGCCTAAAAGCGCCAAAACTATCAAGAGGCTTAAAACGCTCTTTAAGGCCTCGCCGCACAGGGTTACACAGCTCTTTATTCACAGCGAGTTCCAATCATACAATTTAAATCAAAGGACGCCTTGTACTGAGGTTCAGCAGGCATTGAGGGGCTGAGGCCAATAGGGGCGCGCTTTTAACTTATCCAGTTGTTTTGCGTCTTGAGGCGAGCGCTGTACGAATCAATAAAAATCGTTAGCGATTTTTTGTTGAGTTGCGCAGCCGCAGAACAGCTGGGTAAGTGTGCGACCGGCCACAGCTCCTCAATGCCTGCTGAGCCGGATTTACTGTACCAAAGTCAGCTGACGTTGGTTAACCTCAGAGAACTGCAAATAATGCTCAAGATCGGAGATAGAGTTGGCCCGTTATTTCTACCAAAGATGTTGGTTGAAGTTAGGCGGCTGCATTTCAGTTAAGAGCTGCTTTGAATTTCCCGAATAAAGGATTGTAGCAACTGGCTCCGATATAAATCGCTTCGGTTGAGAATGTATAATTCACGCTCCAGATTCAGATAGGGTGTTGGTAAAGCCTTTAGTTCACCGTGCTTGAACTCTGATTGCAATGCGAGTTCTGACAGGCAGCCGAGTCCGTGGCCAGTTTTTACTGCTTGTTTTATTGCCTCGCTATTGCCCAGCTCCAGGGTTAGCGGCAGCTTGTCCAGAATGCCGTGGCTTGCCATGGTAAATATTTCCCGGGTTCCCGAACCGCTTTCCCTGAGTATCCACTGCTGTGCCGATAATTGTGCCGGGGATATTTTTGGTTGGTCAGCCAAAGGGTGTCGCGGCGAACAAAAGACCACCAGTTTATCCTTGCGCCAGGGTAGGGGGTCGATATTGTGCTCATTGCACAGACCCTCTATAAAACCCAGGTCGATGCGCAGATGTAAAAGATCGTCGATAACCTGTTTGGTATTGCCGACTTTTAGATCTACGGACACTTGCGGGTTATCAGTGACAAAATGTGCGATCGTGCCTGGTAGCAAATAGTTAGCGATTGTCGAGCTGGCTCCAATTTGTAATTGGCCCTGGAGTTTTTCACTAGTCGTGCTGTGTTCAATTTCGTTGATTTGTTGAAGGATACTGTGAGCTTTGGGCTGCAACCATCGCCCATAGTCATTGAGCTGTAGTCGTTTTCCCTGACGGTCAAATAGTTGAGCGCCCAGTTGTCTTTCGAGTTCTTTGAGCGACATGCTGGCGGCTGACTGGGTCAGAGAAATATCCATGGCGGCTTGTCCGACACTGCCGCTACCTGCAATGGCATCAAAAACCCGGAGTTGTCTAAGGGTTATCTTCATAATTATCTTATATCAATAAAATTGATTAAATATATATAAATATTCTAATTTCATTATAGATGTATTGGCAATAGAGTGGTGACATTAAATTTGTATTTTTTACTGGGGAGAATGAAATGAGCTTGCAAGATTTACCGACGCCAGAGGTGTTAGATACTGAAGTGGTGATTATTGGTGCTGGTCCAGTTGGGCTATTTCAGGTATTTGAATTGGGACTACTGGATATAAAAGCCCATGTTATAGAAACACTGGATCAGCCGGGGGGACAGTGCAGTGAACTGTATCCTGATAAACCCATTTATGACATTCCCGCGCTTCCGCGAGTCGATGCCCAGGAGCTTACTGATCGTTTACTGACGCAAATTGAACCATTCAAGCCTGTATTTCATTTTGGTCAAGAGGTTGTCGCGGTTGAACGCATTGACCCACAATACTTTGAAGTAAGAACGCAAAAAGGCCTTATTTTTCGTACCAGGGCAGTTATTGTTGCGGCGGGTATGGGGGCATTTCAACCGGTCAAATTAAAGGTACCGGGAATCGAGCAGCTCGAAGAAAAGTCGGTCTTTTATAAGGTTAAGGACCCGGAGCGTCATCGCAATAGAGATGTCGTTATTCTCGGAGGTGGTGATTCGGCTCTGGATTGGGCCCTGGCGCTTCAAACCGTGGCCAACTCAGTAACACTGATTCATCGCAGTAATAAATTTAGAGCTGCACCAGCATCGGTAAGAAAGATGCTGACTCTTTGCGACGATTTACAAATGCAGTGTCTATTCGGTTCGGTAACAGAATTCACGCTTAACGAGTCCGGAGGGTTAAATGTGATTAAAGTACTGGGTAGAGACAATGTTACTCGCACCCTTAAATTGGACGATTTGCTGGTGTTCTTTGGGCAATCTCCAAAACTTGGGCCTATTGCCGATTGGGGATTAGCTTTACATAAGAACCAGATTTCAGTGGACACTCAATATTTTCAAAGTAGTCAACCGGGCATTTATGCCGTTGGTGATATTAACCATTATCCCGGTAAGAAGAAGCTTATTCTTAGTGGCTTTCATGAGGCTGCCCTGGCCGCTTTTGCCGTTAAAGAGCGCCTGCAGCCAGACAAAAAGGTACATCTGCAATACACTACGACCAGCCCTGTAATGCACCGCCGCTTGCAAGTTGATGATCCCTATGAGGATGGTCAGGCAGCGTGAATATTGCAGGTTATGGATTACAGTAGCGACATTTGTTTTTCAGCTTTTGTTTTGCTAATGCGATAACTGCAGCGACGATCACCGTCAAAGCAATATTCGGTGCGCTCTATATCCGCGTCGAGGCAACGGTTAAAAAGGCTTAGTTCAGACTGGCATATAGCAGGGCATGATCGACTGACCTCGCGAACCGGGCAGTGATTTTGAACGAGTAAAATAGTGTGCTCATCAATGGCTTCCACTTCAGCCATATAGCCTTCGCGGCTTCTTATTGCCGCCAGTGTTTGCACTTGATCGGCCAGCGGTGCTGTTGCATCGATCTCTAGTTGATAGTCATTGCACTGACGCTTTTCTCGGTGCTTGAGCAGTTCGGCCAGAGCCTGTTCCCCCAGAACTGACTCTGCCAATGCGACCATTTCTGCAGCGAGCTCGCCGTGACCATTCGGAAAATACCGTTCCGCGGTTTCCGTTAGAGCCCAATAGCGAGCCGGTCGTCCGATTTTTTCGCTGATATCAAAAGTTCTTATCAGACCTTTTTGCTTTAGTTTCTGCAGGTGCTGCCTTGCTCCCATTGATGTCATCGAAAGCATTGTAGCCATAGACTGGGCAGTTTGTGGGCCCCGAGTTTTGATCAGGTGAAGGATTTGGTCAGCACTGGAAAGTTTTTTCATGGCGGGAATCTCGATGATCATAGTCTGTGAAAAGTCGATTTACTTATTATTAATCAATTCTGAGAGGTTGGTAAACAATTTGATTGATAAATTCGGAGTCATCGATAAATCTGCCGCTTGTCTATTGAGGCTAAGACCGCTTGCAGCTAGCATTGGTGGGAACGGGTTATCACAACAAGCAAGGGGTAGTTAGATGTTGCAGTCGGGAGATCTTTGCCTGTGCAGTGGGTCGGTGGCACAAGCCGGATATGAGCAGTTATTAGCGGCGGCCTCCAAGGCTGGCTTTGATGGTCTTTCGATGTGGCCCTATCATTACCAGAGCGCGTTGTCCTGCGGTATCGGCATCAAGGACATGGCCTTGATGCTAGATGATTACGGACTTCAGCTATCGGAATTTGATGCGCTGATTACGCTTATTCCAGGCGCAGAGTATGAACCGCCAGATGACCCGATGTTTAAATATGGCGAACAGTTTTTTCTCGACTTTGCCAGTGAGCTGGGTGCGCGCTCAATTAATGTGGTGCAATATTTTGGGCCCCGGTTACCAACGATCCAGGTTGGAGAGCTGTTTGGTGGTTTTTGTGAAAAGGCAGCCAGACACAATCTTTTAGTATCACTGGAGTTTCTGCCCTGGTCTGGCATTCCAGATTTAGCAACAGCTGCAGAGATTATTCGCATTGCTGGCGCTGACAATGGAGGCATCAATTTAGATACTTGGCATTTTCAGCGTAGCGGCGCTTCTGTCGAAGAGCTCCGTGCGCTACCCAAAGGTAGTGTTGTCACTATGCAGCTCAATGATGCCCTGGCAGAACCCTGGGACGATGTTGTGGCAGAAACCATGCAGGCGCGTCAGCTTCCGGGTCAAGGTGTGATTGATCTCCCGGGTGTAATGAAAGCCTTAGACTATCTACAGTGCGATGCCCCACTTGCTATTGAAGTATTTAATGACGATTACCAGACTCAATCGGTGGAACAGACTGTTCAGCAACTCGGTGACGCTCTGAGGACTTTTGTTGGCACACTTTGAGCTGTGATTAAAATAGCCCCATTCGCTGCCAAAACCAAAAAGCGGCCATAGAACCGATAAAATAAGCTAGTAATCGGTCTTGCCAGAGCATATGTAGTTGTCCGAAATTATTGCCAATGCGAGTGGCAAAATAGACTGCGGTAACGACCAAAAGCTGACCCACTTCGATACCGATATTGAAGCTGAACAAGGCCAGCGGAATGTCGGTTTGCGGTAGGCCTACGTCAGCCAATGCACCAGCAAACCCCAAGCCGTGCAGCAACCCAAAGCCGCCACTCATTAGCCAGGGCTTTCGCCCCAAAATAGACGCTTTTTTACGTAAAAGTTCTGCGGCGGCTATGGCAATTGACAAGGCAATGAGTATTTCGGCAAGCATGGATGGAAAACTAATGTAGTTCAAGGTCGCCAAGGCCAGGGTGACACTATGTCCGAGTGTGAAAAAAGTAATCGTCCAGATCAGGTTGCTGCCCCAGCCCACTAGTAAAAGCAGCGTGATAACGAACAAAACATGATCAAATCCACTTAGCAGATGTCCTATGCCCAGCTCAGTATAGTCGGCCGTTACTTCCCAGCTGCTCTGTATGTCAGGTACGCTATAAACGGCCTCTTTGGCAGATAATACTTTCTGTAAAACTCTGCCATCTGCTAGGGAAATGCGCAGTAAAACATCGGCACCGCTGCTGGCAATTCCTGTTACTGATAATTGTTTTCCAACCAGGGACTCGCCCTTACAGTCCAGTTGCCAGCTAATTAACAGGCCGGTACCTTGGCTGCGAGATGTAGGTTCGGAGACACCCTCGCAGCTGTCTGGCAGCATCGGGTGCATACGAGTGCCCGGTCGTCGTTTGAGAGGGGTTTTCCACTCGACATCGACCAGTTCATCTTTCTCTTCCAATGACAGTAGTGCCGGAGCCAGGGGATGGGTATGAGCCGGTAGCGTGACTAGCAACAATAGCCAGATAGCACTACGGATAATTACAGGGATACAGGCGTAAGATTTCATAGCTTGTTAGCTCGCCTCCTGTTGAATTTCGATTTGATAGCTGTTGCGGATATCTGTCATTAGTTTTTCGAATGCTGAATCGCGTTTTTGTCGACGGATGCGACTGGCAATATCATTTTTGACTTCCAGTAACGGTGGTTCTGAGGCCTCACTACGTTGGGATATCCAAATCAGATGGTAGCCGTAGGGAGATTCAATGGGTTGCGACCAGGATTGCAGGGGTAATTCAAGTGCTGCTCGGGCAACATTGCTACCAAGTTGGGCGGCAATCTGTCGTTCTATTTGATTTGATAAGTGATAACTGCCGTAGAAGGGATCGCCTTTTTCAATAGCCGCCTCAGGCGCAAGGTTCTGTGCGTGTAGAATTTCTCTTGTAGTGACTGCTCGCTGATAGTTGGTCTGATCCAGGCCGCCAAAATACACATGGCTTATTTTGGCCTTGGCAGGCCGCATATAAAGATGCATGTTTTGCTTAAAGAAGTCGCTTATTTCTTCGTCTGGAATATTTTGCGGAGCCAGGGCATTTAGGTATTGTTCGCGCATCGCGGAGACCAGGTATTGACGGATCATGCCGTCGCGTTCAACCAGGCCGGCCCCAATCGCCGCACGGTAGCGACTTTCCTCATCGGCGCCCTCTGGTGCTAGCTCGAGAAAATCTGCCAGATTGAGCAGTCTTCTTCTGACGACTGGCAATAGGTCATAATTTTTTTCGATAGCCATCCGATACAAGATTTCTGTATTGGCAAGTTGGTCAATAATATTTTGTTGTTGTAAGGCATCGGGCCGTCTGCCTGTTGTTTTTAGCCACTGGCTGCCGGCTTCTGTTATATCAGCAGCACTAATCTCTATCAGCTCTACCGGTTTTTCATAGAACCAATGATTATAGATCAGGTTAACGCTAGCGCCGATCAACAGAAAATGAATGAGGGAGGCATTACGAAATTTTTTTATAAATTTGCTTTTTATAGTCATTGGACAGTATTGCTTTACTCCAAAGATGAAACAATCTGCTGCCCAAGTTAGGCGTAAATGAGGCTTTTGGGTAACAGCGGTGTATGCGCTCAATTATACACTGGCTTCACTATGATAAGCCGTGTATAAAATTAAATTTTAATATATACATCATTCTTGTCGTCGGTGTCAGGTACGATCGATGAAATCGTTGGTTATGGGCCGAAGGGGAATTCTCAGTTGAAATTCAAAAGCTTTAAGGTGTTCGCAGTAGCCTTTTTTATCTTCATAGGCATTCAGATAGCCGTGCTCTGGCTTGGCTCAAAACCACCGAAGCATCAAGTGTTCCACAATGGCCAGGTGCTGACAATGGATGCTGAAAACAGCATTGTAGAGGCAATTTCGGTGCGTCATGATCGTATAGAGGCGACAGGCACTAACGTCGAGATCAATGCTTTGATTGATGATGATACTGTCATTGTGGATCTTGCTGGACGAACGCTGATGCCTGGCTTTATTGATGCCCATGGACATTTTCCCGGCTCGGGGTTTGATGTATTGGCTGTCGACTTGAACAGTCCACCTATTGGCTCTGTCACTAACATGGTGGATATTAGTCGTTTACTTTCGGCAAAGGTCAAACAGACGGCACCAGGAAAGTGGGTATTTGGTTTCGGATATGACGATACTCTGCTTGAACAGCCTGTTCACCCAACGCGAAGGCAGTTGGACGATATTTCAGTGGATCACCCGATCGCAATTATGCACGTATCAGGCCATATGGCTGTCGCCAATACAATGGCAATGGAGTTGGCAGGTATTGACAAAAATACCCCTAATCCTGTCGGCGGTGTGATTGTTAAAGATAAGCAGGGTGAACTGCATGGTTTATTGGAAGAGACAGCACGGGAGCGAGTATTGGCTCTGGCAATGGATATCTCGGTACTGGGTTTTATGGACATGATCCGTGCTGCGGTATTGGACTATGCCGCAG
>Ga0055584_100002578_pt1 | contig 17873 bp, 14 predicted proteins | sample OSDHelmetaG_FD_58716 | JGI IMG/M metagenome (GOLD analysis project Ga0055584, IMG submission 58716) | Pelagic marine sediment microbial communities from the LTER site Helgoland, North Sea, for post-phytoplankton bloom and carbon turnover... | ecosystem: Environmental > Aquatic > Marine >... | reverse complement strand
AATTTTTCTGATACTAATGATTCAACAATACCCTTAACTTCCGAAGAAACTAATTTATCTTTCGTTTGAGATGAGAATTTAGGATCAGGCACTTTAACGGATACAACTGCCGTTAAACCTTCACGTGCGTCATCCCCCGCTACAGAAACCTTTGCTTTTTTTGCAGACCCCTGACTATCCATGAAGTTATTCAAACTTCTGGTTAAGGCACCGCGGAAACCAGCAATATGCGAACCACCGTCTCTTTGTGGGATATTATTGGTAAAAGGGTAAATATTTTCCTGGTATGAATCATTCCATTGCATAGCAACTTCAACAACGACATCATCTTTCTCTTCATTAAAGTAAAGAACCGTTTGATGTAATGGCGTTTTATTTCGATTTAAATGTTCTACAAAAGAACGAATACCGCCTTCATATTCAAACACATCTTCTTTTTCAGTACGTTCATCAGAAAGAACAATACGCACACCAGAATTAAGAAAAGATAACTCACGAAGACGTTTACTTAAAATATCGTAGTGATATTCAACATTTCTAAAAACTTCAACACTAGCCCAGAAACGCAGGCTTGTTCCTGTTTTTTCTGTTTTACCAATAATAGCAAGTGGTGAAACTGAATCCCCCATACTGTATTCTTGCTGATGAATTTCACCAGCACGATAGATTGTTAATTCAAGTTTTTCAGATAATGCATTTACAACCGAAACACCGACACCATGCAGACCGCCTGATACTTTGTATGAATTATCATCAAACTTACCGCCAGCATGCAATACAGTCAGAATCACCTCTGCAGCTGAAATACCCTCTTCTTCATGGATATCCGTCGGAATGCCACGACCATTATCAGAAACAGTTATTGAACCATCAGAGTGGATTTTTACCTGGATTTCATCACAGTGACCTGCAAGGGCTTCGTCAATAGAGTTATCGACGACTTCAAATACCATATGATGCAAACCCGTGCCATCATCGGTATCACCAATGTACATTCCAGGGCGTTTTCTTACTGCCTCTAGACCTTTTAAAACCTTAATACTCGAAGAATCGTAGGTATCAGTTGAACTCATATTTTTAGCCAGTTTGTTGAACTACCGCATTATATCAGGTCTTTAAGCTGACCATGTTCCACGTGGAACTTTTTTTTCGTTTTCCAGGCCGAAAGATCGATTTGATGATCTTCTATCGCTGTAAGAAATAACTGAATATTCATTTTTTCTAAAACAGACAATATCAATGTACGATGTTTTGAGTCAAGTTCGGCGGCTAAATCATCATAAAGAAGTACGCATGGCTTATTTGTGGCATCACTGAATTGCATTGCCTGGGCCAGACGCATTAAAGCAACCAGGGTTTTTTGCTGACCTCGTGAAATACAGGTTTGTGCAGATTGACCATTCACCTTAATAACTATTTCAGCTCGATGTGGGCCATAGTGTGTATACCCTTTCATTCGTTCTTTCTGCAGATTCTCATCCATCAACTCAAGCAAGGTTTTATCTGCAGGCCATCCACGTTTATATTCAATATGAATAACATCATTCACGAAGAACTGTTTTGTTAGTTTATTGAGATAAGGCGTTAGATTTTCAAAATACTGAGTCCGTAACTGGTCAATATAATTAGCCGTTTTATTTATCTCAGAATTCCACAACTGACAAACATCAAATTTTTGTTTTGATTTAAGAGCCGCATTACGTTGCATCAATGATTTTTTAAATCGTTGCCAGGCTTTAAAGAAACCATGTTCCACGTGGAACACTCCCCAATCTAAATATTGCCGTCTTATTCCTGGGCTACCTGTGATTAATTTATAACTATCTGGGTGAATCGCTAAAACAGGAAATTGCGCTGCGATATCAGATACACGTTTAATGGGTTGTTTATTAACACGGATTTCTGATTTATTACGACTGCGGCGAATACCAAGAGGAATTGACTGTAAATCCTCATTTTGAATATTAGCAACTAATTGAAGATAAGGACTTTCGCGTAATATTAAATCTGTGACATATTGCGTACGAAAGGAACGAACATGACTCAAATAATAAATAGCTTCTAATAAACTGGTTTTTCCTGAAGCATTATCACCCAAAATCAAATTAACCCCATTTACAGGGGTTAATTGCGCACTTTCTATATTTCGAAAATTAGATACTTGAAGCTGCGTTAAACGCATAATGTAAAGTTACACTGCTTTGTAACTATAAACGCATCGGCATAATGACGTATTTACAATCAGTTTGATCAGGATAAGTAATGAGGAAACTACTATTAGAATCTCGCAGTGCTGCTTGTACCATGTCAGAAGAAGTAACATTTAAAACATCAAGCATGTAATTTACATTGAAACCAATTTCGATATCATCACCACTATAAACAATTTCAAGTTCAACATCTGCTTCTTCCTGGTCTGGATTTTGAGCCTGTAGTTTAATTAAGTTTTTTTCTAGCGTTAGACGAATACCACGATATTTTTCATTAGATAGAATTGATGCACGAATTAATGCCTGTCGTAATTGATCACGATCAGCCGTAATCATATTTTCACCATCCGTTGGAATTACCCGATTATAATCAGGAAAACGTCCATCAATGAGTTTTGAAGTTAAACGTAATTCATTGAATTCTACTTGTAAGTGATTGCTTCCTAACGTTATTTTAGCTTTTTCATCAGTATCATTGAGTAATCTAACTAATTCTAAAACACCTTTTCTAGGTAAAATAACTTGTTTTATGTCTGCGATATCAGCGTTGGTTTCTTTCTCACAATAAGCTAATCGATGTCCATCCGTTGCTACAGCACGTAAATAATTCGAGCTAACTTCTAACATCAAACCATTTAAATAATAACGAACATCTTGCTGTGCCATTGCAAAAGCCGTTTTATCAATGATGTCGCTTAAGGTTTTTTGTGCAATTTCAAATTCATGAATACTACTAATATTATCTAAAGCAGGAAAATCGGTAGCTGGTAATGTTGCTAATGAAAAGCGACTTCGGCCTGATTGCACTAAGGCTTTTTGATCTTTAACACTGAAGTTGATTAATGCTTCGTTAGGTAATGATTTACAAATATCTAATAATTTACGTGCAGGAACAGTAATTTCACCTGGTTCATCAACAATCATTGCTACCTGACTAACTAATTCAATTTCTAAATCAGTTGCTGTTAATGTCAAAGAATTTTCTGTTGTACGTAAAAGAACATTAGACAGTGCAGGCATGGTTTGTCTTTTCTCTACTGCACCGATGATTTGCTGAAGAGGGTTGAGTAATGTTTCCTTTTCAATTTGAAATTTCATCGTCTTACCTATGTATTATATTTATATTTTTTTTATTTATATACTTATTATTATTATTATGTTCCACGTGTTTCTGTGGGTAACTATTTTTTTAGTAAGTAAATCAATAAGTTGCGTTTAAATTATGGTTCTTATAAAGTCGTTATTAGGTCTGTCTTACCTGTCAACGGAATGTGGATAACTTTATTTCTTAATTTTGTCTACAAAATACTCATGCTATTAGCACAAGTTACACACAGCTTTTAAAAGGGTCTTAATTACTTAAAACACGGATCATATTTTTATAGTCTTCATTAATTTTATTGTCTGATTCTCTTAATTCTGCAATTTTTCTGCAACCATGTAATACCGTCGTATGATCGCGGCCACCAAAGGCGGCGCCAATCTCCGGTAAACTATGATTAGTTAATTCTTTCGATAAAGCCATTGCTAACTGTCTAGGTCGCGTAATAGAACGGCTTCGTCTATTAGAATGTAAATCAGAAGTTCGAATTTTATAGTATTCAGCGACAGTTTTTTGAATATTATCAATAGTGATTGTTCTTTCCTGAATGGCAATTAAATCACGTAATGCTTCTTTGGCGAACTCCAGGGTAATACTTGTGCCTGTAAAGTTTGCCGTAGCCATAACACGGCGAAAAGCACCTTCTAACTCACGTATGTTAGAGCGAATACGTTTCGCTATAAAAAAGGCAACTTCGCTTGGTAATTCAACATTTGCTTCTTCGGCCTTCTTTTGCAGAATAGCAACGCGCGTTTCTAGTTCTGGCGGCTCAATGCAAACGGGTAGGCCCCAACCAAAACGAGAGCGTAAACGCTCTTCTAAACCTTCAACCTCTTTAGGATAACGATCACAAGTTAATATAATCTGGCTGCCGCCTTCTAACAGAGCATTGAAGGTATGAAAAAATTCTTCCTGAGAGCGTTCTTTACCGGCAAAAAACTGAATATCATCAACTAATATCGCATCTAAGGAGCGATAATGCTGTTTAAATGCATCGATAGTATTGTGTTGTAAGGCTTTAACCATATGGCCAACAAATCGTTCAGAGTGAATATAGGTAATACGTGCATCAGGTTTATTTTTTAAAATCATATTACCAACAGCATGCATTAAATGTGTCTTACCAAGACCCACTCCACCGTAGAAAAACAGAGGGTTATATGCGCTACCAGGGTTTTCTGAAACCTGAATAGAGGCTGCTTTTGCTAACTGATTTGATTTACCTTCAACGAAATTATCGAAGGTAAATGCAGGGTTAATATTGTGCTCAACAACAGACTTTTTACTTTGAGTAGCCACGTTTGGGCTAAACATTTCAGCTTTTGGTTGGCTTGGTACAACGGCATCACTAGTAGTAATAGGGGTATTTTGGCTACCAATTTCAACAAGTAATTGAATACTCTGTTGGGGATCTAAATCAACCAATATAGACTGGATATTCTCCTGGAAATTCTGTTTCACCCAGTCTTGAACAAAACGATTAGGTGCTAATAATCGGATTTGATTGTTTTCTTCGACAACCTGTAAGGGACGGATCCAGGTATTGAGTTGTTGGTCTGTAAGTTCCTGCTCTAATCGTTGTAAGCAATTGGACCACATTGTTTTGCTCACACAGATTAACCTCGTTACATTGAGTTAGGGGTCATTTTAATAGCTAGAGAATGACCCAGGAATTATTTTGGAAATTGATTGTATACTGGTTAAAGAGAGTTATCCACAAGTGGCCATTATATTTGCGTGATTCTTGCTGTAATTGCTTAAAAAGTAACCAATCAAAAATATATTGATAATATGTCTAATACCTTTTGACTAAAAGGCATTCGGTACGTAAAATGCGCGGTTCGCTGAAACATTGTTATAAGGTTTTTAATCATGAAAAGAACATTTCAACCAAGCACTTTAAAACGCGCTAGAACTCACGGTTTTCGTGCCCGCAGTCGTACTGTTGGTGGCCGAAAAGTACTAAAAGCTCGCCGTGCAAAAGGTCGTCAAAGCTTAACTGTTTAATTAGTACTGAAATTAACGAATATAATTAACGAATATAAAGGGTTCGAAGATATAGCTATATCGACCGAACCCAGTCTTCAGATTATGTCTCAGGCATGTTTACCTAAACAAGCCAAATTATTAAAAGCTGCTGATTACAATCACGTTTTTGATAAATCTGTTCGTTCCTCAGATCGCTATTTTACAGTTTTAGCTCGTCCAAACGATTTGTTACATCCGCGTTTGGGTATGGCTTTTACAAAAAAGAGAGTAAAACTTGCGGTGGGGAGAAATCTCTTAAAGCGTATTACTCGAGAAAGTTTTCGATTAACGGAAGGCATATATAATGCTGATTATGTCGTTCTTGCTGGCGGACAATGTAGCAAAGCAAGTAATCAGCAGTTATTTCAATCATTGCAAAAGCACTGGCAGCAACTCAAAATAAAATGCGAAGAATTATAATTTTTATTATTCGTGGTTATCAGTATCTTGTTAGTCCATATATGGCGCCGAGTTGTCGTTATACGCCAACCTGTTCAAATTATGCAATTGAAGCATTTCAACGGTTTGGATTTTTGCGTGGATTAGTTTTAGCAACACGAAGAATATTTAGTTGCCATCCTTGGCATGATGGCGGATACGATCCTGTACCGTCTGTTTTCACTTTAAAAAAATCCCTAAAAGAATAAATTTCCGGAATCATTAAATAATGGGCAATCAACGCATACTTTTGTACTTCACGCTATTTTTCATTATTTATATGATATGGGCACAATGGCAAATGGATTATGGTCCAAAGCCAGAACTTACAACACCGACAGAAACAATAACTAGTGTTGATAACAGTATGGAAGGTGTGCCAACTGCCGCGACATCATCAACAAATCAAAAAACAGTTTCTGCTATTAGTGATGAGAGCATGAATGTTGGGCAACGCATAACGGTTGTTACTGATGTACTAGAAATAGAAATTAGTACAAAGGGCGGTGATATAACGCGCGCACTACTTCGTGACTATTCTATTGATGCGGCAAAACCAGAAGAGAAGTTGGTTTTACTAAAACAAGACAATGTTAACTATCAAGTAGCACAGTCTGGTTTAGTTTCTGTTAATCAAGGTAGCGCACCATCACATAATGCTATTTATAGTAGTGAGAAAAGTGTTTACCGTTTAGCCGAAGGCGAAGATGTTGTTGAAGTACCTTTGTATTGGAAAAATGATAATGGCGTAAGCATTAAAAAAGTACTACGTTTTAAACGTGATGATTATGTTGTTGATGTGAAATATATTATTGCTGCCGGCGATGAAGCCTGGAGTGGTAGTGATTACATGCAAATCGTACGATCACGTCCAGTTGAAATAAATGGTAATGCCTTTATACATACATATACTGGCGGAGTTGTTTATAACGATGAAATCAAATATGAAAAATATGATTTCGATGATATCGCGGATAAAGATTTAAGCTACCAGCTTAAAGATGGTTGGTTTGCGATGATTCAACATTACTTCCTTGTTTCGTGGATCCCTACATCTGAAAAAGAAAGTTTATATTACACACGTTATAACAGTAAAAAAGATCACTATATTATTGGTGCTCGGACATCAGCTTTATCAATTGATGCTGGCCAAACCGCAGAAATAAATTCTCGTTTGGTTGTTGGCCCTAAATTACAAAATCGTTTAGAAGAGATTGACCCGGGTTTAGAGCTTACGGTTGATTACGGTGTACTAACCATATTTGCTAAACCGTTATTCTGGTTACTAGATTTCTTCCATGGCATCTTTAATAACTGGGGTTGGGCAATTATCTTTTTAACCATCACCGTTAAATTATTGTTCTATAAATTGTCAGAAATGAGTTATCGCTCAATGGCAAGAATGCGTAAAGTTGCACCGCGTATTCAAAAAATGAAGGAGCAGTTTGGAGATGATCGCCAGGCAATGAGCAAGGCGATGATGGACATGTATAAGCGTGAAAAGATTAACCCTATGGGTGGTTGTTTCCCAATTCTTGTACAGATGCCCGTATTTATTTCGTTGTATTGGGTATTGTTAGAAAGTGTAGAAATGCGTCATGCACCGTTTGCTTTATGGTTGACAAACTTAACCGATAAAGACCCGTACTTTGTATTGCCTGTTCTTATGGGTATATCAATGTACATTCAGCAAAAATTAAACCCGGCGCCGATAGATCCAATTCAGCAAAAAATATTCCAGTTTATGCCGTTCGCATTTACTATTATGTTCGCTTTCTTCCCATCAGGTTTAGTGCTGTATTGGGTAGTAAATAATATATTATCTATCGCTCAACAATACGTTATTACTAAACGTATAGAGAATAGCTAACACCTACCGTTTTAAAAAACATGATTAACGATACCATCGCCGCCATTGCCACACCTTCGGGTCAGGGTGGTGTTGGAATTATTCGTGTTTCCGGCCCCAGCGTAAAGTCAATAACAGAAAAAATTTCAGGTACATGCCCTGCTCCGCGTTATGCACATTACGGCGTATTCGTTGATGCAGATAAAAATGTTATCGATAGCGGTTTAACGCTTTATTTTAAAAATCCGCATTCCTTTACCGGCGAAGACGTTGTCGAATTTCACGCGCACGGCGGCCCAGTTATTCTTGATATCTTATTAAAAGAAATTCTAAAGCACGATGTTCGACCTGCGCGTGCGGGGGAGTTTAGTGAGCGCGCCTATTTAAACGATAAAATTGATTTAACCCAGGCAGAAGCTATCGCTGATTTAATAGCTGCGGATAGTGAACAAGCAGCGCGAGCAGCAACGCGTTCAATGCAGGGTGAATTTTCAAAGGTTATCTTAGCGTTAGTAGAAGAGCTGATTCATTTGCGCATTTATGTCGAGTCAGCGCTGGATTTTCCCGAGGAAGAAATTGATTTCCTGGCCGATGATGCCATCGCTATTAATCTAAAAAAAGTGCAACAGAAACTGCAAGATGTTAAAAAGTCAGCGCAACAAGGCCGTTTATTAAAAGAAGGTATGACCGTTGTTATTGCCGGCAAACCAAATGCCGGTAAATCGAGTTTGTTAAATCAGTTAGCCGGACAAGACTCAGCAATCGTTACCGATATTCCTGGTACCACGCGAGATATCTTGCGTGAGCATATTCAAATAGATGGCTTACCCTTACACATTATAGATACCGCAGGTTTGCGAGAAAGCGAAGACGTAGTTGAACAAGAAGGCGTTAAACGCGCCAAACAAATGATAGAAAAAGCAGACCGCGTTTTATATGTGGTGGATATTGAAGATACTGAGCAATCTATGCGTGATACCTTGCCAGCAAGTATAGGATTAACCACTGTTTTTAATAAGATAGATAAAAACAATCTAGCGGCTGAATTAAAAAATGATGAAGTCTACCTATCAGCAAAAACAGGTGAAGGCATCGACTTATTAAAGCAACACCTAAAACATTGCATGGGCTATCAGCAAAAAACCGAAGGCCAGTTTATAGCGCGCCGTCGTCACCTTGATGCCATCGATGTTGCAGAAGAGCATTTAGTAATCGCAGATAAAAACCTGCATCACTTAAAAGCAGGTGAGCTTTTAGCCGAAGAACTTCGTTTAGCGCAAGAGGCCTTATCGTCAATCACCGGTGAATTTAGTAGTGATGACCTCTTAGGTCGAATCTTCTCAGATTTCTGTATTGGAAAATAAACGTTATAAATAAAAAGATCTTTAGTATAAGCGCTTCTTTTTAGCTAGAATGAAGTCAAGTAATAATCATTTAAGTGGCTAAGGAAAACATGTCTAAAAACACTCAAAATTCCGCTATTTTATTAATCCATTGTGCAGACAAGCCTGGCATTGTTGTCGCGATCACAGACTTTATTCATAACAATGGCGGAAATATTCTGTATCTAGATCAACATGTTGATAGTGAGCGTGGTGTTTTCTTTATGCGAATACAGTGGGACTTAAAAAACTTTGTTATTCAAAGAGAAAAAATCTCCGAGTATTTTAATACATTAGTTGGTTCGCGTTATGCAATGAACGCACAACTACACTTTGCCGACAGCAAATTGAAAATGGCATTGTTCGTATCGAAAATGTCACATTGTTTTTATGACTTATTAGCAAGGTACGAGTGCGGTGAGTTAAACGTCGATATACCCATCATTGTTAGTAATCACGAGGACTTAAGGTCAGCAGCAGAAAGATTGGGCATCGAGTACCACTGCATAAAAGTAAATAAAGAGAACAAGGCTGAACAAGAAGAAAAAGAAAAAGCTTTGATGAAACAACACAATATCGATTTCATTGTGCTCGCACGTTACATGCAGGTATTAAGTGATGACTTCGTGAAAGACTTCCCACAAAAAATAATTAATATACATCATTCTTTCCTGCCCGCTTTTCCTGGCGGCCGTCCGTATCATAGCGCCCATGAGCGCGGCGTAAAAATTATCGGTGCAACCAGTCACTATGTAACAGCAGAGTTAGACGCCGGACCTATTATTGAACAGGATGTTGTACATGTAAGCCATAAAGACTCTGTAGATGACATGGTAAGAATAGGACGCGATTTAGAAAAAATCGTTTTGGCGAGAGCTGTACGACATCACGTTCACCATGACTTATTGGTTTATGAAAACCGCACCGTTGTTTTTGAATAAGTAGCGTTACAGGTCATACCTTTTTAATCTTGATTAAGGCGAAGCTCCTTCTGTTTCGTTTTACTTAGACCTAAAGAAACAATTCTGTGAGATTCTTTTAGATAATAAAGAAGTTCATCATCTTCCGAATCAGGCGCGTCATATTGTTGTATCCATTTCATACCACGAGAAGCGAGATAAGGCGCAGGTCGATAGCCAGGTTGGTCACTTAAAAAAAGAAAATCGGATTCTGACGTTTTAAACGTGTACGCGGGTTTATTTGTTTTTTCCAAGCCACCGATAGCAAAAACTTTTCCCCCTACTTTCAATACATCTGAATCGTCCCATTGAATAACATGAGTAGTAGCAGGTAACTTGCGACAAAACACATTGAAATCATTATAAGTCATGCTGGTTTAGTAACTTGTATAATTTAAAAAGAGCCATATTATTCGTCAAGATGACTTTCTTTTAGTTCTTTTTCCAGTTGTTGGCTAACGGCTTTGGGTGATGATGAGCGCCTGCCGAAAAGATCATAAGCGGCTGGCACGATGAACAGGGTAAACAAGGTGCCGGCAATAACGCCGAATATAACCACGACACCAATTACATAACGAGTTTCTGTGCCTGGGCCTGTTGAGATGAGTAACGGAACAGAACCGGCGGCGGTAGTAATGCCGGTCATGATAATCGGGCGCAAACGGGTGTCGGCGGCTTCAATTAAAGCATCGTGAAACTCTCTACCCTCATCACGTAGCTGGTTGGCAAACTCAACAATCAAAATACCATTTTTGGCTGACAGTCCTACCAGCATAATGAGGCCAATCTGACTATATAGATTCAACGTCTGCCCAGTAAGATATAAACCAAACAGAGCACCGGTCATCGCCAGTGGCACGGTGAGCATGATAATGAAGGGATGAATCCAGCTCTCAAACTGTGCCGCTAGTACCAAAAACACCACCATAATGCCGAGCAAGAAAATAAATAGCAGTGACTCACCAGCAAATTTGTAATCACGAGACTGGCCCTTGTAGTCGATAATCGCCTGGCTCGGCAGGTGTTCGTCGACCAAACTTTCGAGATGAGTCAGCGCCTCACCCAGAGAGTAACCCTCGGCAAGGTTGGCTTCCAGTGTAATGCTGCGCACGCGATTGTAGCGGTTGAGTTTGATTGAGTCGGCAAATTCTTCAAGCTGAACCAGGTTAGACAGAGGAATTAATTGTCCAGTGCGCTCAGAACGCACATAAATGTTCTGTATATCACTGGGTGTACGTTGTGCATCGCGCTCGCCCTCGAGCAAAATGTAATATTCCTGACCTTCGTCTATATAGGTCGTTACCCGGCGTGAGCCAAGCATGGTCTCCAGCGTGCGACCGATGTTGCTGACGGTAACGCCAAGGTCGGCGGCGCGATCATAATCAATCACTACCTGCATCTGCGGTTTAGTTTCTTTATAGTCCCAGTCCAGTCCGGTAAGACCAGGGTTGTCCTGTTTGATTCTGGTCAGCAGAATGTCGCGCCACTCGGCCAGTCGTTCATAAGTGCCACCGCCAATAACGAACTGCACCGGTTTCTGAATGCGTGCGCCGAAACCCTGACGCATCACCGGAAAGGCCTTAACGCCAGGTAGATCGCCGAGTCTGGCGCGCACGTCTGCCATAATTTCCCAGGCGGATCGACGTGTATCCCAGTCGTTGAGTACCACGATGATAATGCCGTTATTGAAAATGGCGAGGCTGCCGAAACTACGCGGTGCGCGCACCAACAGTCGCGTTACTTCGCCTGATTCTACCAGCGGCATCAACCGGCTTTCCGCTTCGTCCATGTATTTTTTGATGTAGTTATAAGAAGCGCCTTCGGGCCCATTAACCAGGACAAAAAATGCCCCGCGATCTTCTTTTGGTGTGTATTCATCCGGGATGTGCGTTAATAACCATGATGACAAAGCGCCCATAGCAAGGAACACCAACACGATAATCCACTTATGCTTTAAAGCACCTGCAAGCATGATGTGGTAACGACGCTGCAGACGACGAAAACCTTTATCTACCAGTTTTGTTGCGGCATTCTCTTCACCTCTGGGGCGTAAAATCTTTGACGCTAACATTGGCGATAATGATAACGCCACAAAACTTGAAAAAGCCACCGCCGCAGCCATGGTGATGGCAAACTCTGAGAACAGACGACCGACATCACCCTGTAAAAAAGCAATGGGAAGAAACACTGAAACGAGTACTATCGTGGTTGCGACCACGGCGAATGCCACCTGACGACTGCCACGATAGGCTGCCACTAACGGAGTTTCGCCGTATTTATTCATGCGCCGGTGAATATTTTCCAACACTACAATGGCATCATCCACCACTAGCCCGATAGCCAGTACCAGTGCCAGCAGTGTCAACATGTTGATTGAATAATCCAGCGCCAGTAATACCAGGGAACTGGCGATTAATGAAATAGGTACCGTCAGTGCCGGAATCAAGGTGGCGCGTAGACTACCGAGGAACAGGTAAATAACCAGAACAACAAGAATAATAGCAATCGAAAGCGTTTTATAAACTTCACCAATGGCACCCTCAATAAACACCGAGGTGTCATAACTCTGATTAATCTTCATACCTTCAGGTAATGTTGGGTTCAGGCGTTGCATTTCTGCTTTCGCCGCACGTGCTACCTGTAGCGTGTTGGCAGTGGACTGTTTGATAATGCCGATGCCGACCATAGGGATACCGTTGCCGCGAAAGAACAGTCGCTTTTCTTCGGCGGTGCGTTCGACGCGGGCGATATCACCAAGGCGTGTGAGGTGAGCGTCATTACCTTTGCTGATTACCAGCCGTGAAAATTCTTCGGCGGTACGAAACTGACGTTTAATGCGCATAGTGAACTGGCGCTCGTCGGAGTCGATACTACCGGCTGGAAATTCGACATTTTCGCTGCGCAAAGCATTTTCGACATCGGCTACGGTGAGGTTGCGCGCAGCCAGCCGGTTGCGATTTAGCCAGACGCGCATGGCGTATGACTGCTTGCCACCGATGCGAACACGGGCAACGCCATCGAGTACGGAAAAACGGTCCAGCAAGTAGCGTTCTGCATAGTCGGTTAATGCTGGCACAGTGAGATGTTCGCTGGAAAGGTTAAGCCACATAATGACATCGTCATCACTACTGGCTTTTTGAATATCGGGCGGTTCGGCTTCTACCGGCAGGTTGTCGAGCACGCCGGAGACGCGGTCGCGAATATCATTGGCAGCGGCGTCAACATCACGATCGACATCAAATTCGATGGAAATTTTAGAGCGACCATCCTCACTGCTAGATTCGATGAAGCGCATGCCTTCTATACCAGCGATACGATCTTCAATAATGCGGGTAATGCGGCTTTCTACTACATCCGCCGAGGCGCCCTGATAGACCGTATCGATGGAAACAACCGGCGGGTCGATATTAGGAAATTCGCGAAGAGGTAAGCGGTCGAAGGCAAGCAGTCCAAAGGCGACGAGCATAATGGACAAAACTGCCGCTAGTACCGGGCGTTTGACCGATACATCAGAAAGTATCAAGGGGCTGATCCTTTAGGTGCTGGAGCTTTAGTGCTCTGCTTTTTAATAATATCGCTGATATCAACACTGCCATCATCAACTGCCATTATATCGAGTGCATCACCCGGCTTTACCTTACTGTTGCCGTGTGTAACCACTTCGTCGCCTTCACTTAAACCGTCCAATATTTCGACATAACCTGGTAGGCGCAGACCAGTTTTTACCTGCTGCTTTTCAACCGTGTCTTCGCTATTTTTAGTAATGCGGCGCATTACGTATTGTCTGTCTGCCAGTGGTAAAAGTGCAGCTTCAGGAATTAGCAAGGCCTGGCGAGTGTTGCGTAATAGGTCAACCTGCATAAGAATGCCAGGAATAATACTGCCGTCGGGGTTCGCTAGCAGGGCGCGCACCTGGATGGAGCGTGTTACCGAGTCGATGCGACTATCAATGCTTTTCACTTCACCAAGGTATTCTTTATTGCCCAGTGCAGCAGCACGCGCTTTTATTTTTAAGCCTGGTCGTAGTTCTTCAAGAAATACTGAGGGTACGCTGAAATCCAGTTTGATCTCATGGGTATCATCCAGGGTAGTAATCAGGTCACCGGTTTCAACTAGCGCGCCGAGACTAATATTACGTAGGCCGAGGATGCCATCAAACGGAGCGCGAATAACGCGGTCACTAATGCGAGTTTTAATCACATTGATGCTGGCCTCCGCCTGTTCCAGTTCAAGACGAGTACGATCGATTTCATCTGGCGAAGTCAACTGCTTATCTTCGAGTTGTCGCAGACGTTCCAATGCAAGTTTACGTTCGCCACGCACCGCCTGTGCGCGTACAAGTTGGGCCTGTTCTTCAGCTTGTTCAAGCACTACAAGAATATCGCCGGCTTTTACCTGCTGACCATCATCAAAACGGATTTTTGTTACCTTGTCGGTAATGCCGGCGGTGATATTGACAGACTCGGTAGCACGGGCAGTACCGAGTGCTTCTACCCGGTCAGAAATTTGTTTCGATACCACCGGAGCTACGATGACATGTTTAGCTGGTTTCGGTGCTTTAGTAGCAAAAGCGGTTGTGCTTATTGTCAGTATAAACACCGTTGCTAAAAGGCAGGTTAGCCGATTGAAAATACGGTAAGGACGAACATTCTGATTAGTAATCATTTGCTATCTCTGCTGCAAACACGGTCGAAGTTTGGTTGCATCCTACTCTTTGTATACAGGCTAAACAATACTATGAATAGTGCGTATATATTTATATAAATATTGGGCGTGTTAAGGGTCGTAAGTAGGGACGTAACTAGTCTCCCTTATTATTTAGAGAGCACAGATTAACGGTATAAGTTCAGTTAGGTTTGAATAGTGGATCAAATGAAATAGGCGCATGGATATGCGCCTATTAGAAGAGAGCTATATGGTTTGATAATAAAGATTCTGAGGATGATTTGCTTGTGCAAAAAAGAACCAGCGTTCGGCGATTAAACCAAGGTACTGTACAGCAAATGCGATAGCAAAAAGTATAAACATGTTGGTAGCTATTGCGCTAGATAACAACAGTATGGGTAAAACAAACACTAGTACTAAAAATACCCATTTAATACTTTTGAAGAAAATTGGTTTAGCGCCATGGAAATATTCACGTGTATTGAATGAACCACCCATGGCTCCCTGCGCTTTTTGTTTTATTACTGTGTGACGAATACCAATAGCCGTACTTAAATTTGATTTATATTTTATCTTTGTATTACGAATAAGCGAGGCAATACGTGTAATAAATGCAGATACAGTAAAGAAAATCGTTGTACCAGCATAAAAGTTAACTAGATCAGAGCCCACATATGAAGCGAACGCGGCGCTTAAAGCAAAACCCGATGCCAGGCCAAGCAATGTGTAGTTAATCACAGTTAAAGGGGTTGCCCATTCTTGTAAAAATTTAATGCAGGCGTAAATCATGGCGGTGCAGATAAATAATGTAAAAGCTAATACGACGTTTACTGCGCCAACAACGAGTGATAAGTCGACGTTATAGTTTTCGCTAATGGTAAATAGAACCGGGTTCCAGCCATAGATGTGTATCATTGCGTAAATAAAAGTTGTGCCCATAAATGCAGGTAGTGCGATAACTTCACGTGATAACCAGGAGGTTTTCCATTGTGCTGCAGAGCGCCATGCACGTTCAGGCCGACCTAAATGAAAGACAGATGAAATGAGGCCGCCAATTAAAAAGGCTAAAGCAAGTAAGCTGCCGTAACCATAAAACCCCGGCGAGTCTTGTACCGGTAATACGTTAATAACAGAATACAATTGACCAGTATACAAAGCTAAAAATAAACCCTGGCCGACACCGATTAAGGTCGTTAAAAAAATAACTGAAAAAGCAGGATGCATAATATTTCTCTTTTAAATCTTCTGGTTAATTTTGCTATAAGTAAAAGGCAAAACTTACCAACTCATAATATCGTCTAATGTTTGTTCGTCTTCACCAGGGGAAGGTAACTGACGTTCTTTATTAAGCGGGTTATCTACACGGGTTAATTCATCTTTGTGAACGGTAATGGCCGCTTTGCGTCGTGGTAGATAATGATTAGCAGGCTTGGTGCCCCACTCCGGCATTAATTGATAACCGCCATTGTCGCGAATTTGTTCAGAGACGATTGAGTCCGGGTCGTTAACATCGCCAAATAAACGTGCACTGGTTGGACACGCTAATACACAAGCTGGTTGGCGCTCTGCTTCTGGTAAGGCTTCGTCATAAATACGATCGACACACAAGGTACATTTTTTCATTACCTTTTGGCTTTCATCGAGTTCGCGCGCGCCGTAAGGACAAGCCCATGAACAATATTTACAGCCGATACATTTATCGTAATCAACTAAAACAATACCGTCTTCTTCACGTTTGTAACTTGCGCCGGTAGGGCAAACAGGTACGCAAGGAGGCTCCTCGCAATGCAAACAACTTTTCGGAAAGTGTACGGTTTGTGTGTTGGGAAACTCCCCTACTTCAAAGGTTTGTACACGATTAAAAAATGTACCCGTCGGGTCTTTTTCGTAAGGATTGTAATCCGACATAAAACCGGCAGTACCTGAGGTGTTCCACTCTTTGCAACTGGTTACACAGGCATGGCAACCAACGCAAACATTTAAATCAATAACTAAAGCAAGCTGTTTCATATTATTATACCTTCTTACCAGCGAAGTATTTTAACCAGCGGCCTGTAGTGAATTTAGAGCGAGCAATAATGCCAGCTGTTTTAGCGCCTTCGGCAAACTGCGGAAAAGTTTCTTTTGGTTCGTCAGGCCCGGCAGGGTAAATTTTTACGCGCACGTCATACCATCCAGCCTGACCGGTGACTGGGTCTGAGTTTGATAAGTGTTCGCCCTCTTCGCTTGCTGGCAGCTCTTCACTGATTAAGTGGTTTAATAAGAAACCTCTTTGTGATTCGTTGGCATCTTTCTTTAGACCCCATGCACCTTTGGCTTTACCAATTGCGTTCCAGGTCCAAACCGTTCCTGGTTCAACGGCTTCAGAATGTCGGCACATGCAACGTATTTTACCGTGCATAGATTCAACCCACATCCACTGGCCATCATCGATGCCGGCAGCTTCCGCGGTTTTTGTATTTACGTGCAGATAGTTGTGTGCGTGAATTTGGCGTAACCAGGCATTTTGCGAGTCCCATGAATGGTACATTGCCATTGGCCGTTGGGTAATGGCATTTAGCGGGTACTGACGTAAATCGGTTTGCTGCGCTTCTAAAGTATCGGAATAAAACGGTAGCGGATCAAAATGTGTATTGATGCGATTACGTAAATGATCGGGTGGTTGTTTACCATCGGATTTACCTTGCGCGGCTAAACGGAATTTTTGTAACACTTCACTATATATATGTATGTTAATGGGTTCAGCGTAACGCGTTAGGCTGTGACGTTTCGCCCATTCTAAATAACCCTGGTTCCAGTTACGCATGTATTGATACGATTTTGGTAATTCATGTTGATATACGCAGTTGTTCTTTTCGTACATTTCCCATTGGTTGGGATTCGGCTCGCCTTTCATAAATTTCTCGCCGCCCTTTCCACGCCAACCAGCAAGAAAACCAATGCCAGAGTCTGGGGCTGTTTCGTAATTAATGACGAAGTCTGGATAGTCGCGATATTTACGCTCGCCTTTGTCGTTTACAAATGCGGGCAGTTTTAAACGAGAGCCTAGTTCAATAATCACTTCCTGGAATGGGCGACATTCGCCGGTTGGTGGAACAACAGGAATACGTACGGAATCGACCGGGCCTTCAAACTCAGAAATAGGACGATCCAACATCGACATTACATCGTGGCGTTCTAAGTAAGTTGTATCAGGTAAAACTAAATCGGCAAACGCGACCATTTCCGATTGAAAGGCAT
>Ga0055584_100002577_pt1 | contig 17885 bp, 11 predicted proteins | sample OSDHelmetaG_FD_58716 | JGI IMG/M metagenome (GOLD analysis project Ga0055584, IMG submission 58716) | Pelagic marine sediment microbial communities from the LTER site Helgoland, North Sea, for post-phytoplankton bloom and carbon turnover... | ecosystem: Environmental > Aquatic > Marine >... | reverse complement strand
GGGCTGGAGGCGGCGCTCGAGGCCCTGACCTGGCACCTCGGCGCGGTGGAGACCGAGGCGGGGCGGGAGCGAGATCGGCTTCAGCGGCGGCGCCGGCGGGTGGAGCGGGAGCTGGTGGAGCAGCGGCTGCAGGCGAAGCTGGAGGCTCGCTTTGGAGCGAGCCGGGTGGCCCTGTGGGAGCGGGCGGTGGTGGCGTGCATCCTCGGGGTGCTCCTTCTCCTGGGGGTCGAGGTGCTGGGGATCATGGGCCTGATCTCCGTCCCGAGGCTCGCCCTCACCTCGGTGGACACGGCCATCTGCGCGTTCCTCCTGGTGGACTTCGGGGTCAAGCTCGGCTTCGTCTCGCGCCGGCGGCTGTGGCTGCGGCGGCACATCTGGACGGACCTGATCCCCGCCATCCCCTTCGGCCTCTTCGCTGGGCTTGACGGCTTCGCGGGCGAGGCGGGCCAGGCCAGCCGGCTGATTCGGCTGTTCCGGCTCGCACGGATCGGCGCCTACCTGAGAGCGCTCCGACCCCTGGTTTGGCTCGTGCGAGCCCTCGGCTTCCTCCTGCGGGGGTTGGACCGGGTGGTTCGCCGCCATGCTCGCGCCCTGGAGATGGAGGTGGTGGTCTTCCCGACGCCCGCGGAGCAGCGGGAGCTGTGGCGACGCGACGTGGAGCACCGCCGCGCGGTGGCCTCGCTCCGGAGAGCGGTGGACGCGTGGTACGTGGACGTCCACGAGGTCGCGGACGCGGAGGAGCGGACCTCCCTGGAGGTCACCCGGGGGGAGACCCTGCGGGCGGCGCTGGAGCGCAGCGCCGCCGAGCAGCCCCAGGACCGCGGACGGCGTCGGGCTCAGCTGCCCCTCGCGGATGACCTGCTGAAGCAGGTGGCGGAGATCAGCGGCGAGGAGCTCGTGGAGGAGCTCGGGGCCAGCACGGTGGATCGCCTCGCCCGCGCGGCGCGCCTCGTCGCCGGGTCACCGCTACGCTGGCTGCCTGGGCTGGGCTCGTGGGCGGCCCCGGATGCGCTCGGCGCTGCGGGTTCGGAGCACGTGGCGCGCTGTCTCCATCGAATCGCGGACGCGCTCCACCGGGCGCTGGGGCGGGCCTTCTGGTGGGCTGACCTGCACGGGACCCTCACGCCGGGAGAGGTCGTGGGGCGTATCGGGGCCGCTCTGGTGGCCCGGACCTCGCGCCCGGCGGTCCGGCTGCTCCTGTTCGGCATCCCCTTCCTCGGTCTGCAGCTGGCCTTCGCGGCGCTCGATGCCCGTGGCGACGAGGAGCTCCGCAGCTTCGCGGTGATCCGGTTGATCAACGGCGTGGTCGGGCAGACCTTCGCCTTGCTCGGCGGCATCTGCCTCGTGCTGCTGGCGATCGGGGCATGGCTCCAGCGCATGGCCAGGGACACCACGACGTTCCATGAGAAGGTGGCGAGAGCGCAGTTCTTGCACCTGACGGACAGCTTGAAGGCGCGCACCCATGGTGCGGACGCGGCCTTCCTCCGGGAGCGGGTGTTCCTCCCCGAGCGCCGGATCCTGGGGGACCCTCCGTCGCTGGCCGAGCAGGACGCGGAGCGCTTCCACTCGGGGCTCCATGAGTTCCTGCGCAGCGGCGAGCCGCTCCGCGGGGAGCGGGCGGGCTTCGACCCGGTGGCGCGGGCCGTGCTGCTCTACCGCGACCAGCTGGACGGGGCCCTCCTCGCCCATACGGACACCCGGGCCACGAGCCAGCTCCTGGGGAACCTCGCCGTGAGGCGACTCGCGGAGGGCTCCGGGCGGGTCTCCGCCCGACGGCTGCGGTGGATGCAGAGCCTCGATCTGGAGCGCCGTCGGACCCTGGTAAGGGGGCCCTTCCTGTGGTTCCACGCCATCAGCCGTTCGCTGGAGAGCCGGGCGGCCCGGCTGATCGTGGAGTACAACGCGAACGCGATCCCCCTGGCGGACTGGGCGCGGTCCAGCGATACCGAGCAGGCGGAGCACGCGGAGTGGCTGCGGCACGGCGGCGGCGAGTCGCTGCCCCTCGGGGAAGGCGCCGACGGCCCGGGGCGAGGGGGCGACCGGGGAACCGACCGGGGTGGCGAACTGACCACGGCCTTCACCGTCCTCCACTTCCTCGACGACCACCCGAGGCGGGACGAGGAGATCGCGCGGCGCTTCGGGGAGGAGGTGGTCCGCAAGATGCGACGGGACCGCCGGGCCCTGATCCGGTCCGTATTCGGCACCTATCCGCTCCACCTGCTGCCCCTGGAATCTCGGGTCCTGAACCTCCGAAGGCTCTACGAGGAGTGGCTGCAGGGGGGCCGCGTCCTGCTGCTGCCGGTCCGGATGAGCCTGTCGGGGGCGCGGCTCTCCGTCGCCGGGGCCCGCCGCCTCGTGCGCGCCGTGGGCATGATCCGCCGCCCCGGGGTGTCCCTGGAGGCGGGTGTGGATCATGAGGCCGGTTTCGACGTCGCGGTGCGCAAGATCCACCGCATGCGCGGCCCGGCGGCGGTGGCGGCGATGGAGCTTCGCGCGATCCTCGACCCCGAGTACCACGGGCTCAGCCTGCTCGCCGATGGGGCTCTTGAGGAGAGCGGCTCCACCGGGGTCGTGGAGGCTCCAGGTGCCTCCGGCGCCCTGGCCGACGCCCGGTACCTGGGCGCGGATCCGGCCTCCGTCCGCCATCTTCGCTCACTGGAGCGACGGGCGGCCAGGAGCCTGACGAGGACCCGTGCGGCGCTGGGTGCGGGGCTCGGAGCGCGGCTCGGAGCGATCCTTGGCGCGGACCCGACCCTGGATCGTGAGGGTCGTCGCGCGCTGCAGGTGGCGATCCACGGGGACGTGGACGGGGTGGGTTCCGCCCTCTTCGGCGAGGCCATTCTCGTGGAGTCGGTGGTCGATGCGTTGCTACACGGCGTGGAGCGCGCTCCAGCGCGGCCGCGGCTGGCCCTGCGTCTCGCCTTCCACAGGTGGTGGCGTCGCGGCGGCAAGCAGCGCGTGCTGCGCGCAGCCCTCTCGGCTGGCGCCCTGGACCGTCGTGGGCTGGAGGGTCGGGCTGAGGAGCTCTGGCGGCGAAGGCAGGCGGCCAGGCGGGTCCGCCGGTCTGCGTGGAGGCTCCTCGCTGCGGACACCGACGGAGCCCGAGCGTGCCTCTCGAGCGCACTCCTGGCGGAAGATGCTCCCGAACGGGCCGCCGCCGAGGCGAGGCTCGCCGAGGAGCTGCGGCACCCCTCACGGATCACCGAGCAACTCGTGACCCTTCGAGCCACCCAGGCGCTGACCCTGCTCGACGTCAGGAACTACCGCGAGCAGGTCTGGCGCGTAGGCGGGTACGCGAAGGACGGGGACCACCGTCCGAGGTCCCTACCGGGCGCGGTCTAGCGGCCGCCGAAGAGGCCGCTGCCGGCGTCGAGGAGCTCCCCGGCCTTCTCGCCGAGGATGCCATTCAGCTCCTGGCTGGCCCCGTCGAGGATGCCCTCGAGCCCGCCTTCGAGCCCCTTGGCGACGGCGTCGAGGACCTCATCGGGGACCTCCCCCCGGAGGCCCTCGAGCGCGCTGACCTCAAGCTCCTCGAGCAGGTGCGCGCTGAGGTCCGCGACGGTGAAGCCATCCTCTCCAGAGTCCGAGGACCAGTCGCGCTCCATGGCGGGCAGCTCGACCGTCTCGTCCACGGGCTGCACCCCCGGGATACCGTCCACCTTCAGGCGGGCTCGGATGCCAGCGATGCGGACCCGGCCAACCTTGAGGCGGGGGCCGGGGCCCTTCGGTCCGTCGTCGGCCCCCTCCGGGGCCGGGTCTTCATCGGGGCCCGGGGCCTCGCCCTCCCCGGAGCGCTCGGCGAGGCTCTTGAGCTTGGCCACCACCGGGGCGAGGTTGCTGCGGAGTCCGTTCTGGAGGATGGTCAGCTGAACATCCTCGATCTCGAGGACGCCAAGCTCCTTGACGTTGCCCACGAGCGAGCGTGTCCCGACGCCAACCTCGAAGTGTCCGAAGGTCAGGAGCGGCTCTTCGAACCCATCGGGGCTCTCGATCTCGTAGTCGGAGAAGCCCAGGGTGGTGGTGGAGAGGCCAGGGGAGGCCTTGATGGAACCGATGGTGGCGGGGACCCCGAAGGCGAACTCGGAGCCGGACTCCACGGCGGCGCGAGCGGCGGGCGGGACGGTGATCACGCCTGCCACGACGAGGGCCGCGAGGCCGACGGCGGCGATGGCGACCGGCTTGAGGATGAGCTTGAGCATGGGCTTGACGGCGATTGAGGAGGGGCGGTCGACCTGCGGGCGGGTCGTGGGTTCACTCGGTCCAGCGGCCCATGGAGATCGTGATGCGGCCGCAGCCGTCCACCTCGCACCTCCCGCGCCGGTCGAGGCGCTGGTCCGTGTGAGCAGGGCAGGTCCACCACCAGTCACCGCTGCCCTCGACGTCGGCGGCGGAGTACCCGAGGGCGTTGAGCGCGTCGGCGCTGCCTGAGGGGCTGGACGCGCCCTCGATGGGGAACGGGGCCGTCACCCACGGGTTGCGCTCCGCGAGGTCGGCGAGGAGGTTCACCACGACGTCGGGGTGGTCCGCGATGACGTTGCGCTCCTCGAGCGGGTCGACTCCCACGTGGAAGAGCTCGCTGGTCCCGGGCATGTGGGGCTTGTAGATGAGCTTCCAGTCGCCGTCCGAGACCATGTAGAGGAAGGCGGCGTCGGGTCGGAACTTGCGCATCCCCGCGTTGTGGTCGTAGCCGTTGATCTGCTCTCCGTAGGCGGTGAGGTCGCCCTCCTTCTCCCCTTCGATCCAGGGGCGGAGGCTCGTTCCATCCACCGGCTCGCCGAAGTCTCCGAGGCCGGCGTAGTCGAGGAGGGTGGGGGCCATGTCCGCCGTCCGCACCTGATCGGGGACCCGCTGGCCCGCAGGGATGCCAGGCCCGCGGAGGATGAACGGCACGTGGGTCTGCTCGCGGTAGAGCATCCGGTGCATGCCCCAACGGTGCTTGCGCATGCCGTCGGCCAGCCCCTGCCCGTGGTCCGCGGTCAGGGCGACGAGGGTCTCCTCGGTGAGCCCGGCGTCGTCGATGGCCGCGAAGAGCGTCTCCAGGTTGCCGTCCTGGTAGCGCACCTCGACGGCGTAGTTGATGGTGGCCTCGTCCTGGATCTCACCCGTCCCGGGGTCATAGCGGAGCCGCTCGAAGTCCGCCTCGTCGGGCATCTTCACCGGATCATGGGGGTCCCAGTAGTGGAGCCAGAGGAAGAACGGCTCGTCCCCCTGGGAGGCCTCCTTCAGCCAGTCGACGGCCATCCTGGTGGTGTCGTCCGAGCGCCGCTGGTAGCTGCGCACGTCCCAGCCCACCTTGGTGTCGTCCTTCTTCTTCTTGAGCGTGGCGTCGAAGGACTCGAACTCGTCGAAGCCCTCGTCGAAGCCGAAGAAGGCCGATACGGGGAACGCGCTGTGGATGGCCGCCGTGCGATAGCCCGCGGCCTTGAACGCGGTGGTCAGGGTCTCCTGGTCGGGGTCGAGCTTGTAGCCGCTCCCCGCCGCCAGGACCCGCAGGCCATGGTTGTATTGGAAGTTGCCCGTGAGGATCGTCGCGTGGGAGGCCGGCGTGAGCCCGGAGGAGCTCGCGGCGTCCTCGAAGACGGTCCCTGCGGCGGCGAGGCGGTCGACCGCCGGGGTGGCCCCGCTGGTGGATCCGTAGCACGAGAGGAAGTCGGCGCGCACCGTGTCCAGGGTGATGAGGATCACGTTCGGGCGCTCCACCTCCTCGGCCCCGCCACAGCCGCTCAGGACCGAGGCGCCCGCCAGGAGCGCGAGGGCGGTGGGCCAGGACAGGCGATGGAGGCGGCTGTCGGCGGTTCGACCGATGGGCGTGGTGGACTGATTCATGGCTCCGGGGAGCATAGCCCCCGGGGGGCCGTACGCGATGGGCCCTTCCGAGTGAGGCGCGGTCGGACGATCCACCGCCGACCCTCCCCCGGGCGAGGGGGGGCTGCTCGATCGCGGGACAGTGGGCGCATATCCTTCAGGCGCGGCGGTCAGCGGGCTAGGATTCCTGCATGAAGCGCCCCGCACACGCCTCCTCGTCCCCGCTCCGCCTCCTGTCCCTGGCCTGCCTGACCCTCGTGGGGGCCGGCGCGTCCGCCTGCTCGGGGGGCGGGGGCGCGGAGTCCGGGTCGGCCGAGACCACGGTGTTGACCGAGTGGTACAACCCCCAGCTCAAGCGGGCCAAGAAGTCCGAGGGGCAGACGCTCTACGGGCAGTTCGTGGGGCCGCGGACGTGGTGGTGGCCCGCGGGGGAGGTCCAGAAGAAGGGCCAATACGACGACCAGGGTCGAGAGGCAGGGGAGTGGACCGAGTACTTCACCACGGGCTTCGTGACCGCGCGTTACGAGTACGATGAGGGGGTCCTCGAGGGTCCCTTCCTCGCCTGGCATTCCAACGGGACCGAGAGCGAGAAGGGGCTCTACGAGGCCGGGAAGAAGACCGGCGAGTGGCTCGCCTGGCACGAGAACGGCGAGCTGAGGGAGCGGGGCTCCTACCGCAGTGGCGCGAAAGTCGGACGGCATGAGGGCTTCTCCTTCGACGGGAAGCGCGTCGCCCTCGGCGAGTACGACGAGGCGGGCCAGGGCATCTCGCTCGCCATGTGGTACGAGGATGGCTCCGACGCCCACATCGTCCCGTTCGTCGCCGGTAAGCGGCATGGGACCGAGCGGGCGTGGTGGGAGAATGGCCAGGCTCGGTACGAGAAGATCTGGGAGAACGGCGCGCAGATCGGCGAAGGCAAGCACTGGCACACCGATGGCAGTCGCCACCTCTTGACCTCCTGGGATTCGGGCCGCCTGGCCGGCGTGGTCCGGGAGTGGCACCCCAATGGGCAGCTGGGAATGATGGTCGCCTACGAGGGTGGCGCGAGGACCGGCATCGTCCGCCAGTGGTACCCGGATGGCTCGCCGCAGTTCCTGGGAGCCGTCGAGGGCGAGCTCGGGTCGGGTCTACAGCAGTTCTGGTGGCCCACGGGGCTCCGCAAGCAGATCGGGGTCGCGAAGAACGGCCTGCGTGAAGGTCCCTGGGCCTTCTGGGACAAGGCGGGCGTGCTCGTGCCGGAGCTCTCCGGGATCTATGCCGCTGACCAGCGCACCGGCGCGCTGGAGGCCGCAGAGCTTGCCCAGGCGACGGAGTGGGGGTCGGACACTTCGCCGCAGCCCCTCGGGGCCGCCGCCGAGGGGTTGGTCGACCCGGCCGACCAGTACGACGAGAAGGGCGAGCCGCTCGGCGGCTGATGGGGTCCGGGGAGCGTCCGACCCCGGTCTGGACCACCCACGGACCGCCGCAGGCGAACGGACACCATCGACCAGAAGGAGGAGGAATCGTCGCGCGGCGGGTTCTATGCTCCCCGCTCGCTTCCTCTCCCGAAAGGTCCGCCGATGACGCTCCAGAGCCCCGCCAGCCACCCTACCAAGACCGACGACGCCGTCTGGGCATCCATCGCACAGGAGGAGGATCGCCAGGAGGTGCAGCTCGAGCTGATCGCCTCGGAGAACCACGCCTCGAAGGAGGTGATGGCGGCCATGGGGACCGCCCTGACGAACAAGTACGCCGAGGGGTATCCGGGGCGTCGCTACTACGGGGGCTGCGAGTTTGTGGACGAGGTGGAAGACCTCGCCCGGAATCGGGCGCGGGAGCTCTTCGGTTCCGAGCGCGCCAACGTCCAGCCCCACAGCGGCACCCAGGCCAACATGGCGGCCTTCATGTCCATGCTCGACCCTGGTGACAAGGTGCTGGCCATGTCGCTCGACCACGGCGGACACCTCTCGCACGGGCACACCAAGAACTTCAGCGGGGTCTTCTATGACTTCCACAGCTACGGCGTGGAGGCCGGCTCGGAGCGGCTTGACATGGACAAGATCCGCGAGCAGGCGCTGGCGCTCCGCCCGAAGCTCGTGATCGCAGGGGCCTCGGCCTACTCCCGGCCCATCGACTTCGCCGCCTTCGCCTGCATCGCCAGGGAAGTGGACGCGCTGTTCATGGTGGACATGGCTCACATCGCGGGGCTTGTTGCTGGCGGCGTGCACGCGAGTCCGGTGCCCCACGCTGACGTGGTGACCCTGACCACGCACAAGACGCTCAGGGGCCCTCGGGGCGGGATGATCCTCTGCCCCAAGGAGCGCATCGTGAAGATCAACAGCGCCCTGTTCCCCGGCGGGCAGGGCGGGCCGCTGATGCACGTCATCGCAGCCAAGGCCATCGCCTTCCGGGAGGCTCAGCAGGACTCGTTCAAGGCCTATGCGGCGAACGTCGTGGCGAACGCCGGCGCGCTCGCGGATGGGCTGAGTGACGCGGGCATTCGGATCGTCTCTGGTGGCACCGACAACCACGTGATGCTGGTGGATGTGGGCAGCGTGGGGCTCTCCGGGGCGGCGGCGGAGGATGCCCTCCACCGCGTCAATATCACCTGCAACAAGAACCTGATCCCCTTCGACCAGCGGCCGCCCATGGAGGCTTCAGGGGTCCGGCTGGGTACCGCGGCGATCACCACCCGCGGGCTCGACGTGGCGGACATGGGCCACCTGGCTGGCTGGATCAGCGAGATCCTGCGGGCGCCGGAGGACGAGGCGACCATCAAGCGCGTGGCCGGCGCCGTGTCGGAGCTGACCGCGCGCCGTCCGATCTACGCCTGAGCGTGGCTCAGGCGTCGGCGCGCTCGTAGCCGAGATTGCGGATGATCTCCAGCACCTCAGTCCACGAGGGGAACGGCCGCCCGTGGATGCGCTTGTAGTCGTCGATGGCCTGGATGAACTCCAGCACCTCAGGCTTCATCTGGTCGGGCTTCGAGGTCGCAGGCTTGGCTGCCTTGGTGGGGGGCTCGTTCGCCGCGTCGGTGGTCTTCTTGGGGCTCATTGGAGGGCTCGGCTGAAAGGTGCGAGCGGGCGCAGGGGAGGCGCACCCGTCCCTCTACCTTCGAGATTCCTGGTCGCCCCCCTTGAGCGGGTCTGATGCTGGGACAGGGACAGGGTCGCGCGATGGCCGCGCGCCGCCCCCCAATGCCTCAGAAGGAAACGCCCCCATCCCTGAGGGCGCGCTCCATCTTGGCCGTGTCCGGGCCCTCGATGATGCCGACCTCGGTGATGATCGAGGTGACGAGCGAGGCGGGCGTCACGTCGAAGGCCGGCGCGTACACCTCCACATTGCGCGGTGCGGTGCGGTTGCCGAAGCCCTCGGTGATCTCCTCCGCGGGTCGCTCCTCGATGGGGATCAGGTCCCCGCTGGGGAGCGAGGGGTCCACCGTCGAGAGGGGGGCCACCACGTGGAAGGGGATGTTGTGGTGGCGGGCGGAGATGGCCACGCCATAGGTGCCGATCTTGTTGCAGACGTCGCCGTTTCGGGCGATGCGGTCGGAGCCCACGAAGACGGCGTCGATCTTTCCCTCTCCCATCACTCGCGCTGCCATCCCGTCGGTGATGAGGCGGACCTCGATGCCCGCCTTCATCAGCTCCCAGGAGGTGATCCGGGCCCCCTGGAGGAGGGGGCGGGTCTCGTCGGCGAATACGGCCACGCGCTTGCCCTGGGCGTGGGCCGTGTAGATGGGCGCCAGGGCGGTCCCCATCCCTGCGGTCGCGAGTGCCCCGGCGTTGCAATGGGTGAGCAGCGTGTGCCCGTCCTCGATCAGGGCTGCCCCGTGGGCGCCCATGCGTCGGCACGTGTCGCGGTCTCCGGCGTGGATCGCGTGGGCCTCGTCCAGGAGGGCCTGCTTGAGCGCGTCGTCACTGGTGGCCGGCAGGCCCTCCAGGTGCTGCAGGATCCGGGTGGTGGCCCAGCTCAGGTTCACCGCCGTGGGGCGGGCGGCGTCGAGGGTGGCCTTGGTGGCGCGGGCCGCTTCCATGACGCCCCCCTCCGGCGCATCACGCACACCCAGGACCATGCCGAACCCGGCCGCGACGCCGATAGCAGGGGCCCCGCGGACGGCGAGGCGGTAGATCGCATCCACCATCTCCGGCACCGTCCGGACCTCCAGCTGCACCTCCTGGAGCGGGAGGAGGGTCTGCTCAAGCATCTGGACGTGGCCGTCAAGGCCCCCGATCCAGGAGAGGGTCTCGAAGGGCAGCTCGATCTCGGGGTTCATGGAGAGAGCGTATCCGGCCGATGCCCGTCGTGCGCCTCCGGGGTCTCCTGGGCCGCTCTCAGGCGGAGACCAGGCCCAGCTCAGGCGGAGATCAGAGCCAGCCCGGTGATGCGCTCGCAGACCTCGAGGTAGCGCGCGGTCACCCGGTTGATGATGGCCGGATCCAGGGGAGGCGCGGGGTACTCCTTGTTCCAGTCGAGGGTCTCGAGCCAGTCCCGGAGGATCTGCTTGTCGAAGCTCGGGGGGCTGATGCCGACGCGGTAGTCGCCCTCGTCCCACATGCGGGAGGAGTCGGGCGTCAGGGCTTCGTCGATGAGCAGCGCCTCGCCATCACGGACGCCCAGCTCGAACTTCGTGTCCGCGAGCCGCAGCCCGAGCGGGGCGAGCTCCTCCCGACCGCGGTTGAACAGATCGAGGCACAGGGCCTGGCCATGCTCCCAGCGCTCGGTCCCAACGAGGTCGCGGGCCTCCTCCGGGGTCAGGGGCCGATCGTGATCCTCGTGCTTGGTGGTGGGCGTGACGATCGGCTCGGGCAGCTGCTCGGCCAGGGACAGGCCGGTGGGCAGGGGGATCCCACAGATCGTCTGGGACTGCTGATACTCCTTCCAGCCGGAGCCCGCGATGTGGCCGCGGACGACCCACTCGATGGGGTCGGGGGTCGCTCGTCGAACGATCATGACTCGGCCCCTCAGCCGCTCGCGCCACGCCGGGTCGAGGCACTCGGCGTCGTCCACCGAGGTGCTCACGAGGTGATTGGCGGTGAGGTCCCTGGTGCGCTCGAACCAGTGCGCGGCGATGGCGGTGAGCACCTTGCCCTTCATCGGGACGCCCTCGTTCATCACCACGTCGAAGGCGGAGACGCGATCGGTCGTGACGAACAGCAGGTGCTCGGGGTCGAGGGCGTAGATGTCCCTCACCTTGCCCGAGGCGATCTGCTCGAGCCCCGTCGGCCGGTCATCACGGCCCAGATAGACGTCGGTCATGGCCAGAACCATAGGCAAGCCCTCGCCAGACCGCGAACCCCGTGAGCCGGATCGTTATCCTCCGGGCTCTGCTCGCCCAGGCTGTCCGTTGAATCCCGACCGCACCGATCCCCTCCAGGCCCACTCGGCGGGCTTCACCGCCGACTCCTCGGTGTCAGGCCCCGTGCGCGTGCCTGGCTCGAAGTCGGCGGCGCAGCGGCTCCTGGCCGCCGCTGCGGTGGCCCGAGGGAAGACTCGCCTCGAGGGCCTACCAGGGTCGGCCGATGTCGTTGGGGCGCTGCGCTGCGCGAGGGCGCTGGGGGCGAGGGTCCCGGGGGCGCGCCGTGGGGATGATCCCCTGGCCGCTGCGCTCCTGCTGGGCGGCGCTGCCGGGGACCTGGAGGGGTGCCCCCCTGTCGGCCAGGAGGCTCCGAGGCCGTGGGCCCGGCTCGAGCCAGGTGAATCAGGGACCTGCGCGCGGCTCTTCACCGCCCTCGCAGCCCTCGCGCGCCCCGAGGGCAGCGGCGCGGAGGTGGTGCCCGCGGGGACCCTCGCAGGGCGAGTCAGCGGCCCGCTCTTCGAGGCGTTGCGTCGGGCGGGCGCGGGCGTGGAGCCCGCGGGGGAGCCGGACCGGTGGCCAGCCTCGTTCACCGCGGTGGATCCAGGTGGCGCCCTTGAGCTATCGCGCCCGATCTCGAGCCAGGAGGTCAGCGCGCTCCTCCTGGCGCTCGCGGCACGCCCCGGGGAGCGGCAACTCCGGGTGCTGGGATCGACCCCGAGCCGGGGCTACGTGGACGTGACGATCGGGGTCCTCGGGGCCTTCGGCGGGTCGGTGCGATGCGAGCCGCTCGCGAGCGACGCGCCGGGTGAGGGGGGGGCGCTCTACACGGTCCGCGGCCCGCTGACCGCGCCGAGGGAGGCGCTCGCCTGTGAACGTGACGCCAGCGCCGCGGCCGTGGCACTCGCCGCCGGCGCGCTCTCCCAGGGCCGACCCACCGTGGTCGAGGGGGTTGGGCTCGGCTCACTGCAGCCAGATGTGGCCATCACCCGGTGCCTCGAGGCCTTCGGGTGCACCGTGGATGGAAGCGACGCGCTCCGCCTCATGGTCTCGGGGGCGCCGACCCGCGGCGCGGAGGTGGACTGCGGCCCGTTCCCCGACCTCGCCCCCGTCCTCGCGGCGGTGGCCGCCTTCTGTGCGCGGCGGGGCCTCGGGGGCTCGAAGCTCACAGGGCTCGAGACGCTCCGGGGGAAGGAGAGTGATCGGGTCGCCGTCCTCGCGCGGGGTCTGGGCGCGCTCGGGCTGTCCGTGGAGGAGGGGCCCGCGCAGCTTGCGATCCGCCCGGGCAGCGCCGGGCCGGCGGGCCCCTTGGTGCTCGACCCGGCAGGGGATCATCGAATGGTGTTCTTCGCGGCCCTGCTATCCCTCTTCGAACCCGGGGTGCGGTGCCTCGAACCGGGCTGCGTCCAGAAGTCATGGCCAGGGTTCTGGCGTGATCTGGAGGTTGCGGGGGGTAGGCTCTCCTTCCCATGACCTCGGAAACGCAGCCGGTCGACCTCACCCAGCCCGAAGGCCCTGTGCTCGTCGTTGGCGGGGCCGGCTACATCGGGAGCCACTGCGTGGCGCTCCTCCAGCGCCGCGGGATCGAGGTCGCCGTCTTCGATGACCTCTCCACAGGGCACGCGGAGGCGATCAGCGCGCCGCTGGTTGTGGGGAGCCTCGGAGACCGGGGAGAGATCGCGGCGGCCCTCGAGGCCCACAAGCCCGCTGCGGTCATTCACTTCGCGGCCAAGTGCTATGTGGGGGAGTCGGTCACCGACCCCGCGATCTATTACCGCGAGAACGTCCACTACACCTGGAATCTCCTGGAGGAGATGCGGGGGGCTGGAGTGAAGGACATCGTGTTCTCCTCCACCTGCGCGACCTACGGGGAGCCGCGGGAGGTCCCGATCCCCGACGACCATCCCCAGGATCCGATCAACCCGTATGGGCGGACCAAGCTCCACATGGAGCACATGATGCGCGACTACTCGCGGGCGTACGGCATGCGGTATGCCGCCTTGCGCTACTTCAACGCCGCGGGCGCGGCGAGCGCGGGGGGCATCGGAGAGGACCACAGCCCCGAGACGCACCTGATCCCTCTGGTGCTCGAGGTGGCGCTGGGTCAACGGGAGAAGATCATGGTGTTCGGGGATGACTACGAGACCCGAGACGGGACGTGCATCCGGGACTACATCCACGTGGACGATCTCGGGGATGCTCACCTCAGGGCCCTCGGTCACCTGCAGGCCGGGCGAGGCGATCTCGAGTGCCACCTCGGAACCGGTAACGGGTTCACGGTGATGGAGATCATCCAGGCAGCTCGGGAGATCACGGGGCACGAGATCCCCGCCCAGGTGGTCGCGCGCCGGGAGGGCGACCCAGCCATGCTCGTGGCGGGGGGCTCCCGGGCGCTCGACGTGCTTGGCTGGCGCCCCGCGCGCGGTGACGTCCGCGACGTCATCCGGGACGCATGGGCCTTCCATTCGGCGAACCCGAGCGGATACGCCGCGGGCTGACGGCATGGGGGCCGGCGCTCAGGGTCCGCTCGGGCCCAGCTTGTGGATCCGTTCACTCCTTGGGGCGGCAGGCCTGGGCCTGGGTCTCGCGTCGCTCTCATGCCGAGGGGTCGACGAGCACGTCCTTGACCGCCGCCTGCGCGCCGCGACAGTGGATGCCTACTTCGAGTTTCTGGACGACGGGTTCGGCGGGTTCGAGGCCGCTGGCGTCACCCTCGACACGCTCCGTGAGCGCCACCGGGCGGACGCCGTGGGCGCCGCGCGTCCAGCGGACTTCTACGCGGTCCTGCGGAGGCTGGTGGCCGACCTGGACGACCCCCACGCCCGCCTCGAAGTCTCGGAGCGCTTCTGGCCCGGGCCCATTGCGATCCCCGAGCAGGCGAGCGCTCTCTGGGCTGGGGGGAGCGTCTGGCTGGCCATCCCCCGGGATTCGGCCCGCACCCCTGAGGAGCTGAGCGGTCTGTTCGAGGCGTGGTTGAGCGGCATCGAGGAGGGGGTGCGCTCCGGCGAGCCCTCGGCGAACGCCCGGTTGCTCGCTCGCAGTTCGCTGGCGGCCTGGGGTAGGGGGGCTCCCACCCTGTGGATGGAGCTGTCCGCGGTGGATGGCGTGCCCGTCGGCTCACCCCTGGACGCCATGCTGCTCCTGGAGGGCCCGCTGGGGACCACCGTGGAGGTCGAGGGGCTGATGGGCGGCGTGCAGACCACCTTGGGCCTCTTTCGCAACGCCGGGAGGTTCCGCGAGCCCGGAGGCGGGCCGTTCCAGGACATGCTCGGGCCGAGGAAGCTGGCGCGCCTCCTCGACCCCGCGGTTCCGTTGCCCCCGGCGCAGTGGAGGTGGAGCGCGGGCGATAGCGATGCCCAGCGGATGCAGCAGCTGATGCGCGGTTCGGCCGAGGTGAGCGGGATCGAGCGTGAGGTCGCGCTGGAGTACGGGCTGGAGGCGCGGGTGCTGCGCTCGCCCTGCGGCCGCCCGGTGGCCTACCTCCGCATCGAGGACTTCGAGCGGGAGGAATGGCCAGAGGGTGCGCCGCGCGATGAGCGGGACGCGCAGCTGCTGGATTCCCTTTGCGCCGTGATGGGGTCCCTCGATGCGTTCGACGACTGGATCGTGGACCTGACCGGCAATTGCGGGGGCCGATGGCTCGACCTGGGGACGACGGTGAGCTTCTTCCTACCGGAATCCGAGACCGTCATCCCTCACACGGTGGGCCTGTGGTGCGAGGGAACGCGGTGGGGCTTCCTGCCCGTGAGAGAGCTCGTGTTTGCCCACCAAGGCCGGGTGGAGGTTCCCCATGTGCAGCCCGGGAACCTCTTGGTCCTCGTGGACCAGGAGACCGCCAGCTCGGGCGAGCTCCTCGCATCCTCGCTCCGCGGGATGGTCGGCGCGCACCTCGTTGGAGAGCGGACCATGGGTGCAGAATTACCCGTGGCGAAGTTCGACGCTCCGGATGGGTCGCGCTTCGCCGTTGGCGGGCTCGGCGGGATGATGGACTCCTGCGAGCATTTCCAGGGGACGGGTCTGGAACCGGACATCAGGATCGAGCTCGCGCCGCCGGATGAGGCTGGCCTTGGTCCCATCGAGCGCCGGGAGCGGCTGCGATTCGAGGCGCTGCAGGCCGCGCTGCTTTGGTTGGACAGGGTCGAACTCTGATCGTATCCCCGCCCGGAGCCGCGCCTTCATGGGGGACTCGGCCACCCAGGTTCGGCACAATGTGGCCGTGAAACGACCCCTGGACTGGCTCCTGATCGCCGCGGCGATCGCGCTGACGGCGTGCGGTGACTCAACGCCGAAGGCGTCGGCGGGCGCGGGTGTTGCACGGGGCCCCCAGGACGGCACCGGGCAGCTGCAGCCCCTGTCCTTCGAGGCGCCGCAGTCGAGGTCGGGCGTGGGGCCAGCGCAGGAGTCCGGCACCACGGGGCAGTGGGAGGCAGCGCCTCCAGCTGCCAACGTGCAGTCCGCCGAGGAGGGCCCGGGCGAGGCCGCGGCTGCGGCGGAGCGCCTCCCCGGGGAGGCGCCCACCCTGGACGCGGAGCTCGGTCAGGCGGTGGAGGCGGCCGTTGCACGGGCCCTGGGTCGCGCCCGCAAGGCCACGAAGGATGAGGTTCATGGGAACAACACCGTGGTGTCGGTCATGGCCGTGGACGCCCGCTCGGGGAGGATCCTGGTCCAGCGGCTCTCGGAGGTGCCCCTCGTCCCCGCGTCCAACCTCAAGCTCATGACCGCAGCCGCAGCCCTCGCCGAGCTCGGGGCAGAAGGGGCCTTCGTGACGAGGTTCGTCTCGGACGCGGACCTCGTCGAGGGCGTCCTGCAGGGGGACCTCGTGGTGAGGGCGGGTGGTGATCCGCTCCACGATCGGGAGGGGGACGGCTCCCTCGCGCGCTGGCTCGATCCACTGCTGGAGTCCCTCCGGGCGAACGGGATCGAGCGGGTCCAGGGTGCCCTGGTGCTGGATGAGGGCGAGTGGCTGGAGCCTGGGCCCGGGCCCGGATGGCCCGGCGCCTCTCAGCATTGGCGGGACTACTGCGGCCTGGCTGGCGGCTTCAGCGCCAACGGGGGCTGCTTCCGTGCCACGGTCACGCCGGGGGCGCCCGGAGAGAGGGCGGGCGTCGTACTCCGGCCGCGGCACCACGGGCTGACGCGCAAGGGGAGCGTCACGACGGGAGGGAAGAGGGTGGCCGTGAACGTCGGCGCGAATCGCGGCGGCGTGACCGTCCGCGGGAAGATCAACGCGGGGTCCCGCCCCTACGTCGCAGAATTCAGTCATCCGGATCCGGTGGAGCTGTTCGGGCACGCGGTGGTGGGCGGCCTCGCCGACCGCGGGTTCATGATTGGCGAGGGCTATCGCCGTGAGCGTGGCGTGGTGCTCGAGGGGCCTGTGCGCCAGGTGGCGGAGCTCCGGACGCCCATCACCTCCGTGATGGAGGCGATCTTGATGGACTCCAACAACCCGGTCGCCGACCAGCTGTTCCTTGCGACTGGAGCGGCCGTCGAAGGGAGCGGAACTCGAGAGGCGGGCGCGGACGCGGTTCGGACGGCGCTGTCCCGCCTCGGAGTCGGCACGCGCTCGCTCATTCAGGTGGACGGGTCAGGGCTCTCCAAGTCCAACCTCGCCACGGCCGAGCAGCTCGCGGCGCTCGTTGCGGCCGTCATCCATCAGGGCGGCGCCATGCGGTCCGCGATCCTGGACTCGCTTCCCTTGGCGGGCCGGTCGGGCAAGCTGGCCAGCCGGATGCGGGGCACGGTCGCGGAGGGACGCGTGCGCGCCAAGACGGGCTGGGTCAAGGGGGCCAGCAGCCTCTCGGGCGTCGCTGAGACGCCGGGTGGCGACGAGGTGGTGTTCTCGATCCTCGTCCAGTACCCGCTGGTCGACGGATTGAACACGGTGGCCTGGAAGCCCATGCAGGACGAGATCTGCGTGGCCCTCGCGGGCTGGGCCGGCGACGGGGGCGACCGGTGAGCCATGGAGCGGACCTGGCCGAGGCCGCGGCGGTGAGCCTTGGGGGCGCCGGTGACCCAGCCGTCACGGCGCCCATGGTCCGTGCCGCGGTCTCGGCCGTGGCCGCTGCAGGGGAGCTTCACCTCGAGCTTCTGGGTCGGATTCCGGACGCCGAGGTGGGCCGGAAGTCCTCTCGGCGGGACCTGGTGACCGCGGCGGATGTCGGCGCGGAGCGCCTTGTGGTCCAGCGGCTGAGGGACCTCGGGGATGGGGCCGCCATCGAGGCAGAGGAGGAGACCTCGGACGAGGCCTCGGACGGCCTGCGCTGGTTCCTGGACCCATTGGACGGCACGGTGAACTTCGTGCACGGCATTCCGAACTTCAGCGTCTCGCTCGCGCTCTACCGTGGACCGGTGCCGATCTTCGGCCTGGTTCACGCGCCGCGCCTCGGGGAGACCTTCGTGGCGGCGAGTGGGGCGGGTAGCTGGCTGCTCGAGGCGGGGCGCGAGCCTCGACGCCTCGCCGCGAGCGGGACCACCGAGCTCTCCGAGGCCATCCTGGCCACGGGCTTTCCGTATCGGCGGGGGGAGCTCGCGAACTCCAACCTCGAGAACTTCGGACGCTTCTTCTACGACGTTCGGGGTCTGCGCCGGCTGGGCTCGGCTGCGTTGGATCTCGCCTACGTGGCAGCCGGCCGCCTCGACGGGTTCTGGGAGCTGCACCTCTCCCCTTTTGACGTGGCGGCGGGGGCCCTGCTGGTCCGTGAGGCCGGGGGAACGGTCGAGGACTTCGCCGGCGGAGAGCGCTGGCTGCGTGGCGGGCAGATCCTGGCCTGCGCCCCGGGCCTTCGGGTCCCCATGTCGGAGCGGC
>Ga0055584_100002576_pt1 | contig 17886 bp, 15 predicted proteins | sample OSDHelmetaG_FD_58716 | JGI IMG/M metagenome (GOLD analysis project Ga0055584, IMG submission 58716) | Pelagic marine sediment microbial communities from the LTER site Helgoland, North Sea, for post-phytoplankton bloom and carbon turnover... | ecosystem: Environmental > Aquatic > Marine >... | reverse complement strand
GTCAAATGTTAAATCGTTCGGATTCTTCAGTGCTGTCAATAGATATGCCGCTTTTAGCGGCAATCCTCATGCTGTTGTCGCTCAGCATCGTCGTGATTTACAGCGCAGGTGCTGAAAGCACTGCCCTGTTGACCAGGCAATCGCTGCGTATCGGCTTTGCTCTGCTGCTGATGCTTGGCTTCAGCCGCATATCACCGCGCACCCTTATGCGCTGGTCACCCTATGTCTACGGACTGGGATTGATACTGTTATTTGTAGTACTTGGTTTCGGCATCATCGGCAAAGGGGCGCAACGCTGGATTGACCTTGGTCTATTTCGATTCCAGCCGGCAGAAATCATGAAACTCGGCGTGCCAATGATGATAGCCTGGGTAATGACACGTTCAACGCTACCCCCTCGGATACCCTACCTAATAGTGTCATTATGTCTGGTGCTGTTACCCGCTGTGCTGGTGGTATTGCAACCAGACCTGGGTACCGCAATTCTTATTGCTTCAACGGGCGTAATAGTTATCTTTCTTGCCGGCGTCAGCTGGAAACTGATTGCCGGCGTGATGGTTGCGCTGGGCGCCGTGGCACCCGTCTTGTGGTTTTTCGTGCTTCATCCGTATCAGCAACGAAGAATACTGACCCTGTTTGATCCCTGGGCCGATCCCCTTGGTGCGGGTTATCATACCATTCAGTCCATTATTGCCATCGGTTCCGGCGGGGTGAGCGGTCGAGGATGGCTGGGCGGCACACAATCTCAACTGGAATTTATTCCGGAACGATCAACTGATTTTATATTCGCCGTCTATGCCGAAGAGTTTGGCCTCATTGGGGTTCTGTTATTAATGTGCCTCTATCTGTTTCTGGTATTCCGTGGTCTGATGATTGCATTCTATGCCCAGGACACTTATTCGAGGCTATTAGCAGGGGCGCTCTCGGTCACATTTTTCTTTTACGTATTTGTCAATATCGGCATGGTCTCGGGTATCCTGCCAGTGGTGGGCGTACCATTACCGTTAATCAGCTATGGTGGCACATCAATGGTAACTCTACTCATCGGCTTTGGTATGCTTATGAGTATTCATAGCAACAAAAAAACACTTTCCAGATGATTAAAAGACGTATGAAACAAAGTGTACTGTGGTTAGTACTGCTACTTCCCGTTCAATCCTTCGCCCTTGATGTCGATCGTTATCCCGCTCTGGTTGAGCTGGTAAACACCATGACGACAAAGGATGGATACCCAAAGGAGGAACTGATTTCGATTCTGTCGGCAGCAAAGGTTGAACAGAAAACCATAGATCTGATGAATCGACAGTACGAAGCACTCCCCTGGAATAAATATCGGGAGCTTTTTATTAATCAGGCGCGTATAAACATGGGGCTCGAGTTCTGGACGGAAAACGCAGCCACCCTGAAGGCAGCCCAGAGCAAGTATGGTGTGCCGCCGGAAATAATAGTCGCGCTTATCGGCGTGGAAACACATTATGGCACCCGCATGGGAAACAGGCGTGTGCTCGACAGCCTGGTCACTCTGACCGCCGATTATCCCAGAAGAAGTGCATTCTTTGGTGCAGAATTACGGACATTTTTGAATACCGCTCGCAAAGAAAATATTTCTCCGGACAGTGTCATGGGTTCCTATGCCGGCGCGATCGGAATACCGCAGTTTATGCCCACCAGTTACGAGGCTTATTCAGTCGATTTCAACAACAATGGCCGACGGGACCTGGTCAATGAAATGGAAGACGCTATTGGCAGCGTCGCCAACTATTTAAGCGTCCATGGGTGGCAACAAAATCAACGCGTATTTGCCGCAGTGGACGCCTCTTTATCGGAAGCAGCCAAGGAGAAGGTGAGCAAAAAGGCTAAACCAAAACTTGCTCTTGGAGAACTGGAAAAACTGGGAGTAGAATTTTCCAAAACAGGCGCAAGTGACAAGGTAGCCTTATTGGCGCTTTCTGCGGAGCAGGGCAAACGGTATTTTGTTGGATTTCGAAATTTTTATGCGATCACTCGATATAATCCAAGCGTTAACTACGCCATGGCAGTCACGGAATTGTCGATGCAGATTTCCGCATTACGCAGCAAACAATCCTGAATCCATGACAAACAAAATCAAGGACAGAGAAAACATTTTCAGACAGTTTCTGCTGTTGACTGTTATCGGCATTCTGGTCGGTTGCCAGTCTGCCACAACCAGCGTGCCGTCCAACCGAAGCGGCGGGTTTTATGGCGGAGACCGACCACCTGCAAAAATTCCGGAAAATCTGGAGAATATTCCCGACGCCGAAGTAGTTGCCCTGCCTCTCAGCAAAACAGGAAATAAACCTTACAAGGTCATGGGTAATAACTATCGGCCATTAGCGAGTGCGAAAGGCTACAAGGCACGCGGTACTGCGTCGTGGTATGGCAAGAAATTTCATGGCAGACGCACTTCCAGTGGAGAGCCTTACAATATGTTCGCAATGACCGCTGCTCATACTGTTTTGCCATTACCCAGTTTTGCCAGGGTCACAAATCTGGATAATAACCGCTCGGTTATCGTCAAGGTAAATGACCGTGGTCCTTTCCTGCACAATCGAATTATCGATTTATCCTATGCTGCTGCTACTAAACTGGGCATTGCCGCTAAGGGCACAGGCAGGGTAGAGGTCGTTGCACTGGATCCACAGGACACACTGGCGCAACAACCTGTCTCCGCTGCGGTTTCAGGGGTAGCGGGGATTTCCCCAGCCCCCGAAGCTGTTGATGTTACTCAGTATTTACTTCAGATCGGTGCATTTGCCAGCCTCAATAATGCCATTAACCTGCGGCAACGATTACAGCAGGCGGGTTATAAAGTGGTGCCGGGAACCGCTGATGAACTGGTTCAACTTGGATCACCATACCGGGTGCTGGCGGGGCCTTTCCGTGGTCAAGCGAATGCTGAACGAGCCAGGTCAAGCCTGGAGGCATTAATGCGACAACCTGTTGTGCTTAGACAGATATAGTCATTATTCCTGAAGTGTCGCTTCGCACCGACAACCAAGCAAAATTGAATTACAAGATTGTCATTTTTTTACCCGTTTTTTGCGCATCAGCAATCGGTATAATTCTCCGCGACCCAAAAACCACAAAAACTTAAATTCATTACTCATGTTTCGAGCTGCTACTGCAGTCTTCCTGCTGGTCTGTTTTGGCGGTGCCACTGCTGATACAACCACAGGAGTACCACAATCTGTGGCCACTATCGGTGCACAGCGTCTGCTGGAAATTCCTGCTGCGGTAAAATCCGTAGTGCCCACACCAGAGGTGCAATCAAGTTCATGGATGCTGGTTGATTTTGAAAGTGGCTGGGTGCTCGGCAGCAAAGACAAGGATCTCAGAATAGAGCCCGCAAGTCTGACTAAACTAATGACCGGTTTCCTGGTATTCGATGCACTGTCGAAAGGCGAGATCAACCTGGATGATAAGGTCTATGTCAGCAAAAAGGCGTGGAAAACTGGTGGCTCAAGGATGTTTATCCAGGTTGACAGTCATGTTGATGTGGAAAGTCTGTTAAAGGGCCTGATCATCCAGTCTGGTAACGATGCGGCGGTCGCATTAGCTGAACATCTTGGAGGCAGTGAAGAAGGCTTTGCCGTGCGAATGAACCACAAGGCGGCAGAACTGGGGATGGTTAACAGTCACTTTACCAACAGCAATGGATTGCCGGATCCGGATCATTATTCAACGGCGGAAGATATAGTGATTCTCGGCAGAGCATTAATCAGGAACTTCCCCGACTTTTTTTCGCTTTATTCCACCAAAGAATATACTTATAACGATATTACTCAAAAAAACCGTAACGCATTGTTATGGCGTGACCCGAGTGTAGATGGATTGAAAACTGGTTACACCAAGGCGGCTGGCTACTGTCTCATTGGCACCGCCAAGAGAGATGATATGCGACTGATCGCCATCGTTACCGGTGCTGACAGCCGCAAATCCCGCGCTGACGCGGTACAGTCATTGTTGCAGTATGGTTATGCCGCCTACGATGGTCTGTTGTTATACCAGCCCGGCAGCGAAGTAACCTCGATTCCATTATGGATGGGACAACAAAGTGATGCCAGTATCAGTGTCAATAAACATCTTGGACTGGTGTATCCCAAAGGCCAGAGAGAAAAATTATCTGCTTCCCTTGATATACCGGAAAGCCTTGAGGCACCGGTGGAATTCGCTACGGATATTGGCGCAATCATGGTGAAATATAACGGCGAAGCGTTACTTGAGCAGCGTCTTTATGTAAATGCCGAATACGCGGAAGGGCCTTGGTGGTCCAAGCTGCTGGATTCGGTAAAACGCCTTTTTTGAGTCCCGGCTCGCAATGCGCAGACATAAGATTTGAGTAATACTCCAGATCAGGACAGCCTCATGACTTTCCCTTGCGAAGTCGACGTTAAGGTATTTGTCAGGGCAGGGGATCATCTTGAGCATGATATGCGACAGCTGATTGAACAACACATCGCTGCGGACCGCCTCCTTGAAGTGCGGGTCAAGACAAGCAAACGTGGAAACTATCATTCATTGAGCTGCAAAGTTCACGCTCTGAATCGGCAGGAAATGGACAATCTATATCAGGCATTAAGCCGTCATCCCGAAATCATAATGGTGCTGTAGTGTCCACTTGTCTGGCTCGATTACGCGGTACCGTTGAATACACCAAAGCCGCTGCCGAGATGGCTGTCTTTACCGATAGCCGCACCAGCGACACCCCAGATGAGTTATGGTTTCTTCAACACCCAGCTGTGTTCACCCAGGGTACAAGCTGCCACAGCCTGCCTTCAAAAAATCCCGCGGAGATTCCACTGATCCATACCAGCAGGGGGGGGCAGATCAGTTACCACGGCCCGGGACAACTGATTGTTTACCTGATGCTCGATCTCAAGCGCATGGGTATCGGTCCAAAAATGCTGGTAGCGTATCTCGAAGACTGCCTTGTTGAATTACTGAATCTTTACGATATCAAGGGAGAACGACGTAACAAAGCACCGGGGGTGTATGTCAGTAACGAAAAAATTGCGGCGCTCGGCTTACGTATCAGGCAAGGAAAGTGTTTCCATGGCCTGAGTCTTAATGTGGATATGGACCTGGCACCATTTGACTGGATTGATCCCTGTGGCTATCCGGATCTAAAAATCACACAATTAAAAGATCACGGCGTTGAGCTATCTATCGACACCGTTTGCAATGACCTGATGCATCAGTTACTGAAAAAGTTTCAATGGGACAGTCTGGTTGTTGTCGAATAGTTCATCGCTGCCAGCCTGGCCTGTTCCAGTCGCTCACGAGTGCCGACATCGATCCATAGACCGTTAAAGACTTCAGCACTGACCTCGGTTTGATCAATATAGTGATGAAACAGCGGCAGCAGTGGCTGTTTGCCAGAGATCAGATCTCGAAATACCGTCGCCCGATACAGTCCAATTCCGGAAAAAGTGTAAGATTTCACGCCATCTGCTGGTTTGGCAGCAACTATTCCGTTGGCGGACTGCTGCAGGGTAAAATCACCGTCAGGATTGTGCCCTGGGTTATTGATCAACACCAGATGCATCGCCATTGATGCCGGTAGCCGCAGAATTGAAAAGTCCAGATTACAGAAAATATCAGCATTCACAACGAGAAATTGTTCGCTATTCAAGAGATCAAGGGCATGATGTATGCCTCCTGCAGTCTCCAAAGCACCTTGCTGTTCCCAGGAATAGCTGATCTCCAGCCCATATCGCGTGCCGTCACCAAGGAAATCTACAATCTGTTGTCCGAGATGACTGACATTGATCACTACCTGCCTGAAGCCCCCTTCGACCAGGGCAAACAGATGATATTCAATCAATCGGTAGTTGCCGACCTGAATCAGTGGCTTGGGCACGGTATCTGTGAGGGGTCGCAGGCGTTCGCCGCGACCGGCGGCCAGAATCATTGCAGTGGTGGTAGACATTTATCCAGCGGCAAAGGCCATTCGACCATCATTAGAAGGTTATCGTCAACATGGATTATAAACGTTTGAAACCCTATAATCCGGCATATCCAATCGTAACGCTATCGCCATCCAAATGATGATCAAGAGCCCTTTCAAGACCCTGTCCATTAGCGCGATCAGCATGCTCCTTGCAAGCGCACCCGGCTACTCAATCGCTCAGGATAATGAACCCGTCGGCTTTGCAGATATAATGGTTTGCATGCCCGGTCTGGTTGATGTACCTATGCAGCTAAGGCAGGCCGATGGTCTCAATGTGGATGAGCAACCTACCGAGATACAGGCGGATGAAATTGAAGCCACCGCTGACCAGAAGGTCATCCTCAAGGGCAATGCACAGATTCTTCAGGGTAATAGAGGCGTGTACGCCAATCAAATCGAGTACGACCAGGAGGCTTATCAGGCCCGTGCCAGTGGCGATGTGAAGCTGTATACACCGAATGGCGATGAGATTCGTGCGCAATCAATGAATATTGAGGTAGACACTTTTATCGGTGACGCAGAAGAGGTCAGCGTTAAGTTTGTCGATACCGCACCGAATTTTATAAATCGAAGAACCGATAATTTTAAAGAAGACTACTCGGTATTTGCTCCTCTGCGCAATACTATAGAGGTAGCAGAAGATGAAGAAGAAGCTGAAGTAGAAGCGGCTGATAAAAAATATTATCAGCGTGCCAGGGCTAAAAGCTCGGCAATGCAGTTTGAAGGTGAAGGTTACGAAGTATTGCAGAATGCTGTAATGACTACCTGTCCCGAAGGTAACGAGGACGTTACCCTCAGCGCAAAGGAACTGCAGCTTGACCACGCCACGGGAATCGGTACCGCCAAGAACATGACGGTACGACTGAAAAACGTACCGATTTTCTATTTCCCCTCGGTATCATTTCCGATTAATGACGAGCGCAAGACCGGTTTTCTATTTCCTTCAATCGGTGAAGAAAAGGAGTCAGGGGTTATTCTTGAAATCCCATACTACATAAACATCGCGCCGCAGATGGACGCGACCGTTACCCCGCGAATTCTAACTGAGCGCGGCGTGCAGGTTTACTCCGAGTTTCGCTATATAGCGAAAGATACCGAAGGCGCGGTCAAAGCCGAATACCTGCCCTCTGATAATGTGTTTAATAATGAAGACCGATATGCGTTTGGCTTTGATCACCGCCAGACATTCGCCAAAAACTGGCGGGCGGAAGTTGACCTTCAAGATGTTTCCGATACCGAATATTTGCGTGACTTCGCCAACAACGTTGATATCGTTGCCTCGAGTTACGTACCACAGCGGGGCCGGTTGACTCGTAATGGTAAGTACACAAATTTCAGTGCCAGAGCACAGAAGAATGTGTCGGTAAATGCTGATATTGGTCCCGAAAGCCTGCCTTACGAAATCCTGCCGGAAATAATCTTCGATATAAAGCCCCAGACTTTTGGTCTGTTTGAGGCTGGTTTAAACACAGAATTCACCGAGTTCAATGCGGAAGACAATACCAGGGTCAAAGGCAACCGCAGCCGAGTAGAACCTTACCTGTCGGTCCCTCTGGAAAAAATATACGGCTACATTACGCCAAAGGTAAGCCTGCACAACATCGCTTATTCGCTGGATAATGTTGCCACTGGAGCCCCATCTCCAGACGAGACAGATATTTCAGCTACTGATGGCTCAACCACCGTTTCCAACAGTTTCGTTTCAGATGGTTCGCCTTCCGCTTCTATTCCAGTGTTCAGCATTGACAGTGGTTTAACATTTGAGCGCCTGTTCAACCGTGGCGAAACGCCTTATTACCAGACGCTGGAACCGCGGGTGTTCTACCTTAATGTTCCCGAAGAAACCGATCAGAACGCGTTTCCGGTATTTGATACCGGGGAAAGCAGCTTTAACAGCTTCGGTCAGTTTTTTCGTGAAAATCGATTTTTTGGCGGCGACCGGGTAGGGGATACGGAGCAGCTCAGCCTTGGCCTGACCAGCCGAATTATGAATGACGATGATGGCAGCCAGAAAATGAAAGCCAGTATCGGTCAGATTATTTATCTTGATGACAGAAATATCCGGCTGAATGCGGATAGCGAGCCATTAACATCCAGTCGCTCTGATTTTATTGCTGAACTCACCGCAAACTTTAATCAGGACTGGAGCGCAACGGGATTTGCCCGATGGGATAATGAGGCTGACGACCTGGGCTCATTACGCCTGTCAGCTGACTATTACAACAGCAGTCGACGCAATGCCTCAATTGCCTATACCGAATCTAATACCGACGTACAACAGATAAATGTGGATTTTGAAACGCCCCTTGGAGCCCAGTGGCAGCTGGACGTTGAAACAGCCTATTCACTGGAAGATAGTGAACTGCGTTCATCTGCACTTGGTCTGAGTTATGACGGTTGTTGCTGGGCTGTAAGGCTTGGCACCCAACGCTACCTGGATGGCACAGGTGAATACAAGAACCGTTTCCTGTTTACCCTTGAACTTGATGATCTTGGTCGTATTCGTTCGAAATTTTAGCCACCGAAAGTCGAGATGTTGAATCGCTATTTTACTCTGTCACGGGCTGCAGTTACGCTCGTATTATATTTTCTAACTGGATCGCTATGTGCTCAGACTATAGCTATCGATAAAGTTCTGGCCATTGTTGACGACCAGGCTATCACGATGAGCGAGTACCAGGCCCGCCACCACCAGGAACGCTTTCAGAATCCACGAGTCGCGCCATTTAGTGGTGAGGTAGTGCCGGAAATTCTTGAAATTGTGATCGATGAAAGTATTCAGGCGAAGCAGGCGCTTGCCAGAGGCTTAAGCATATCTGAAAAGGAAATAGACGGTGCGGTTGAGTTTGTCGCCAGACAAAATGAAATAACTGTGGACGCACTGATATCCAAGCTTGAATCTGATAATTTTACCTATGACCAGTTTCGTGAAAGTCTTAGGCGCCAGCAGTTAAATCGTAAACTGGCAGATATGGTGGCCAATTCGAGAGTTGTGGTCAGCGATCAGGAAATCGATGACTACATCAGATCTCATAGTGAACTGCAAAACACTGATGAATCTTATGAAGTATCGCACCTGTTGGTCCAGACTGGAGAGAAAACCAGTGAACAGATTGATGCTGAAATTGAGAACCTGAATTTTATTCGTAAAGCCATACTGAACGGCCAGCCCTTCGCCGATGCGGTCAAGGATTATGGCGACGGAGATAAATCAGAAGGTGGTTACCTGGGCTGGAGGAAAACCAACGAACTGCCGGAATTATTTCTTGATGCGCTGCAACAACTGGATCCTGATGGTGACAATATTTCCCAGGTATTGCAAAGCAACAGTGGCCTGCACATCCTCAAACTGCATGGACGTCGTGGCAGTGGTCAAATGATTCGTCAACAACTGACCAGACATATTCTGATACAGCCTGATGAATCGAATACCGTGCAGGAAGCTGAGTTAAAGGCAAATGAGATATATCAAAAGCTTCAGCAAGGAGAATCTTTTGATAAGCTTGCCAGGCTGCACTCTCAGGATGCGCAATCTCGTGCTCAGGGAGGAGAGCTCGGCTGGATTAATCCCGGTTCGACACTGCCTGAATTTGAAGCCACTGCCACCGGCCTGCCGCTCAACACTGTCAGTAAGCCGGTGCGAACACGCTATGGTTTTCACCTCATCATGGTAGAGGACCGGCGGGAAACCGACATGTCAACAGAACTGGCAGAAAACAAGGCACGTCAGGCAATTTTTCAGCGTAAGGCAGCAGATCTTTATAACAGCTGGTTTCGTAATGTTCGGCAGCGTGCGTTTGTAGAATATATAGGGACAGAATAGAGTGTTAAAGGATCTCAGCAAATCGATCTTGCAACTATTACCAGCCGACGTTGCTGAAGAGTTAAAACACAATATTGATGCCGCCATCCAGGGACATTTCGAACAGATGAACCTCGCTACCAGGCAGCAACTTGATATACAGGAGAAAATATTGAAGCGTACTCGTGAGCGAGTCGACCAGCTTGAGCAGCTGGTTACAGAAATGGAAAAAAAGTTGAACAACGAGTAACATACCCGACTGGGATATGAGCGGCCCGTGCAGGAAGCAGGGCTGATTGACGTGTTATCACAAGGAGACAAAGGAATGTCGCTATCTATTATACAAAGCCGTGCGGGTGTTGGCATTACTGCGCCCATCGTCAGTGTCGAGGTACACCTTTCGAGAGGACTGCCTTCGTTTTCCATCGTCGGTTTACCTGCCACTGCTGTTAAGGAAAGTCGCGATCGGGTTCGCGGCGCCATTGTCAACTCGAACTTTGATTTTCCCAGACAGCGTATTATTGTTAATCTTGCGCCAGCCGATCTACCAAAGGAGGGTGGACGATTTGACCTGCCCATTGCCATTGGCATCCTGGTAGCATCGGGGCAGATTAATGCCGGTAAAGTTGATCGCTATGTGTTTTTAGGTGAGCTGGCCCTCAGCGGCGCCCTCAGGGAAATTCGCGGGGCACTGGTTGCCGCCTTATCATTACGTGGACTTACGGAAACCCTGGTCCTGCCAAGATCCAGCGCCGCTCAGGCAGCATTGGTAAAAGCAGTACGGGTCAACATAGCGGACTCACTTGGACAGGTGGCGGCAATGTTGAACGGTTTGGAAACACTGGAGCAGGCGGTCTCAGTGCTACCGACTGAATTACAGACTTGCCTCGATTTTTCTGATGTCATTGGTCAGAAGATGGCTAAACGTGCCCTGGAAATCGCTGCAGCTGGACATCACAGTATGTTGATGATTGGACCACCAGGGGCCGGAAAAACCATGCTGGCGAGCAGACTCGGCGGCATTCTGCCGCCAATGTCGGAAGACGAAGCCCTGGAAGCTGCTGCTATCGCCTCCCTGGGACATAGCGGATTTGAACCTGCCCGCTGGCGACAACGGCCATTCCGTTCACCCCATCATAGTGCATCAGGTGCTGCACTGATCGGCGGTGGCAGCGTACCCGCTCCGGGAGAGATTTCTCTGGCGCACAATGGTGTACTGTTTCTGGACGAGCTTCCCGAGTTCAGTCGGCATGTGCTGCAATTACTGAGAGAGCCCATGGAATCAGGTATTGTGCACATATCAAGAGCGGCAAGGCAGTCCAGTTTCCTTGCCGAATTTCTGTTTATTGCAGCGGCGAATCCATGTCCTTGTGGTTATCTCGGTGACCCCGTCAGATGCCAATGCAGCGCACATCAGATACAGAATTATCACGCGAAGCTGTCAGGTCCTCTGCTCGATCGCATTGATATGCACCTGACAATTCATCCAGTCAAAACAGCCGAATTGCATGAAATTCCTGAAAATATTGAATCCAGCGCAGAAATCAGGCACAGGGTCACCGCCGCAAGGCAACACCAGTTAACCCGTCAGGGCAGAGTCAATGCACATCTCGATAGCTCAGATCTTCGCAACTACTGCCAGCTGGATTCAAACCAGACTGCCTTGCTGGAACAGACCATTGATCGTTTTGCGCTATCAACTCGCGCCTGCCATCGGATTCTGAAACTGGCTAGAACCATTGCGGATCTTGCAGACTACTCCAACATCAAAGATGAACATCTACTGGAAGCGGTAAAGTTACGGTGCACTGAGTTCAAAAACTAAAGCTCTTCACTGTTGGCCTCACCACGATCAGCTGCCAATGTCTGCTCAAGATTATCCCGTGCACTGCGTGCAATAGTAATCAAGGCTTTTTCGTCGTGCCGAACCGCCACCTGCTCACCCATGGTTTCGATATCATGGTCCCGCATTATCTCGGCCAACCGTGTTGCTTCCTGATTGCCATAACCAAGCTCCACCAGGACATCCTTTCCCATCTCTACTGCTGAATAGAAAGTTTCCCTGGTGAATCCTTCTACACCTAGTTCGATCAGCTCCATGGCATGACCTCGATCAAAAGCCCGGGCAACAATCTTTACCGAGGGAAACTCCTGCCTGATGATTGTCACCGCCTGATTGACAGTTATCTTGTCGTCCATGGCCAGTACGATTACTTTTGCTTTACCAGCGCCTGCAGCGTGAAGAACATCAAGACGCAGCGCATCTCCATAATAAGATTTGTATCCAAAACGACCAGTTCTCTCAATCTGATCCGGGTTATGGTCTATCAGCGTAGGCGTGATCTGGTTTGCAAAAAGCAGTCTACCAACCACCTGCCCAAATCGTCCAAAACCAATAATGATGACTGGATTGTCATCACTGTCTATGTCCCTCGAATCAGGCTCATCGCGAAGATGATAACGTGGCTCAATGACTTTCTCATGAAACACCATCAGGATAGGCGTCATGACCATGGAAAGGGCAATACATAGAATCAACTGACTGGCGATGGCTGGCTCCATTGCCCCCACCGCTGTGGCAAATCCAAATAATACAAAACCAAACTCTCCCCCCTGAGATAGCAGGAAAGAAAAAAGCCACCGCTGATTTATCGGCAGGTTGGAGAAATGGCCAATGATGTATAGCACCAGCATTTTTACCAGAAGCAAGATCAATGTGATCAACAAGATTTGAAACGGATTATCAAACAAAAGTCCAAAGTCCATGGACATACCCACTGAAATGAAAAACAGCCCCAGTAACAGCCCCTTGAAAGGTTCAATATCTGATTCCAGGGCATGACGATAAGGTGAATCAGCCATCAATACTCCGGCAAGGAAAGCACCTAACGCCATAGACACACCAATGAGGTTCATGATCAGGGAAATACTACTGACCAGCAGCAGAGACAGTGCAGTAAAAATCTCTCGCAGATGAACAGAGGCAACGAAATTCAACAGGTGCTTGAGTAGATAGCGCCCGACAATGAAGATCGACACAAATACGGCGATGATGATCGGTGTAGAAAGCGTTGCGCTGCTGGCTTCATCGTTAAGCAGTTCAAAGCCCAGAAGCGGTATCAGAGCAATAATGGGAATTACCGCGATATCCTGAAACAAGAGAATAGAAAAACTGGCTTTTCCTGCAGGAGTACGCATCAGGCTTTTTTCCCCCAATATCTGCAACGCAATAGCAGTTGACGAAAGTGCCAGGCCAAGGGCTGAGACAATGGCAGTTTCCCATCTAAGCCCAAGCAGAAGCGCGATACCACCGAGCAGGACAGCGGTGACCAGGACCTGCAATCCGCCAGTGCCAAGAATGGGCTTGCGTAAATTCCATAGTTTCCGCGGTTCCAGCTCGAGGCCAATAAGAAACAGCAATAGCACTACGCCAAATTCAGAGAAATGCAGGATATCTTCAACATGCGAGATCAGCTTTAACCCCCATGGACCGATACAAATCCCGGCTATCAGATAACCCAGCACCGAACCTAAACCCAGACGACTGAATACCGGCACTGCAATAACCGCCGCAGACAGGTAAACCACCAGGTTAATCATCAAACTATTTTGCTCCAAGCGATCACTCCCTACTAAGATTAAAAAACTGCATACATTGAGGAGAAACCCCAGGTCATTTGACTCGTAGTTTATCCCGTGGCCGGCACCGACTCACTATGTCTCCAGCTGAATTGTGAAATCCTGGTTTCGGTTTAAAGCATTCGATCGCGGGATACTTGCAGTCTATTGACGCAATTAAGAAAGTTGGATAAACCTGTCAGCAACATTAATTCATGTGTTTTCCTTATGCTTCCGGATAGAAAACCCAAGTAAATAAAGGGTATTTGATAACCCTGCCGGCAAATTCGACCTTGCGCTGCCCAGGATTAATTAACCCACCGTGTCGCAAACCTTACTTCCTCCTCAAGCCATACCAGAGTAAATTTCCGGAGCATTCTTCGATCGAGCAATGTAATGGCTTTTGTCGTCTGGAACCTTATCTATCGCCAGTGGCAAATCGCCTTACCCAGGCCATCGACAGGGACAAACAGACTCGGTAACCGGGATTACTGCTGTCACTATGGGACTGTTCCTGTTTGCTATTCAGGATGCCATCATAAAATCTTTCAGCGGGGAATACTCTGTATTACAGATTGTATTTACCCGCAGTGTCACAGCTATCATTATTATGCTTGTATTAATTCTTTTTACTACGGGCAGGCGCACATTTAAAATACATAACCCATGGCCTATTATTTTCAAGGGCTGCTGTGGTTTCTTTTCCTACATACTTTATTACATGGCCATTACTGGTCTACCCCTGGCGGATGCCGCTACCATCACCTTTACCGCGCCAATTCTGGTAACCGCGCTGTCAGCAATACTATTCAGGGAAAGTCTTGGTTGGCGACGATGGTGTGCAGTATTACTGGGCTTTGTTGCAATTACCATTGTGGTCGGACCCAAGGGTCACTTTAATAACCTTGCAGTGGTATTGGCCCTGGGCGCCGCATTTACCTATGCAATTTCCACTATTTCAACCCGATACATCGACGCACGGGATACCGCTGTTACTGCTGCGTTTTACTCCATGGCTACATTTCTGGTTTTAAGCGTCGTTGTCAGCGCCGTGGTATTAGTTTTATTTGAGGGCAGGGAAGACGGTCCCGCCGCCATCGCTTTTCTGTTTCGTCGCTGGCATCATCCAGGAGAGGTGGACCAGTGGTTAATGGTTCTGCTGGGATTCATAGCTTCAGCAGGGTTTTATCTGCTGGTTAAAGCCTACATGGTTGCTGAGTTTAGTGCAGTAGCACCCTTTGAGTATCTATATATTCTCTGGGGTGCAGTTTTTGGCTTTTTTATCTGGCAGGAGATTCCGTCAGCAACGACGATCGTGGGAGTATTGCTGCTTGTCAGCAGCAATATGTATATTCTGCATCGCGAACTGGTGCTGAGAAAACGTAGTGCATACAGGAAGCCCAAGGTTCCACATCGATAATGACGAATCAGTTTCCCATGCTCAACCGCTTTAAACCACAAGTGGACAGCGAGCCGAACAAATATACGCACCAGCGGTTTAATCACCAGGGATAACATCGTGGTCAGATAAATTCAGTGCTGGCCCAAGATGCAATCTATCCACAGGACCCGGCCATTGCTGGCTGTCCTGGCTTTCGCCATCAACAATTCAGGGCTTATTTGAAAGAACTACATCATTTTTTCCATAAAATCCGCATTTACAAGCGAAGAAGTGTTATCATATGAGCTGATTTCAGTGTTTTCTGCCTCCCGTTGACAAGACATGTAGGCAAGAAGCATGCAAGGAACACAAAAATTCTAGGATGGCAATGCCGTTTATTTCGGTCCCAAAGACCCCTCTGCACCGCAACTAAGATTTCAAGGTAGTTTCCCCAACAATCAAAATTCCAATTCCACTTCGAACCGGTGAATTCGAACGTGGAAATATTATTAACATTCACCATCAATTTGAAGAAAGAAATATGAGTAAAGGTACAGTTAAGTGGTTCAACGCCGATAAAGGTTTTGGTTTTATTACACCAGAGGATGGAGGCAAAGACCTTTTCGTTCATCATTCCGAAATAAAGAGTGGTGGTGGATATGCCACTCTGGACGACGGCCAGGAAGTTGAGTTCGAGGTTGGCCAGGGTCAGAAAGGTCCATGTGCTAACAACGTTGTAGCCGTCTAGGTATCGCGTCGATGAAAACAGGGGCTGGATAAATGCGGTCCCTGTTTTCAGCTGGCTTTTCAACTACGATGTAATAAGAACCCTCGCAATTAAACCCTCTCAAGAAACCGCGGCCCTCGAGAAACAGCCGGCGGAATCAACTCAAAGGATTGTTTTTCTAATCTCCGAAACTGCAATACCGCCCAGCACTAACGCCAGTGCTACCGCATGATAAAAGGCAAATCTTTCTCCGAGAAATAGTACTGCTATAATTGCAGCGAAAATCGGTACCAGATTAAAGAAAATACCAGCGCGACTGGCGCCGATAATACTTACTCCTTTTATATATACCCAGTGTGCGATAAAGGATGGGAACAAGGTAATCAGCCCTATAATAATCCAGCCCTTGGTTGTTGGCCATTGAAAGTTTCCTACAATCACCTCACTCAAAGTGAGTGGTAAAGAAGCCGCAAGGGCACCCGCAGCAAACATTACAAATAAAGAAAGATGATTGACCTGTGGGCATCGCTGCAATCCGATGGAGTAACCTGCGTAAAGAATGCAGGCAAGTACCATCAGGATATCACCACGCTGAAAACTTAGATCGAACAACCGTTCGAGACTGCCAGAAGACGTCACGATAACGACACCCACCAGGGTAATGATAATACCCAGCACCTGCAGCTTGCGCACTCTGGCTTGGTGCAGATAAAAGCTACCAATCAAGACGAAAACCGGAATAGATCCCTGGATTATTCCGATGTTCAGAGCAGAAGTTGTATAGGCGGCAACATAGAATAATCCATTGAATGCTGTGAGCCCGAGCATACCCATCAGCACTAGAAACATCCAGTTTTCACGAAGCGTGGGCCAGTCACTGATGAATTTCTGGCCGGCGAAAAACAATAACAATACGACAGTTCCAATCCAGCGCAGTGAAACCAGAAGCATTGGCGACACCTCTCCCACCGCCAACTTGCCAAAATTAGCGTTCATCCCAAAACAGAGTGTCGTAATGGTTAAGAACAGATACGCACGTAAATTTTGACTAAGGACCACCAGGACTTTCGTATCACTGTTAGCAGCAGAAAACAGCGACGACTGTAACACAACGTATGTTGTGGAGCCCGCAGCCAGTCAGCGAAAACCGCAGATTAAACCCCAGAAAATTTGTGATATTGGTAAGGCCCTAGATTGGTAGACACATTCCAGCGTTAAAATTAACGCATCAAGAGGGTGTTTACAATGAGCAGTAAAAGATACACAGAAGAATTCAAGATTGAAGCAGTGGCACAGGTTACTCAGAGAGGATATTCTGTTCTAGAGGTCGCAGATCGCCTAGGTGTTACCAATAAGAGCCTTTACGACTGGATCAAGAAGTACGGCGATCAAGGCGAACAGCACAAAACTATCAACAATCAGCAGGACGAACTGAGACGTCTGAAGGCAGAACTCAGAAGAGTGACTGAAGAGAGGGATATACTAAAGGAGGCCACCGCGTACTTTGCCAAGGAGTCAAAGAAAAGTACGCGTTCATAAGAGACCGACTCCACCGTTATTCAATCGTCTCTATGTGCCGAATTCTGGATATTCATCGCAGCGGTTTTTACAACTGGTTAGAACATCCCTTGAGCAATCGTGCTATTGAAGACTTACGATTGCTGGCATTGATCAAGAAGTCCTGGATGGAAAGTGGGCGTGTGTATGGCTATCGACCGATTACGTGCTGTCACAAAGCCCAAATCCTTTAAACCGAGCGCAGTGGTAAACCCGGTGTTGAAACTGCCGTTCAAGATAACCGGCGCCCGGTCTTCAAACTCACGACTATTGCCCGAGCTTGCAGTAATTGCCTGATAACATTTGCCAAGATCGAGACCGCCTTTTTTAGCCAGCATCATGGCTTCACCCATGGCAACCAGATCGACCAGGCAAAGTAGATTGGTTATTACCTTGATCAAAGAAGCGTCGCCAATTTTTCCCATATAGACAATCTGTCCGCTCATTTTCTCCAGCATGGGTTTGTGGGTTTCAAACACGCTCTCATCGCCGCCAACCAGTAGTGTCATCTCGCCTCTGGCTGCGCGATGCACCCCCCCTGTGGCTGGACATTCAAGGGTATCTATGCCTTGGTCCAATGCTAGCGAAGACAGTCGCTTAATCTCGTCCATTTCGGTGGTACTCATCTCGATCCAGGTAGAACCGGATTTAAGCGACGCCAAAGCACCCTCATCCCCGGTGATAACTGCAGCGGAGGCAGCGGGCGAAGGCAGGCAGGTAATGAGCACATCTACTCTGTGTGCTAGTTCAGAAACGGAGGTCGCAACAATAGCACCTGCGTTGACCGCAACCTCCATTGAGTCCGGATCCAGGTCATAAACGCAAAGACT